>Ga0190334_1000514_pt1 | contig 19145 bp, 17 predicted proteins | sample 48720478_MG_FD_161270 | JGI IMG/M metagenome (GOLD analysis project Ga0190334, IMG submission 161270) | Hydrothermal vent sediment bacterial communities from Southern Trench, Guaymas Basin, Mexico - 4872-04-7-8_MG | ecosystem: Environmental > Aquatic > Marine > Hydrothermal vents > Sediment ...
ATTAGCAAATGCATGACATGCCACGATACCGTCCTCTTCTGGGCCAATATATTTAGGATCAGTTATTCCATATATTTTAGCAAATTCTACTAAATTCTTATATCTAACACTCACATTAGCATGACCCGGAACTTCTTTATTTGCTAAATTTTGAATGAGGAATTCAGCATTTTTCTTAATCTCTTCATCATCCATTTATTTTCACTTTTAATTACATTTTTTATTATAATTATAAATTTGACTCAATCAAATTAAAAGTTTAATTAAAGTGATTTTTCATTTCCTTGATAATTATTTTTATCCGAGAAAAGGATTAACATTAGAAAGGATTAGAAATCTTATTTTGGAGTTATTTTTGTATGTGGAATGATTTTTTTATCAGATGATTTGAAGTATTTTAAAATAATTTCGTCTTCAGTTCCATTGAGGAGCGTACATGAGATATGATACTCATTTATCATTTTCAATGAATGAGAATCAATAGGACTAGAATTTTTGACAATATCCATGGTAATATCATTTTTCAATAATAAAGTGTTATCTTTTAAATTCATTAATTCTTGAGGAGTAATTTCTTTAATAAGAACTCCCTTATTCCCGTATATACCATTAACATCCTTTATCAAATAGCAAGACTTTAAATTCAATTTATTAGCAAAATACAGTGTAATGGAATCAGAAGTCACGTCCCAACTATGAGGTAAAACATCATTATTATATAAATATTTAAAAGGTAGAAATAAAATAATTCCTTTTTCAAACTCTTTCAATTCATCAAAATCCTCAGTTAAAAATATTTTATCATATTTTTTTATTAAACTCATCCCATTATAATTCATGGCTAATATTGCTAACCAATGAGAGGGATCATCACCTAATTTCAATTTTTTATCAGCATATCGTATAAAATTTGCAAAAATACCGCCACCAGGGACGATAATTATCAAATCAAGAATTTTTTGCATCATAAGTTCATGGAATTGAGAAATAACATTATTAACTGATTCTGAATCTTTAAGCACACTACCTCCAATTTTAAAAATAGCTCTTTTAGTCATGATCTTTTTCCTCTTTTAAAGCGTTGTAAAAAGCTCCTGCTACTGCAAAGGCGGAAGAACTAACATTATCAGGAATTCCCGTCAATTCTTCATAAGAAAATATTTTATCATAACCTTTTTCTAGTAATACTGTTTTTACAAGAAAATCTGCCGATAGTCCTGTGAGTACAAAATTGAGATTATTTTGGAATTCGGGGATCCTTTTAATTAATTCATCAATAAATAAAGATAATTCCTTTGATATTACTTCTAACTGTTTTTTATAAATGTATTTAGCAATTTTATCTAACTCCGCTTTAGTTATTAAATCTAGATCAAGGCATATTATACGAGCTAACCTGGCATAACAATCTTCTAATGATTTTGACCGATTATCTGCTGTATCATTAATGTATTCTCTTTCTGAAATGTTATTTAGAATTCTATGAATGTCTGAAACTAATGCAAATTTTTCGAAAGAAATTCTCACTAATTTATTCTTATATGGAACATGATGAGTAATTGAAGGAATGGTCGCTCTCAATCCACCAGTGTATATTAATTCATGGTGTATCAAGCGTTCGACATCTGTCTTTCCTCTAGTTATTGGCCTTGAATTTAAAATTGGGATAATATCGATTGTAGTAGACCCTGCATCAATAAGAATGGCATTTTTCATAAATTTCCCAAGGAAAAGTGCGGTAGATACCCAATTAGCAGCAGCTATTGATAATTTATTGGAGATTGCTTCATTAAAATTGATGAATTTTCCATCAACATTTATAAAACGCATCTTTTCTTTCTTAAAAACTTTTTCTAATGCTGTTAAAATCGTTTGGATCCCTTCACGTTTGGTTCTAAATGCATCGGATAATTCTGCTGTAATTGTAATCGCAACAAAATCAATGTCCTCCTTTTTAATGCCATCTTGAATGATTAATTTATCAATAATTTCATTTAACATTTCGGGAATGGAATCTAATGATTTTTCCCAAAATGGAAAATATTTAATAAAAGATTTCGATCTTATCAAGTTAGAATCACTATATTCCAGTAGAGCTGCTTTTGTATTAGCGCCTCCAATATCCAAACCTAAAATCCTTAATGAAACAGGTCTTTCTTGCATTTAACCTCATCTGTAATGAATAAATAAATTATTCAATTCCACCATACCGAGATTTTATAAATTTAGTTATCTTATCCAAGTTTTCTCCTGTCAATGCATTAGTTAGAAAATATTCTTGATCAGAAATATTTAATTTTTCTTCTAAGTACTTAATTTCTCTTTCACTAGCTAAATCCATTTTATTCATTACAATAACCATTTCAATTTGGCCTTTTTTAGTAAAATTCTCTTTTATTTCATTGTATAAATCTATTTGTGCATCAATTGAGTATCCACAAGCAGGTGTAGGATCAAAAATAAATATGATGAGATCCGAGATTAACCTTAAAGCTAAGATTGCTTGGAGTTCTATGTTATTTCTTTTTGACATTGGACGATCAAGGATTCCTGGAGTGTCCATGCATTGAACTTTAATCGTGTCAAACTTTCTTTTTATGAAAAGGTGACCTAGAATTAATTTTTTAGTTGTAAAGGGATATTCTTGGACTTCTATTTTTTTATTTGTGGAAATATTCTTAACTAAACTGCTTTTTCCTACATTTGGATAACCAGCAAAAACAACGCATGGCAGTTCGTAATCAATAGAAGGAATTTCTCTCAATCTTCCTCTAATGTCATTCAAGTACTCCAATGCATCATTTACTTTATTGATTATGGAAGAAATTCTCCCAAAAGCAGATCTTCTTAACTCATCACCCTCTTTAGGTAATTCTATCTTTTTTAACTTGTTCAAATAATCTCTTTCAAGTTTACTGAGTACTGGTAAGATACCTTGCAATCTACCAAGAGTTTTTTTTAATTTATTAACATCTACTAAGAGTGATGCTAATTCACGATAGAAATCGGGTAATTCTTCTATAATTGGTACGCTTTTTATAATTTTAAGAATTCTACTTATCAATTCTTCAATAGCAACTTTAATTCTCTCAGATTCCTTTTTTTTAGCTTTAATTAAAATGGGTGCATTTTTAGAAACCTTTGTTGAACTCTTCATTGCTCTCTTGAAAGCTATATCTAAGAGTTCTTTTGAGTTCGGCACGTGATAAAACTTAGAAAATGGATTTTTCATGGTTTTGCTGGAAAATAATCTTTATGATTTAAAATGTAGATTAAATAATATATTTTCTTCTTCAAGTTTATTATTTTCTCTTAGATTATAATTACTCTTTACTTAAATTAAATTAGATTATAAAACATTCGTTTAATTAGTTTCTATTTTATTCAAATTTTACTATAAAAATTAACTTTTTTAGCGTTTAGAATTGTATCATTCTTTTAAATTCTTATATTACTGCAAATTTAATTTGATACTTTTTTTAAAGCTCTAATTTGATCAAATTTCATGCGATTTTGAAAGCCTTTAAAATAAATTTAAACAGATGTTTAATAAAAAGGAATCCTATTTTAAAATAAAAATATCATTAATTAAAATCAATAAACTAAAGCGAAAATAAAAAAAAATATAAATTTATTCCAATTTTGATTATCATGTCTCCTAATAAATTGAATGTGGGAATATTAGGCGCAACTGGGATTGTTGGTCAAAATTACATCAAATTGTTAATTGATCATCCATGGTTTCAAGTCAAGGATTTAGCAGCATCTCCTCGTTCAGCAGGTAAAACCTATTCCGAAGCAGTTAAAGGAAGATGGCACATGGATTGCCAAATACCTGAAGATATTGGAGAAATTATGGTAAGAGATGTAAATGATTTTGATTCAATAAACGAAGATATAAGTTTCTATTTTTCTGCTATAACATTGCCTAATAAAGATGATGTCAAGAAAATTGAATTCATGTATGCCAAAAACGATTTTCCCATAATAAGTAATAATTCTGCACACCGTTGGACGCCTGACGTTCCAATGATCATGCCCGAAGTTAATCCTCATCATCTTAATATTATTCCAGTTCAAAAGAAGTTAAGAGGGTTTAAAAATGGGTTCGTGATTGTCAAACCTAACTGTTCAATTCAGAGTTATGTGACTCCCATTTTCGCTTTAGAAGAATCAGGTTATAAAGTTGATCAAGTTATCGTTACTACCCTACAAGCTGTTTCAGGAGCGGGTCATCCGGGAGTTTCTTCTTTAGATATAATTGATAATATCATACCTTTTATTAAAGGGGAAGAAGAAAAATCAGAAAGAGAGCCTTTAAAAGTATTAGGTCAAGTAGGGGAAGAAGGAATTATATTAAATGATTCAATAAAATTTAGTGCTACTTGCACTAGAGTGCCTGTTATTGATGGACATACAGCAAGTGTTAATTTAAAGTTTAAAAAAGGTGTTCCTAACATGGAAAAGGTAATAGAAATTTGGCAAAATTTTAAATCACTGCCACAGGAATTAAAATTGCCTTTTGCTCCAGAAAAACCGATAATTTATTTGCAAGATGAAGATCGCCCTCAACCCAGAATGGATAGAGACAATGATAAAGGAATGGCAATAACTATTGGTAGATTACGAAAAGATAACGTTTTTGATTACAAATTTGTAGCATTGAGTCATAATACTATTAGGGGGGCTGCTGGAGGAGCAATTTTGAGTGCAGAATTATTAAAAGTAAAAGGATACCTAAAATGAACAATTTTTTAAAATTCAAATTTATCCATAGATATATCTAACAAGTATTTAAGAAGAATTATTGATCGCTTCTTTTTGATTAATTCAAGTACTATATTTTTAGGATAAATTAGAAGATTTTTATCATTTTTTAACAATTTAAATAATTTTAGCAAGCGGAGTATGAGGAATCTTTTATTAACTCCTAGGATGAATGAGATAAAATATTTTAATAATTCGCTGTTTATAATGACAATAGTTAATAGTTCATATTTCTCCTTGAAATGGTTGATTCTAAAGGTTCTCGGGTCATCTAAATTAAAATCCTTTAGAACACTAGATTTTAAAGGAGTAAGAGAAGTTAAGGCACCATCTTCGAACTTTAACATCATGGCATGTTTCAAGATGTTAGCTTTTTTCTTTTTCTCTGCTATAATTGTTAAAATATTAGAATTAAATCCTAAACTAGAAAACAATATATTAAAAAAGAAATCTGGCAAGTTCCAGTGAGAAAGCTTTTTTATATTGATATTAAATCCAAAAATCCGTAATAAGAATCTAACTAAGGTATTGCTTATAATAGGATGAGGTTGAACAAACCAAAAATTTTCAAAACTTCTGAAGCCAAAAACAATTTTTTGCATCATTAAACAAAAATCATCTTTTTGTAATGGCAGATCTTGCTTGAATAAATCTATCAAAAACTCTAATAGCGGTTCTAATTTAAAAAAAGAAGCAAAATCAAGTTTAAAATCTCTAATCGCTTTTTTTAAGAACTTATTAGGATCATCTTGTAATTCTAACACCTGTTCTTCATTCAATAATTCTATATACATGTCATGGTCAATATCTCTTTTGGCTTGAACTTTACTATCAAATATTTTCAATGATAAATATAGATCTTCCATTTTAAAAATGAAGATTCCTGACTTACCCTTCATTAATGTTTTTAAGGAACCAAATAGATTGGATAGATTTAACTTGCCATACAATCTAAAGTATTGTTTTAGAAAATGGAATGAACTTGGTTCTGGATAAATCTTAATTAAATCTTCAAGAAAACATTTTTGAAGAAATGATAACAACCTTTTTATTGACTCAAAATGACTTTGATTTTCTAAATTATTATAACTTTCATTTATTAAATCGAGAATTTTTTCATCATAAAGATGAATTGCAGATATTTTAACGCCGGTTTTCTTAAAGACAAATTTTTGGATGTTATCGAATATTTCTTCAATATTTTTTGATTTTTTAAGAAAATGTTTTAAGTCATCTGTATTCATTGGTATAATTCTATTAACAATTCCCGGTTTAGTGGATATCTGCGTGAATGCCATCAATACTTTTTTTCCTTTATCATCACTAGATATTACTATATCTACCCAGTTCAAGTGTTCATCCATTAGTTTAGGATAAAAAATTTCAACGATTTTATGAAAAACATATGCATTTATTTCAATATTAGTTAATGGAATATAGATTTTATCAGTTAATTGTTTAGGTTCTATAATAATTTCAATTTTTGAATTAAATTTTATAAAATCTTCCCAATCTTTAAAAAATTTCTCATTTATCACTTAAAAGACCCTCTATTATCATTTTTTTCTTTTTGTTGAGTTAATAATTCAATTGTTTTTTGGATGAAATTAAGGTTTGGCATGTTATTTTTTCTATAATATTTAATTAGAGAAGCCAAACAATCAAAAAAATTTGGAGGACAGCCTTGCAATTCTAGAATCTTCTTGTTATCATGAATTATTTCCTTTGTTATCTCTTTAATTTCTATTTTTTTCTTAAATAATTTTAAAAATCTCGCCTTTATGGGTACTACTTTTTTTAAATGAACTGTTTTTCTAAAATTATAAGTTTTAGTGGTGTTACAAGCACAATCCCCAAATAGAATAACATTTGTATTATCTTCCGGTTCATCTGGATTTTCACCAATGAGAAACCATTGTTTTTTAATATATTTTAAATCCTTGAATAGGTAAGTATTCATGAAATTGAGAAGATAAAAAGCTTTTTCATAGCATCCGGAACAATAGCGACCTTTTCTCAGAAAAGTATTATGAACTTTTAAATTTTCTAAATCTTTATCACATGATTTAATCTTTAACGTATTTTCATTTAATTGCAAGCCTACTATTTCCATTTTATCAACATTAATGTTTCCTAAATCTCTTTCCATGGCAGAAAATAATAGTTCATTATTCATGGGGTCTAGTCCAAATAATTTTAGAGTTAGAGCATCTACCGCAACGGAATCATTTCCTAAAATCATGATATTTGTTTTTTTTATTTTAGAATTCTTAAATGAAATAGGACCAGCTTTTTCAATTAAATTGAATAAATCATTAATAACCAAAATTGGTTTTTTAATTTCATATACATCTAAAATTTTTTTGGCTAAATCTTTTTTATATTGATCTAAAAATAGATAATCTTTACCTTTTTTTTCTTGTTTAATTATTTTTTGATATTCTGGAGAGATTATCGAGTATAAATTTAAAATGCTTGATGAAAAATCAAATAACGGATGAACATTGACTTGATTAACAATTATTAACTTACTTGAATTAAGAATTTCCTCAGGTATTTTTATAGGTTCTTCAAAATTCTCTAAAGAAATTTCCTTTAAATTATCAGAATGAGATAAATCAATGAAATCTACATTTAAATCTTCAAAGAGTTCTTTATATCCAAAAAATGAGTCCATTCTTTCCCAAGAAAATCCTTTAATTGGAAAGCTACCAACCAAAATTTTTTTAATGCCGAATTCTATGCAAGCTTCAATAATGGCACGGAGTGTTTCCAAATTAACATTAGCAGGATAAGCAAGTGGATAATTCAAATTAATTTTAATAAATAATGAATCATCTTTTTCAATGAATTTTGAAATTCCACCTAATAATTCTAAACCTTTATTAATAGCGTCTCTTGGAGTATTTTCCTTAACAATTGCTATTTTTTATTTAATCATTATATTCTAAGTCATTAGTTTTTTAATAACATAAGGTTAAATTGAATAAATTAAATAATTAAATAAACTTTTATTACCATTAAATTTGGTGATCTCTTATCGTGAGAAGGACTTTAATAAGAACACCAAAAGACCTGAAAACATTAAGAATGGCTAAAAATCGCCTAGGGATTGATATTGGTTATTCATTAACAAAATTAGCTTGGCATGAAAATGATAACTTATGTTTAGAATTGTTTCCAACAAACGATTTTCTTAAATCAATTGAGGATATCCTAGAATCTTTATCGTTTAATATTAATCAAATTAATTTTACCGGGGGAAAAGGATTTGAACCTTTTTCAGAATATTCAAAATTTTATGATGTAAGGCTTTTGGATGAATTTGAATGCAATATTAAGGGTATAGAATTTTTATATTATATTCAAAAGGGAAAAAATCTTCCCAATTGTTTAATTGTTACTCTTGGGACTGGGACCTCGATTTTATTGAAAAAGAAGGATTTTGCTCACGTGGGTGGGAGTGCTCTCGGAGGTGGTTTTGTTCTAGGCTTAATTGGGCTTATATTCGATATTTGGAATCATGATGAGATAATTAGGTTAGCAAAAAAAGGGCAACGCTTTAATGTTGATCTAAAAGTTTCTGATATTTATAGCTTAAAAGATAACAGGATAACAGGCATTTTTAGAGAATTCACTGCAGCAACATTAGGCAAATTAGCAAAATCATTTGACATTAAAAATGTTAAAAATGAGGATATAATTTGCTCAATTATCAACATGGTTGGCGAAAATATTGGAAGCTTGACCATTCAATTCGCAAATAATTACGATGTTCATGACATCGTATATAGTGGAGGTTTCATGATAAAAAATAGTATTCTTAAAAATACTTTTAAAAATATATGTGTCTTGAATAAAAAAAAATCAATTTTTTTAAAACATGCTGAACTTGCTGGAGCTATAGGGGCATTGATTTCATAAACTTTAATCTTTCTTCTTTACAAAACGAAATGAAAAATTAATAATGAGATAATTTATTTAGGTTTTTTAAAATGGTTAAAAAATTAATTTATAATAGATTAAATTGACTCTGAATGCTTTTTAAGTAAATCCTTGTTAGTCTTACCACATTTAAAGGCTAGTTCAGCGATTATCGCATCTAAATATGTAAAAGCAACTTGTTCAAAAGCAGTTCCTTCGGGTGATAAAACAGCAGTATCTCCATCCGCCTTATCTCGTTTTGAGCGACCTTTTAATTTAATCGTTATATCTCCTGCTCGACCAATAATAGTTTCTGGATGAGAAGTTATCACGACGATTCCATAAGGCTTTATTGTATTTACATAATTCTTTAATAAAGATACTACTATATCCGTAGTGCCTGAACCTGAAAGAACAATTAAGATATCATCTTTAGTGAGGGCAGGAATGCTGGCTAAATTCGTGACCATGTAAACTTCTGCCCCAAGATGGACCAATCTTGTTGCAAAACATTGCAATATGAAAGCAGATCTTCCAGAAGCAAGCAAGAAAAATTTTCTTTTATTAATCAATCCATCATAAACTAATTCTATAAAATCTTGAGTATTTTTGAAATGCTCCGGCTTGCTGAGATGTTCCATGTTCTCTTTCAGATTGTTCATTATTAATTCCATTGATCGAAACAGGATTTCTTTTGCTTTTCCATTTACAGTAATTTTTTGTTCTGATTCTTTAGTCATCATGACTCATAAAATTATTCTATAGGTAATGTGATTTATAATCCTAATAGTAATTTATCTTTTATTAATATAAAATATCGATTATCAATTAGTTAATTTTTACAAGCATAAAGTTCTTTTTTTATTAAAATTAAAAATTGTTAAACTTAAAATGTCATTTTTAGTTTAAATGTTGTAGAACTATAATTTGGTTTAGGAAATAATTGGGGGCCTTAGTTTTTTCTTGGTTTTTTTTCCTTCTGGATATTTTTTCTCAAGATAATATGTATATAATCCCATAAATATTAAAAATAGCGAGAGCGCTAACCAAAATAACCAAAATACGAGACTTATCATGTATATTGTTATATTATAAATACCTTCTTTGCTAGTAAAATAAAATGCAGAACCTAAACTTATGATGGCACAGATTACACCACAAATACAATCAAAATATATTCTTTTTCTATAATCTAATACATCTTTTCTTGTATCAGGCATTAGGCATCTATTTAAGTTTAGAAAACCATATTGTATAATAAAAATTAATTAAATATTATTAAATTTACAAATTTAAATAACGAATTTTCTAGAACAAAAATCAGAAATTAGGAAAAAAATAAAAAAAAGATTAATTTAATCTAAACACTAACAAATAGCCCTTTTATTTATATTTAATTGCAAGAAGGAGATCGTTCTTAGTAATTTTCTTTCTATTAGCATGCATAGTAAAGGCTCTAGCTTGTTCAGTAAGACCTACTGCAGTCTTTTCTAAATGATCGATTAATAAATCGACAGCATTTCTGGCTACTATCGATGCTCCTTGTTGTTTCATTAATCTCCTAATAGGGCTCCAAGCAAAAGAATGTTTCTTTTTTGCCATAATTTTATTCCTCCACTTTTTGATTTAAAATTTTTTAAAATTCGAGTTTTTGATTTTTTGTAGTTTAAATTTAAACTTTCTTAGATAATAATATATCCGAATAATTATTTAAATGTTATGGCAATATGAGAAGAATTTGATGGATTAAATGGGAAAAAAATCACGACAAAAAGTTTATTTTTTAATTAAAGTTCAATGATTAGTGATCATTTGAAGGTTGATCATATCAAAACATTGAGTTAATTTTATAATAATCAAGATACTTCAATGACTAATCATGAAAAATTGGTCATTAATATTTCATTAAACAAGATTCGATTATGAATAAAAAAATTTTTGATCAACATGAACCATTCTAATTGGATGGGATCAGATAGTAATTATGATTATGCAAATCAAATGATGATTTATCAAGTGATATGAAATAATTTTTATCTACCTAACATGTTAATGCTTATTGTTGCGAACCAACCTAAATGATCAATTAATTCATTAAATATGAACATCTTCATGAAAATTTTTGTATTGAATGTATCTATCGCACTATTAAACGGATTTTTACATATCCTTTTTATTAAATAATTAAGAATTTTTGAAACATGCTTAACTTTTTACTTAATTTATTAAAATAATAAAAACGTGCTAATTCAACGGATTTTTAATCATGAAATTCGAGAATGAGAAAATATTCAAGATACTTTGGTCAAAAATGCATCATATTTATCAATTCATTAGTAAATTTTTTCTTATATCATTTTTCAGTAAAAATGCGTTTTAAGAAAAAGGGATTTTAATTAATAATACAAAAATTTTAATTAATTACCAATATTCTAAAAATATAACAAAAATAAAATATTGCTCTGTAAGGTGAAATAATGTCCGAACAAACTATTATGATTCCCGGAGCTGCAGCCGTAGCTGTTAAGTGCAAAGATGGGGTAGTGTTAGGCAATGATAGGCGTGCAACATGGGGATATACTGTCACGAATAAATCTACAAAAAAATTATTTAAAATAACTGAAAGAATAGGTTTAGCTGCTTATGGATTAATAGGAGATTTTCAAATTCTAGTCAAAATCTTACAAGCTCAAGCAAAATTATATGAATTAGATGCTAGCGCACGTATAAGTGTTAGAAGCGTGGCAAAATTGGTCTCAAATTATTTATATTCACGTAAGTTGATGCCATTATATACTAATTTAATCATTGCGGGAATGGATGAGACTGGCCCCCAATTATTCACATTAGATGCACTTGGTTCTTTAATTCCCGAAGATTATGGAGCAACAGGAACGGGAATGTTATTAGCAATGGGCATATTAGAAGCAGAATATAATCCAGAACTCACTGTTGCCGAAGGTGCTAAATTAGTGGAGAAAGCAATTAGAAACGCGATTAAAAGAGACGCAATGTCTGGTAATGGTATAGATATTTTAATTATTACTGATAAGGGAATAGAAGAAAAATTCATTGAAATTAAAGAATTAGGAGAATAAATTCAAATTTTATTTTTAATTAGATTAAGTTATAAAAATTAGAATAATATCGTTCTATTTTTAATAAAAGTTTAATAAGTAATTTTGAAGCAGTCATTCATTGTTCTTGGTGTTGATTAATGCAATTACTCACTAATGCAGTTAATGAAGAGAATAAGATAGAGGGTTTTGATCAGAATAAAATCTTAGAAGTTAAGAAAAAGATCTCAAACCTGAAAAAAGAGGGTGGAAATCAAGGCAAATTAAATGAATTATTGGAAGAATTATTTCCTTACTCAACAATTGTAAGTCATGAAGCCTATTTGTCTAATGTCGATATTTTTCTAAAAAAATTCGTGCTAGCAAATCCAAAAGAATATTTTTACAATTTGAAATCAGCAATTTTAAAGCAATTGAAGCTAATTGCCGAGAATTTAATAAATATTAGCTCAAATGCTCGAAATATCAAAAGATTTCTCAAGAAAAATGAGTATTTAGAAGATATTTCACAAAAAGTTAAAGCTTTGTCACAAAAATATGATGAAATCGCATCAAAAATTAAGGAGAAGTTAAAGAAAAGCAAGAAATTGCACAATGATGCTATATACATTTGGACAGAAATTTGCAAGATTAAAAACATGCCATATAAAGTAAATTCCATCGATCCTGAATTAGAAAAGTGGGATGAGATCAACGGATTAATTCAATTCATTAAAGATATTAATGAACCACAATTGAGAAAGAGAAAAAAGAAATTAAAAGAGGATGTTCTTGTCATTCATTTAAATGAGATTTTTGAATATTTTTTTGAAAAACAAGATGGATTAATGGATGCTTATGCGGATTTAACATATCTACTTTTCCAATTAAATGTTTTTGAAGAATTTTATGGCGAAAGCTTTATAAATGTTGTTGAAAGAAAAGAAATTGTAAATCAATTAAACCAAAAGATAAACATCTTTCTAAATTCTTTAGTTAAAGATAAATTGAGTAATTTAATTGAATATATAGAAAAAAAAAGAGAATTTGCCGACAAGCGACACAAGGAAGATTCAATAATAAAAGAAATAGATGAAACTAAATTTACAGAAGTAATTCCTAACCTGATAAATAAATATTTTCAAGAGCTAGACAAGGAATTTCAATCCAAATTGAGCAAGGTTAGTGAGCATGACCCCAAGGATTTTTCTAATTTAATCTCAGAATTCAAGAAAAAAATTAAAGATTTGGAAGGAAAAGTTAATGACATTGATTCATGGATTACAAATTTAGATATTGTCTTATATCCATATAATAACTTGCTGGATCCTATTAAGAAATCTTTATCAAACTTGAGCATGGATTTATTAAGAAAGAGCGAAGAATATCAGGATTATTTAAACAGTGTCAAGGATGAGGCATTAAGACTAGATATCAAGAATTTTGTTGATGAGAGAATCTCCCAAATAAATAAAATGATAAGTGATTACGAATACGAAACTTCAATAATCATAAGAGAAGAACTTCCACAATTAAAAAGGATTAGAGAATTATTAACAGAATTTAAAGCAAAAATCGAGAGTATTAAAGAAGAAGTTTATGAAAAATTAGATCAATATAAAGATAGGAATATAGATGTATATCAAATAATAAAGCAATGGGAAACTAATTTCAATCGCAAGCGACATCAATTAACTTTCTTATTTTCTATTATTTTGAACAAAATTTTCAAAAATTTTAAAGATCTAATCGATAAAGAATCAATATTGTTTGCAGAAATTACAGAAATAACGAAACAAACTGAAAATTTCGAAGGTTTACCAATGAATTTTGCATTATCTGCTTTTTTAGCTAATAAATTATCCGAAGAAGAATTGCGTGAAAGAATCTCCGAAATAAATGCAAAAATTAAGCATTTAACTACTAGTTTAGGGCTTTATCAAGTAGAATTGGCAAAATTGGAAGAAATTTTGGCAAATAAAGTTAAATCAAGAGAGGGCATAGTTTCATCGGATGTTTCCTGTACAGTTTGTCATCAACAAATCAATTTTGCAAAGGATAAAATAATTACTTGTCCTTTTTGTGGAAGCACTTACCATTATTTGTGTGTAGCTGATTGGTTAGCCAAGCAAAATAGTTGTCCAATGTGTTTAAATAACTTTTTGGAACCATTTTCTGATTTATACGATACAAATAATGAATAACATTAGAAAATTTTTAATCCAAGGATCAATTTAGTGAATTTCCTCGCTTAACCAATTTTCGAGGTAATTTCTTATTAATTTACTGGATATTTTATCACTATTAAATGTAGAATATAAATAGGTTGTGATGAAATTCTTGACTTCTTTTTTAATATCCCTCAAATCAACTAAATTAACACCTTTAAACTTTATTCCACTTGAAATTATTGGTTTAATGTGAAAATCAATTAAATAGAGAATGAATTTAACTAGAATGGCATCAATCATCTCGCATTCTTCAATTGATAATTCATAATCGCCCTTGATTATCTCATCTTTCACGTTGTTTAATTGGAGCAATATTTCTTCAAGGCTACTTGGCAATTTTAAATTTTTAATTTTATTCACTAAACCGTCGGCCTTGTTCATTTTCCTTATATTATCGCAGTAATCTTCTAAAATGGCAAAAAATTTGACTAGGAATTTAAAATGGTCCTTGATGGAATGTAATTTTTCCCAAGCTCTAAATTGAAGTTCTTCAAGAATTTTTTCTATCTTAGCTTGAATTTTTTCAGTATAATTTTTTAGATGTTGTGAATAATCTCCAAATTCAAAGCCAAAGTAATAATTATTATATTTTTCTCGAATTTCAAGTTTATTATCGATACTATGAACAGGAACTCTTTCTTTTTTAATTATTTCTTTAACAAACCGCATTATATAATTACAATTAGGGCAATAGGTAATCCAGTATCCTAATATTACTTCATTTGGTTTAATTCCACCCGCACTAATGTATCCATCAAAACCTGCATATATTTTTCTCCCATCTGTACTTGTAAAAATAGCATTCTCTGGATAAAACGTGCGCGGAATAAACTCATTCTTGCATACTGGACATTTAATCGTTTTTCTATCGTTCATCAATATCCCCATTTTTTTTATGAGTCATCATTTCGATCAAGTAAAATCGTATTACATGTTAAAGAAAAATTAGAAAGATTCTCGAGCACCGAGAAACGCTTCCTAATTCATATTATTTTTTTAGAAATTAATTTCAAATACCAATTGTAAAACCAGATTTAAAATTATTATAATAATATAATATAGAGATATTATTGAAAGGCAAAATTCCAAATATTTATGATCAGATATAGACCAAAAGCAATCATGAAAACCCCACAAGCAATTAATACAACACGATAAACCTTCATATTTACTGCCTTTCCTCCAAAATATACAAACAAGGAAATTGGTAAATACCAAGCAAAATCCCCGGCTTCATGTCCCAAGAAAAAAGCAATAATGCTCATAGGATTACTGAAGCTGACATTAAAATTTACCATAAACCCCAAACCAATAACTGCCCACCAAAACACCCAAAATGGATTTGACAAGCTTAGTAATATCCCTCCAAGGAAACTATTACCTTTAAATCTCCGGCTATCATCATTTTCTGAACTCAATTCAATAGAAACCTTTTTCATAACCACATTTTTAATAACCAACACGCCCAGAATTATTAAAAAACATCCTCCAAACACGCTGAGAAGAATTAAAACAAATGGATTTTGTAATACGATGGAAAGACCTGCCAATAAACTAATAACAATCAAAAATTCAATCGTGGCATGCCCTAAAACGATATAAACTCCTGCTAGATATCCTCTTTTTTGATGTAAGGATTTGTAAATCGTGAAAGTTAAGATCGGACCTGGCGTAAGAGCGCCTGTTAAGGCCACCAAAAACGAGAAAATAAATATATCAAACATTAAATCAGTTAATTGAGCATAATTTATATTATGATTTAAAATAAAAATCAAAATATAGGCTTTTCGAATTAATTTTAAGTTTTAATTCTTTACAACAAGACTCATGAATGTTATCTAATGAGGCAAGATCCACATGATCAACCAAACGATAATGAAGAATACCAGTAAAATAGGCAACATGAAAAGTAAGAATAGATAGGAGCCCTTTATCATTTCTCTACGCCATGATTTGAAACCAGATTCCCAGTCCTTGCGAACTTTCTCTTGCCAAGCTTTTATATCTTCATTAATTTTTCGCTTCCTGGCTTCCCACTGTTCTTTTGTTTCAATTTGTTTTTTATTAAAGTCTTTAGTCCATTTTTTTATTTTTTCGTTCCATTCTTCCTGAACACTTTCAAAAAATGTTTTCATTTTATCCTTGTTTTCTTCCCAAAATTTCTTGTTTTCTACTTGTATTCTTTGAAATTCTGAATTCCAATCTTCTAAGGTTTTATCTATATTTCTTTTCGATTCCTCAAAGAAAACCGCGATTTTTTCCTTGTTTTTATTCCAGAGCTCTGCATTCTTTTTTGTTTGTGATTCTATTATCATTTGAAAATTATTGAATCCTTCTGAAATACCGTTAATGAAATTTTTCCAGCCTTTTAAAATGACATTATCAGGTGTTTTGGAGTCATCTTGTTGATCAGCAGTTTTATCGTTCAATGTTTTATTATTTTCAGTATTCATACTTTTTTATAAACGCGATAAGCTTAAATATTTAATTCATGCAGTATTCCTAAAAAAAGAATATAAAAGAAAGAACAAATCATGGAATTTAAAGTAATTGATAAAACTCCCATATATGAAGCTTTTTCGAATATTGGGAAGAGGATATATCTGCCTCAAGGTATTTTTTATTGGTCAAGAAGAGCAAAAAATGAAGGTGAATTAATTGCTACCATAGGAGCTGCTCAATCATTTGAGTCTGATTTTAAGGAAGATGGATCAACCCAATGGATACCCTGTTATTTAGAGCAAATTCAAGATTACTTCAAGAGTTTAAAGATAAATGATATTGTTTCCTATGCTCCTATTTCTGGGCTTCCGGAACTAAGAACGATCTGGAAAGAATGGATCATTAAAAAAGCCATGGTCAAGCAGCTTCTTTCAGAAAAAGAAAAAGACAATTTATCGAAATATATTACTACTCCGATAGTTACGAATGGTGTTACTAATGGTATTTTTACGTGTGCCACTCTTTTCTTGGATCCTGGTGAATTCATTATATGTCCAAATAAGAGATGGATTAATTACGATAACATAATAGAACGGATGATTGGTGGAAGGATTAAATCTTTTAATTTTTTTAAGGATGGAAATATTGATTTAGATTCATTATCGAGCACCATAGAGGAGGTCCAAAGGGATCAGAAGAAGATAATTTTCATTTTGAATTTTCCAAACAATCCAACAGGATATATTCCAAGCAAACATGAAGCAAGCGAATTAGTAAAATTGCTCCGAGAAAAAAACGAGGATTTATCTAAACCGTTCATAATTCTGGTTGATGATGCTTACGAAACATATGTTTATGAAGATAAATCGATGCAAAGGTCCATATTTTATGAATTACATCACATTGATTCGGATGTAATTCCAATAAAATTAGATGGCATATCCAAGGAATTTCTATTATATGGTGGAAGAATAGGGTTTATAACTATTGGCCTTAAATCGAGCTGGATAAATGATGAACAAGAACTTAGTTTATTAAAAAAAGAACTAGAAAACAAGATCTCTGGTCTACTGAGGAGTACCATCTCCAACTGCAACCATTTTTACCAAGCATTAATGATCAAGATCTTGAGAGAGAAGGGGATCAATAACTTGGAAGATTCAATTGACCGTGTGAAGGTCATGCTTAAACAAAGATTTGATTTAATTAACCAACAATTGAATTCCATTAATAATGAGCATTTATCAATAGATCCTAATGGTGGTGGATTCTTTGTTTTTCTAAACATATCTCCTCAAAAAGCAAGCGCTATAGATTTTGCAGAACATCTTTTGAAAAAATATAAGATAGGTGTAATCCCAATAGAAAATCCTAGAGAAAATATTAATGGAATTCGCATTGCATATTGCTCAGTTGACATTAAGAACATTCCGAAAATAGTTGAGAAGATAAAACTAGCTTTAGATGATTTTTAAAAAATACTCATGATTTTTACTTTTCATGTCTAATTATTTAAAAAGATGGAGTTTATTATATTAATAATAAAATTAACAAAAAAATTCTATAGGTTATTTTTATGAAAATCTATTTAGTTGATCAAGGAAATTTAGTAGAAATTAACAAACCAGTCTTTTCTACTGGTGATGTGTATCTTGTAGATGACGAAAAAACAATCTATGTGTGGATTGGAAGCAAGTGTTCTGTTGATGAAAAAACAACTGGTGCTGCTCAAGCAAGAACTTTGGATCAACAGAGAGGGGGGGCTGCTCGTGTTATCACTATTGATCAAGGACAAGAAACTCCAGAGTTCATGAAAGTTATTAGTCCATTAGGAGCAATGAAAATTGTGGAGAAAAATATAGCAAAAACAATGTTAAAAGACGTGCTTACTGGAGATTTTGCTCAATTTACAGAACATGTTAATGTTTTATATAGAGTTTCATCTGAAGAATTCGAAGATATAAATGCAATGAAAATGATCCAAGTTCCCTTTTCAAAAGACAGCTTGGATTCTGAAGATTGTTTTGTATTAGATTTAGGAACAAAAATTTATGTTTGGCATGGCAAAAATAGTAATGTTAAAGAAAGGGTCAAGGCAGGTCAATGGGCTCGACATCTTGATGCTGAAAGGGCAGGGCTTCAAAATGAAGTTATTTTTGAAGAAGGAGACGATGCTGAATTTCTTGCGGCTTTAGAAAGAGGTGAACATTATAAAGAATCTGATGCCGTGCAACTAAAAGCAGAATCAGAATTAGAACCAGAAACACCCGCAGATAGAGCTGCTGCTGAAGTTCAACCAGAACATAAAGCAATAATTCAAGATGTTAAAAAAGAAGAAAAACCTGAACAAGTCAAAGTGCATACATCTTCAAGCGCTGCTCCAGGCATTCCAGGCATAGTTGATGAATCTATTTTAACAATTGAGAAAACAGAAGGAAGACGTGTTTGTCCTAAATGTGGTAATGATAATAAATTATGGATCCATGAAAGTGTGGATAAAACTAACATCATATTAGATTATCCAAGAGTTTACGGAAAAAAGTACCATTGTGGTTTGTGTGGTGCTGTTTGGCGTGAAAAGTAATCGAATTAAAAATTTGAGTATTTTTTTATTATTCTTTTTTTAAAAAATAATTTTTTTATCAAAATATAACGTAATAAGATTCATTAAGTGAATTATTTTTATTGTTAACATTAAATAAGTAAGGATTTAACCATTAAATAT
>Ga0190334_1000515_pt1 | contig 19130 bp, 21 predicted proteins | sample 48720478_MG_FD_161270 | JGI IMG/M metagenome (GOLD analysis project Ga0190334, IMG submission 161270) | Hydrothermal vent sediment bacterial communities from Southern Trench, Guaymas Basin, Mexico - 4872-04-7-8_MG | ecosystem: Environmental > Aquatic > Marine > Hydrothermal vents > Sediment ...
ACAGATATTTTTATAAATAAAAATATTAATTTATTAAGATACAAGCCGAACAGCTGAACAGCCGAACAACTTTTTATTTTCTCATTCTTATTTCTTCTCTTGAAATATCCCCTGTATTTCTATTATTATAATTATTACTTGGAGTATTTATTAAATTTGGTTCATAAACCTCATTTTCATCATTCTTAATTTTACTCTCTCTGAAACTATTGCATTCTCTGATGCTGGTGGATTCATTATATAAACTCTTTTCATACTAAAATCTCCTGGTACAATTGATTCAACCCAACTACCATATGCCATTAAACTTGTTTGTGATTCTGAATATGTATTTTGTGGTAAAGTTCTTACTTCATATGGATGCTCATTATTCTCTACAATATAATCATCTGGATTCCTTAAATCCATTTTATAATGTAATACCCTTATATCTCTTTGTGTAAATCCATCAATATGACCCATAATACTATCATAACCTCCAGGTACTTTAGTATCATCTCCTCCTACAATTGATTTAAATACCTCTCTTCTTATCATATTTATTAAACCAGGCGGAGCTCTTGCATAAGCGCCTGTTATTTCATAAGAACTACTCATTTTACTACCTGCACTACCATAATCACTCAATACAAACTTAAACATATTATCCTCCTCTCTTTCATTATCACTAACTTCAAATTCATCAACTGTATAATCAAGTTTTCCCTGTGTGAGCCTCTTCAAATCTACTGTTAGCACCTGCTTTATGTTCGGATAATTAAATACACTTTTGTCAGGATAAACTTTTGGTTTTAATCTCTTTCTTATTCCAGAAATATACCAATGGTCTATAGGATAAAAATATGCTACTAAACCACCATGTATAGGAAATTTAGGGTCAAATATATCATCTTTCTTAGGAATATCTATTTTAAGCTCAATATGAGATGTATCGTATGAGTCAAGCTTCATTATGCTTCCGAAATACTCTTTGTTTAAAACATTTTTTGAAAGGTTTATGTTTGAATATATATCATAAACTCCGGTATCAACCACAAAACAAACCTTTCCCGAAGAGTCTGTCTTTCCATTTGAAAGCTCACTATCATTTTTACCATTGCCACTCTGAAATCTGTGAGAGGGTTTCCTGTGAATGTCTCAACAACGGTTATACAGTATTCCTGTGTTTTTGGTGTATTATCCTCAGGTTCAGACTGCTTTTTGCATGATGAGGAAAACACTAATACTCCCACGATAAGAACAAAAGAGACTAAATATCCTCTACTTTTCATTCCTTCAAAAAGCCAAAAGCCTCAAACATTAAGCCTTGAGCCTTTTTTCAATCTCTCTTATCTCCTCCTTGCTCAACCCCGTAACCTCTGATATCAAATTAATATCCAAGCCTTTAAGCAACATATTCTTCGCAACCTGTTTTGCTCTCTCATATTCTCCTTTCTCTATTCCTTTCTCTATTCCTTCCTTCAAACCTATCTCTCTTCCTTCTTCAAACCATTTTCTTGCTAATGTCCCCATCTCTACACCTCCTTTAATATTTTTATTTTCTAATATTTCTATTATTTCCTCCTCTCTTATTTCCGTTGCACTTGCCACATAATTCAATGCCTTTATCAATTCATCCATTAACTCCTCTTCCGATTCAACTCTCAACAACACATCCAACACTCTCTCCAATATCTCCTTTCTAAACCTGTATATATCCTTCATTAACAATATCTTTCCCAACAATATTATATTATCCCTTATCTTCTCAGATACTCTCCTGAACATCTCCTCATCATTCGTATCAAACAATACATATCGGTAATTAAGCAAATGCTCTTTCATCTCATCCTCTACCTCAAAAATATCTCTGAAATCCCTGCTCAACTTCCACCTGCTCCTGCCGTGATAAAACACAAACGGAATTATAACTCTCAATTTCCTCCCTTCTCTCATATCTTCCTGCCACATCAGATACATATATCTCAATAACTGAAAATATACATTCTTATCCTGATAGCTCTTATGCTCAAACAATATATACACATCCAACGGAATCTCATCTTCTTTCCTCTTGCCCTTCATCTTTGATTTTACCACTATATCCGAAAAGTATCCCTTTACCTCATTTGACACATAGCCACTATCATCTATCTCAATTTTATTAAAATCAATGTATTTCGTGATTTTATCCGGTAAAGCTGCCGAGAGAAAATCTCTTACATTTTCTCTCTTTTTAAACATTGATTTAAAATAATTATCGTGTACATTCTCTAACTTGCTCATCCCAACACTCCAAATATAATATAGCTTTGGGAGGGTGATTTGTCAAGCCACAAGAAGCTTAAAGCCTCCAAGCCTCGGAGCTTTTTTTGTCATTTGTTATCTCCTTTTTGCAGTAATGAGTATTCTTGACAAGTGTTCACTTGCGAAGTGGGACAATGGTTTTATAGAAATTTATAAATAATTAAATATTTCTCTATTGTAAGTGTTTTTATAATAAAATAAAAAATAAAAGGGGTGTTATAAATGAGTAAATTATTTAAATCAAAGTTTTTGGTTATGATTCTTATATTTGTTTTAATGATAGGTTTTATTTCTGTTGGTGTTAATAATACAGAAGCAAGTTTAGGTGATTTTTTTATATTTAAGTGGTTTAAAAGTATATTTAATTTAAATAAAGATAATTCTATTACTGGTAATAGTTTGAAAAGTGTTAGTGGTTTTGTTACGGTTACACAAACACAATGTTCTACTAATAATGATTGTCCTTCACATTCTCATTGTGAATGTCAAAGTGAGGGTGGACCTACACCACCACATAATAAAGAGCGTCTTCCTATTGCAAATGTTATTAAAGATATTACTGGAAAAACCACTGGCTGTCATTGTGTATGTGATGATGGTTGGTATGATTGTGATAGTAAAACAACAAATGGTTGTGAAAAAAGTAGTACTGATTTAAATACAGATAATAATAATTGTGGTGAATGTAATAAGAGATGTACTAATGGTAAAGAATGTGTTAATGGAGAATGTAAATCTCCAGGTTGTTATCCTGTATGGAGCTCAACAGCACATCGATATACTTCTTGTAGAGTAGTTGGAAATCCTTGTAATTGTGGTCATTTAAAATGTACTTTAAATAATGGGAGATGTATCTCAAAATGTGAACCTTATAGTGTAGAAGGTCATTCCTGTAAGGATGATTGTGATTGTCAAGATGGTTTATATTGTAGCCAAGGCCATTGCTGCCCTAAAGGTACTAAGTGGAATAGTGATGCACAAAAATGTACACCATCAAATCGTTGCAGTGATGAAGTGGAAAATGGTGTAGGAGGTACTGATGGATGGGTATTTAGACCAAAAGACGGACAAGCTTGTTGTTTTTATATCGGAGATAAAGATATTATAGGAGATAATCAAGAAAGATATGATTGTACAAGATTAGGATTGCAAAAATGTTTAAGAAATTTAGATAATGACAATGAATATGGTGGATGGAACTCTATATTAAGACCTTATAAAAGAGTTTGTGTATATACAACAGGATCACAAAACTGTGAAGGTTACAAACAATGTGGTTACTTAGATAGAGTAGAATTATATTAAATATATTTTAACTTTCTTTATTTTTTTATTCTTATCTCATATAAATGACCATATTGACCATTTACTATTATTGCTGAACCTGGCTCTCTCTTGTTATAATTAAAATCTCCCCATGTTTTATCTATAGGATTTATCTTACCGGACATAAAAACTGCAGGAGCACTTCCTTCGTTATCTCCTCCTTGTACTGATGATACTAATTCTGAAACAGTATCAATATCTGCTGTTGGTCCTGCCCCTGCCCTACTTTTATAAATCTCATTATTGGAATTTACAAAATCTCCCTCATAAGCTTCTCCATTAGTAATTTCAAATAAAATAGCACCATCAGGAGTTCCACCTGATAAAGAATTTATTAGCTCAACCTCATCTTTGGAAGGAGCCCTAATAAAACCATTTGTATATTCTTGTATTGCTCTAAATCCTTCCATAATATTATTAAATACTTGATTATTCTTTGGATCATCATACTTTTTTAAAACATTGTTAGGATCATAAACAATCCATTTCTCAGGTTGTTTAACCCAAACTTGATTAACTGCTCCATTATGCCCCCCTCTATATGCATCTAACAACTCTTTCCAACTATATCCATCAGGATTTAATTTTGCTTTCTCAACTATATCTAATGTTATCTCATTATTTCCTGTTAATGCAATATTTTCTAAAACTGATGGAATATAATCATTATTTCTACTTGCAACTGAATTACTAAAATTTACTTTAATTGTACATTGCTTTGGTGCATCTAAATCTATTTTTGCCATTCCCCCATTTGTTTCTTTCTCATATATCATCCCATTACACTCAAATGTTACAGGGATATTATTTAAAGAAGAATTATCAAATGTACTTGTAACATAAACCCTAACAGGTCCACCAACAATAGACTCAGGTTCAGACTGCTTTTTGCAGGAGAAAAATGATAAGAATGGCAAAATAATTAAGAGAAGAAACAAGGAGAGCTTTATTTTCATATCAATAGCCCCTTTCATAATAGATATATTTACCATAAAGGAGGGAGGAATGCAAGAGTGGAGGGGAGGGAAGGGCAATTTGAAAATTATTACAATCTATTTCCGAAAAGGGTATTTTCTCAGAGCTGAAAAATTCAAGTTTTTCCCCTGATAGGAATTTCTCCTTTCGAACTCTTTTCTGATTGATTCTATCACATCAAGCTTGTTTAAAGCCCATTGGGGAGCAACGAAAATTTCCCTGTCTCTTTCTCCCGTAAGTCTTTGAATGATTATTCCGGGGGAAAGGTTTTCTAAAAAGTCAACTGTTAAAGAGACATATTCATCCTTTTCAAGAAGTTTTATTTTTCCTTCTTCATAAAGCTTTTCAAGATCAGTGTTTTTTAAGATGTGAAGTAAGTGAATTTTCACCCCGTTAACTTCTATAGCTGATAAAAACCTTGCTGTTTCAATCATATCCTCTTTCGCCTCTCCGGGAATTCCTATTATCGTATGTGCGCAAACTCGTATTCCCCTTTTTTTTAGCTCAAGGGTGGTTTTTACAAAATCAGCAAGATCATGGTGTCTTCTTAAAAATTTTAATCCCCTTGAATGAATTGTTTGAAGCCCCAATTCCACCCAGAGATATGTTCGCTTGTTTAATTTTTCCAAAAGTTCAAGATGATCGGAAAAAACCCAATCAGGCCTTGTACCAATGGAGATTCCTACAATATCCTTGAATGAGAGAGCTATGTCAAAAATCTTTTGTAGTCTTTCTGTGGAAGCTGCTGTGTTTGTATTTGCCTGAAAGTATGCTATGAATTTTTTAGCTTTGTATTTTTTTGAAATTCTTTCCATGCCGGTTCCTATCTGTTCTTTTATTTTAAGTCTGCCTGTTTTTATCGGACCACTACCATATTTGTCACAAAATATACATCCCTCTTTTGAAATTTTTCCATCCTTGTTAGGACAGGGAAAATGCGGGTCAAGGGGAATTTTGTAAACTTTCTCTCCAAAAACCTCCTTAAGATGATTATTAAATGAATTATATCTTTCTGTCATCTGTATCCCCTTTTTGATTCCTTTGATTTGTAAATCCCGAATTTTTGCAAATACCAGTAGATAAAACCTCCGTATTCATGGAGTAAAAGTTTTGCAAGTCTTCTTCTTTGGATCATATTATCAAATTTTTCTCTAAAGATATTTGAGGAGTATAGAATGAAATTTTTTCCGAAAAAATGGGAAAATATTAGTTTCACTCTTTTTGCATGGTAGAAAGAGGTTATAAGTACAGGTTTTTTTATATCCATTTTTTTTAAATAAAAAGCTGCTCTTTTGCAATCATCTATTGTTGATCTTGATGTTTTTAATTCGATTATATCTTTTTGGGGAACACCTTTTGAAATTAAGAAATGATAACCAATTCTTTGCCCTCTTCCGCAGGAAAATTCTCCGGCAAGAACTATCTTTACTCCTTTTTTATAAAGTTCAACAGCAGACTCAAGCCTTTTTTTGCTGCTAATTCCTAATATTTTGTATCCTCTGCACCCACCACTCAGAACAACAAGATGAGTATAATGGGTTTTTTTTATTTTTTCATTTGAAGGACTTTTTACTTTAAGGGGAATTTCTAATAGTAAATAAATATAGCCGCTGAAAATCAGATAAATAAAAATAAAAAGAAAAAAAATAAAAAACCCCCATTTAAACTTCATCTTAAATTTTACCATTGCATCTTTAATAAGTAAATTAGCTCTTTACCTCCTCTCCTTTGTAGAAAATCTTTTCTATATTAAGCTCTTTGTCTAAAATTACAAAAGAAGCTTCTTCTCCTTCTTTTAGAAGGGGTATCGGAAGATTAAAAAATTTTCTATTATTTATGACGGCTAATTTTATTATATCCTCTAAATCAAATCCCAATTCCTTTAAAATTTTAATCTGCTCTGAAACCAGAGTCCCTCCCCCCAAAAGTGTCTCTTCTTCATTTGTTATCTTTCTTCCGAAATTATCAGTGAAGGCAGGCGGAATTAAATCCGATACTATGGCAAAGTTTCCTTTTTTGAATTTGTAAACAAGCTTTAAAAATTCCTTTGATGTATGAATACAATCTGCGATAATCTCCAAATCAAGCTGGCACAACAAACCTGCTCCTGTGAGTCCTATTTCCCTGTGGTGGAAAGAGCTCATCGCATTGGGAAAGTGAGTCATGTGTCTTACTCCGAGTTCGTAAATTTTTTCAAAATCAGAAAAAGATGCGTTACTATGGCCTATAGAGGGGATTTTTCCCTTTGTTAGAGCTTTTTTAACAAGATATTCCGCATTTTCTCTTTCCGGGGCAAATGTAAAGTTCCTTATCTCCTTTATAGAAAGAAAATTATCTATATTTTTTCTCGTTGCTTTTAAAATTGAAGCTTCATCCTGAGCTCCCCTTTTATATGTACTGATAAAGGGACCTTCCACTCTTAAAAAGGGGAAAATGCTATTTCCCTTTTTTTCTTTATACTCTCTGAATTTTTTTGAAATCTTTTTTAGGTTTTCAAGAGAGTCATTCATTAAGGTAGGAACAGCAACGCCAATACCTTTTCTTATTAAGATTTTCTCAAGCTGATCAAACTCTCCACGCTGAAAATCGTATCCCCAACCACCATGTATGTGAGCTTCAATAAAAGGGGGGATGATGTAAAAAATACTTTCAAAAAAAGCTCCTTCTGGAATGCTTGCTATTTTTCCATCGTCAACTCCAATAAGATCTTTCTCAAAGTGATCTTTTCTAAAAATTAAGCCTTTAAATATTTTCTTCATTGTATTACCAAAACTCATTATTTATAGCACATAACCCATTTTCAAACAAATTTTTACTGTATTCCTGTATTTGCAAAAAGCTCGGGAGAAGGGGCAATTGTTCCCAAGCCTATGCTAAAAAGAATTTGTGAATCTCTTCCTGTCGTTCTGTATCCGATTTTTCTGTATTGAAACATAAAGTTTATACACTGAAATTTGAATTTTGTAAGTATGCCGAGATTATAAAGCGTTTTTGTGGCAATGTTGTAATCCAAATTCCCTGTTATTTCAAGGGGGAAAAATTCAGGCTTTAATGATAATGCGCCCCTCATAAAATCCATTTGAGCCGTAAGATTATCAGGTCTTAAGTATTGAAGCTTACTATAAGAGAAATTAAAGTTGTAGCGTTTATCCTTATCACTCAGATTTACGGAAACAGACATATTACGAAGGGAATGGTAATATTGGTTATAAGTTGAATTAAAAGAAAGGTATATATATTGATTGGGAGTAAATCTTAAGAAATAATTTCTTTCAGACCATTTAATGGGAGATTCCAAATCTTTTGGCGGAATAAAGTAAAGTCTTTGTTTATCTGGATTAAAATAATAACCCTGTGAAAAACCAAAGTTTAAAATTTCCTGAGCTGAGCTATCCTTATCCTTCTTAGCATAAAATCTATTTGTGAAGGTGAAATCAAGTTCATGAAAATAAAAAAAGTAATCGGCCCATTCAAGGGGAATAATTCTGCTTCTGTTCTCCATTTCGGAAACATATCTGTAGGTAAAGGAAGGCTCAATTGTGTGTTTGAGTTTATAAATGAATCCACTAAGATTTGTATTATAAATTTTGAAAAATATGGGGCCAACCAGTGATGCTTTAATACTATGTTGGTTTAAGTAAAGTTTATCTTCTGAAATCTCCCTTGTTCCCTCTTCATAACTTTTTAAGTAATAATAATTGTTCATTGTATAATCAGTGGAAAGTGTGAGCCAAGGGAAAGGTTTTAAATTCACACTAACATTTGGTTTAAAGTAAAACTTTGGAACTGTAGTCCATTCATCTCCGTATAATCTTGAAGTATTTGATACACCGGCTTTAAATGAAAGGTACAGAGTTTTTCTTAACAGTTCTGTTTTGTAAAGACTTAAATTAAAAGAAGGAAGATGGCGAATATTCATAGTTCTTGTGGTATAAGAGTAAAAAGTATCACTTTTGTCTGCCATTAATGAAATTGAAAAGTTTCCGATTGTTTTTCTTAAATATATATTGGTGTAAAAATTTCTTCTCAAAGCAAAATTTAGGTTTTCGGAAAAATTCTGAATAAAATCAAGCCCACTATTTAGATTAACATTCATAGACGTGGAAAAAGTATCCGAAAAGTTAATTCTCCCACTTCCATTTATTATATAATTTTTGCTTGTTTCGCTGGTTAGGTAAGTGGCGCTTATGTTTAAAAAATTGCCATACGCATCACCCGATCTGAATATTCCTCCAACACCTTTGCCAAAGAGGGAATAGTATTCTGTACTTATTGTCAAATCAATATTATCTTTTATTGCCCAGAAAAAGGATTCTTTCATTAAATAGCCTTTAAATGTGGAGTATCCCACCTGAGGCATTAAAAAACCTGTCTTTCTTTTTTTTGAACTAATAGGATAGTAAAAATAGGGTAAATAAAAAGCAGGAACATTTTTAAATTTAAAAAGAGCGCTAAATACCTCAATCCTGTTTTTTCGCACAAAAATTGCTTTTTTCATTGTAATTTGCCATCTTGGAACGCACTGGATGCAGGTAGTAAAGTACCCTGAATAGAAAATAAATTTTTCTCCTTTTTTCTTTTCAACTTTTTTTGCAATCATTGTTATTTCAGGTTTAATACTTGCAAAGATATCATAGGCGGTAAAGGTTTTATCTTTTAAAGAATATGTGCTTCTTGATGCATTTATGAAAAAATCATCTCCTGCTATGCTAACTTTCCCTGAAATTTCCCCTTTTTTAGTTTTTATATTCAAAGTGGTCTTATCGCAATATATCTTGATATTTCCTACGGAAATTGAGACATTCCCTTCAAAAACCATAAAATCTTTTTCTTTATAGTACTTTTTTGCCTCTATCTTTGGATAAGCTGCTCTTAATGCATAAGAGAATAACAAAAGAAATAAAAAGGGGGAAATTAGTTTTTTCATTTTTTTATTATATAAGAAACAGGGGGAATTTTAAAGAGAGGTATAAAATCTTTTTGTGTGTTAGTTGAAAAATTCTAAAATTGTTTATTTCTCTTTTAGTAAAAGCTTTTCTGGTAATGAAAATTTGTTTATGAAAAAATTTTTTTATGATATACTATGTGATTGTGATAACAAGAGCAAGAAGATGATGAAGAATTCTTTTAAATCTGTTATTCCTGAAACAACACTAAGGCGAATGGTTTATTACACAAGGTGTCTTTATAACTTTAAAAACGAAGGTATTGAATTAATTCAATCTGAAGATATAGCAAAAAAGTGCGGAGTAAAAAGCTCTATTGTAAGAAAGGATTTATCGTATTTCGGAGAATTCGGAGTAAGAGGTAAGGGTTATGATGTAAAAAGTCTTCTGAACACAATAAATGGAATAATAAAAACCTTCGGGCAGATGAATGCTGTTTTAGTAGGGGCGGGAAAGCTTGGCTCTGCGATTATAAAGCATTCTTCTGAGAACTTTAATGTGGAAATAGTTGCTGCCTTTGATAAGGATAAAAGAAAAGTAAACAAAATAATAGAGAGAACAAAAATTTATCCACTTTCGGAGATGGAGAGGATAGTAAGAGAAAAAAAGGTGAAAATTGCTATAATAGCAATACCTCCATCTGATGTTCAAAATGTTGTGGATATTTTAGTGAAAGCAGGAATTAAGGCAATTTTAAGTCTTGCCTTGATTCCAATAAATGTCCCCGATGATGTTGATGTCTCATTTCTGGATGTTTTATCAGAAGTAGAATTTTTATTTTACAAATTAAGCTTAAGGAGAAATAGATGAGGGTTTTTATTTCAACAGTGGTTTTATTCATTGTATGGGTTATTTTAACTCAAAGTTTTGATCCTCAGGAACTTTTCACAGGTCTTATTGTAGCAGCGGTTGTCAGTCTGATATCCCCTGCAATTGCAAGTGATAAGCCGAAAAAGTGGTTTCAACCAAAAAGGTATGTTTACTTGATTATCTACCTTTTCTACTTCATTTGGGAAATGATAAAATCTAACATTGATGTTGCAAAGAGAGTCATAAATCCGAAACTTCCCATTAGCCCCGGTATAGTTAAAGTAAAAACAAAGCTGAAAACAAATCCCGCAAAATTAGCTCTCGCAAACTCCATTACACTTACACCCGGTACTCTTACGGTTGATATTCATGATGAGTGGTTTTACATTCACTGGATTGATGTTAGTGGTTGTGATGATGTAAGCAGATCATGCCAAGAAATTGTTGAAGGCTTTGAAAAATATCTGGAGGTGATCTTTGAGTAGTATATTAATTATTGTGTTTTCGTTGGTTAGTATAGCAACTCTTCTTTCCACTATTAGAATTATATCAGGCCCCACAATTCCTGACAGAGCTGTAGGGCTTGATACTGCAACTACAATTACAACGGCTATGATTGTTCTTTTTGCTCAGATTTTCCACAGAGCCATTTATCTTGATATCGCGCTTGTTTATGCAATCTTAGCTTTTTTAGGTGTTATCGCCATAGCAAGATATCTTGAAGGAGGTATGTGATGCTCTGGTATGAAATTATAGGGATAATAATGATAATAATAGGTGCTGTGTTTCTGTTTTTAGGTGCTCTGGGAGTAATCAGAATGCCAGATGTTTATAACAGGATGCAGGCAGGCACAAAAGCAACAACACTTGGGGCTCTCTCTGTTATTATGGGTGTTGGCATTTATCATCCTGCTTGGATTTTCAAAACTGGTATTATTTCACTCTTTATTCTTCTGACAAACCCGGTTTCTTCCAATGCTCTTGCCCGTGCAGCACACAATGCTGGGATACCACTTTATGAGGAAACCGTAATTGACAAATATGCTGAAGATAAAGGAAAAACAAGAGCCGAAGAGGAGAAGGAAAATGGCTGAATTACTTCAATATTTTATGCTTTTTTTGATTGTGTTGATGCTTGCTCTTGCTCTTTTTGCAGTTAAAACAAAAGATCTTCTTTCTGCAGTTATTGCATCCGGTTTCATATCTCTTGTTGCATCCATTGTTTACCTCTACTTACAGGCACCAGATGTTGCAATGACGGAAGCTGCGATCGGAGCCGGAATTACTACTCTTATTTTTGTTATAACAGTTAGAAAGACAAAGGGGAAAGAAAAATGAGGAAAATTATAGCAATAATATTTCTTTCAATAGTTGGTCTTTATATCCTCTCTCTTTTTGCTCAAATTCCTTTTGGAAAGCCTTATAAAGGTGTTTCAGAGCACTATGTTGAAAAGGGAATAGAAGAGAACAGGGGTTCGAATTTAGTAACATCCATAGTTGTTAATTACAGAGGATTTGATACCCTCGGAGAAGTCACAGTCCTCTTTTTAGCAGCTACAGGACTTTCCTTTCTTCTTTTTTCTTGTAAATGTGTAAGAGAATTCAAAAGAATAAAAAGCAGTCTTGTTTTAAGAACAGCAACAGATACTCTCTTTCCTTTAATTCTTGTTTTTGGAACTTATATTTTCATACACGGGCACCTGACTCCAGGAGGAGGATTTCAGGGTGGTTCTGTAATTGCTTCTGGTGTGATGTTGCTTTTCTTAGCCTACAGAAGATTTCATGTAAGTCACAAAGTTCTTTCAACTTTAGAATCTCTTGCGGGTATAACTTTTGCGGCAATAGGCCTTTTGGGGCTCATTTATGCAAAGAGTTTTCTTGCGAACAGTGTATTACCTTTGGGACAGTGGAATAAGCTGCTTTCCGCGGGTGTGATTCCCTTAATCTACATAGCGGTTGGATTTAAAGTGGGAGCAGAACTTTCAGGTCTTATTGCTGATATGATATCAACAACAAAGGAGGATTAAGATGGTATTTTTCGCGGCAAGCTTGCTTTTAATTTTTATTGGTCTCTATGCAGCTCTTGTTAAAAGAAATCTTGTAAAAATAATAATAGGGCTTTCGATTATGGATACAGGAGTGAATATGTTAATAATCTCACTTGGTTTTGTAAAAGGTAGAACAGCTCCTATTATTAGCCTCAAAGAGCTTTTCAAAAAAGGAACATTACTTGTTGATGTTTCAAAAGTAGTTGACCCTTTACCTCAAGCACTTGTTCTTACAGCAATTGTTATCGGAGTAGCTGTTACCGCTATGGCATTATCTGTTGTAATTAGAATGTATTCTGTAAAAAAATCAATAGAAATAGATGATTTTAAGGAGTTAAAATGGTAAATCCGGTCGTTATAATAGCAATCACTTTGATCGCCGCTTTTTCCATAGGAATTTTTCAATTCTTAGGGAAAAAATTTGTTCGCGGTGTGTTCTGGTTAACTATTCTATTTGATTTTGCTGCAATTTTGATTATTGCTTACGGATTTTTAACAAAAACAATAAAGAATCCGATTATGGTAAAAATTGGTGGGTTTCCTCCTCCGATTGGAATCAACCTCTATGTTGACCAGCTTTCAGCATATTTAGGCGTTGTTGTTTTCTTTATTGGTGCTATGGCTGCTTACCACTGGCTTAGCAGAGGAATAGATGATCCCGAACCAAAGGCATTGGTTTTAATGCTACTTTTACTTTTGGGTTCAACAGGTATGATTTTCACTCAAGACTTCTTTAACCTGTTTGTTTTTATTGAAATAACATCAATAGCATCCTACGGACTTGTTGCTTCCAATCTTGACAGCTTTTCTCTTGAAGCATCTTTTAAATACATTGTCATAGGTTCAATAAGCTCAACTTTTGTGCTTTTAGGTGCTGTGCTTCTCTATAAGTTTGCAGGAAGTTTAAATATGGCAGACATCTCAGCTCATATAAACAGCTCAATGTATTCAGGCGGAATGCTCATAATAATTTCAATAATGTTTTTATTCGGACTATTAATTGAGCTTGAAGTTTTTCCGATGAACGGATGGGCTCTTGATATATATCAGGGAGCAAATCCTGCTGTTGTTGCAATACTTGCAGGTGGAATAGTTAAAGGTTTTTATCTTGTGTTTCTAAGATCCGCTAACTATCTAAAATTCCCACATCTTTTGAAAATAGGTATAATCTTCGGACTTTCAACATACATAGTAAGTCAATTTTTTGCATGGAAACAGAAAGATATAAGAAGACTTTTCGGATACTCATCAGTCGGACAATTGGGTCTTCTGATTTTAGCTGGAGCTTTTTATCTTAATGGAAATCTTCATGGCTTTGCAAAACAGTATATGCTCTTTGCTATTGTGTTTTTTGTCTTAAATCACAGTTTCTCAAAATCAACACTATTTTTCTTAGCGGATCTCTTTGGAAGAAGAAGAACTGAAGAATGGAAAGGAGCTCTGTCAAAAAACAAATTTTTCGGATTCCTATTCTCAACATCAGTTCTTTCAATGGCAGGTGCCCCTCCATTTTTAGGATTTTGGGCAAAGCTTTTCTTTATCTTAGCAATACCAAAAGAGTATTTCTACATAGTTGCTCTTGTTTTAATAGGAGCAATAGCTGAGATTCTTTACTACTTTAACCTTTACAGAATAGTTTCCGAAAAGGAAGAGGGAGATTTTGATTATAAGGGAAGTATCATTCCCTCTTTTTTTAACATACTTGTGCTTCTAAGCCTTTCTGCTTTCGGAGCTTACAAATTTTTTACTCTCACAGGACTTAATATTCAGAACGCAAAATTTTTAGCTTTTATTATTATTTCTGCAATCGCTATTTTTGTTTTAGGTATAAGCAGACTTGCCCAATGGATTTTATCTCTGGGAATGATTGGTGCCTTAGGTTTTCACATAATTAAAAATACAAGTTTGATTCCCGCTTTTAATATACAAAGCTTTTTCGTGTATCTCGTGCTTGCGGGAGCTATAATGTTTGTTTTTGCAACATATCCTATTTCAAAAAGATATTCGGCTGCATTTTATCCTCTCTTTGTCTTTACCGTTTTTTCAATGGTAGGAATTTCAGTCTCTTCAAACTGGATAACACTTTTTATCTTCTGGGAACTTATGAGCTGGTCTTCCTATCTTTTAATTAATCAGGGAGGAAAGAAATCTGCATGGGTATATCTTGTGATGAGTGCCATAGGAGGATATGGAATGCTCGCTGGTATAAAACTTTTATCCACCGGTCCGAACTTAATTCCGTCTTTTTCCTCATCCTCCGCATTTGCAGTTTCTGCATGGGCAGGAGTTCTTATTTTTACGGCATTTTTGGTAAAAATGGGAACAGCGCCTCTTCACATATGGGCAAGAGATGCTTATGGAGAAAGCCCGGATGGATTTACTCCACTTCTTTCCGGAGTTCTTTCAAAGATGGGAGTTTTTGGAGGTATTCTTACAATAGTTTACCTGCTTCCACATTTATCTCATTCTGAGACAATTCTTTACGGACTTGCCTGGTTTGGAGCTTTGACCGCTCTTTTTATGGCTCTTATTGCAGTTTTTCAGGAAGATGTTAAAAAAGTCTTGGCTTACTCCTCAATCAGTCAGGTGGGTTACATTCTTATTGGAATTGCCCTTGCAACTTCGTTGGGTTATTCGGCAGCTCTTTACCATACGGTCAACCACCTTATCTTTAAAGGTCTTCTCTTTGTTGCAGCTGCCGGAATAATTTACAGAACCGGAACAAGTTATCTTCCCGAAATGGGAGGTTTGATAAAAAGAATGCCTTTTACATTTTTCGCTTTTCTTATGGGAATAATAGCACTTGCCGGAATTCCTCCTCTATCGGGATTTGCAGGAAAATGGCTTCTCTATTCAGCTCTTCTTGAAAAGAGATGGATGTTCATTCTCTTAATTGCTATGTTCGCCTCAACTGTGGCTTTTATGTATTGCTATAAGCTTTTGCATACAATTTTTCTTGGACAACTAAGAGATAAGTATAGAAAAGTAAAGGAAGCACCTTTACCTATTGTTATAGTAGAACTTATTTTTGCGGGGTTAACCTTTGCAATAGGAGCAAAGCCTAATTTGATTTTGAGTTTTTCAGAAAAAGCCATCAAGTCTTTAGGGTTTACGAATCCGGGATATGCATATGAGAGCGCTCACAAAATAGCTTCAAAGTTTGGATATTGGAATGCTCACTTTATGGCAATTTTTGCCGGAGGCTCTTTCATTATTGCTCTTATTCTTTTCTTCTTAGCAAAGGCGAGAATTAGAAAAGTCGGACAGCTTGACCTTGCATACTCGGGTGAAGTTCCTGATAGCCCGGAGAGTGTTCACTTTGGATATGATCTTTATGCTCACATGAGAAGAGCTGTAAGAGTTTTTATTTATCCTCATGTGGAAAACACCTATAAAAGAATATACAGTTCTCTTATGGCTTTTGTGGATTATACGAGAAGATTTTACACCGGAGATTTGAATACATATGCACTATGGGTTGTAATAACTTTGAGCTTTATTTTTTACATTTTATATAAAGGAGTATTCTAATGTGGTATAAGATATTATATGCTTTTCTCGTTACGGTTGGTGGTTTGGCTTATGGTTTGCTCCTTGGCGGAATATCAAGAAAGATAACAGCAAGAATTCAGGGAAGAAAGGGTCCTACTGTTTTTCAGAATTATATTGATCTCATAAAACTTCTCAAGAAGAAAACTGCGATTTCACACGGGACAATGTTCTTTCTGGCTCCTATGTTCAGATTATTAGGAGGGGTTGGTGTTCTTTTACTTGTTCCTATTGTTTATAAAAGTAATGCACTTTCAAATTTTTCCTTCGGAGGAGACCTTATCGTACTTATGTATTTCATGGTTTTCGGATGTCTTGGAATGGCTCTCGGAGCGGCTGACAGTGGTAACCCTCACTCTGCGATTGCCCCTACAAGAGGACTTGCACAGATGGCAGGTTATGAACTTCCTTTTCTTGTCTCAGTCATAGGACTTGCAATTGCTCACAAAACAGTGAGTATCTCGAGTATTGTTGCATCGCAACAGGGAGGGATATTTCACTGGAATCTTTTTCAGTATCCCTTTTTGAGTATAGCAGGGATAATTGCAATGTTGGGAATGTATGCTGCATATCCTTTTGCCGTGGTATTAGCTCCTCAGGAAATTCCCGTAGGCCCTCCCACAGAATATAGTTCTACATTTCTTTCTTTTATGTTTACAGGAAAGAGCATTTTCGGAGTTGGAAAATATGTGCTTTTTATGGATCTTTTCTTAGGAGGAGCAACTAATCTTGTGGAAGCTTTTATTAAGACATTTACTTTATTCTTAATTGTTGTGTTTGTGACAAATGTATTTCCGAGATACAGAACAGAGCAAGCTGTTAAATTTTTCTGGACATATCCAGTTGTAATAGGTTTAATAGATTTTATTAGGATTTTTATAAAGTGAGGTAAAGATGAAGGAAAAAGATTATTTTTTGGATGATAAGCCGAAAAAATTAAGTTATAGTGAAGTTTGGCAAAAGTTCTTTGACTGGGCAAGAGCAAAATCTCTGTGGGTTGTATCATACGGAACAGGATGTGGTTCAATAGAAATTCCTCCGATGGTTACCTCGAGGTTTGATGCTGAAAGATTTGGAGTAAGCACTGTAGGAACTCCAAGACAAGCTGATGTTTTGATTATTAGTGGCTATCTTGCCGTAAAAACATTAAAAAGAGTCATAAGAGTTTACGAGCAGATGCAGAGTCCGAAATATGTTGTTGGTTTGGGAGCATGTACTATAAATGGTGGAATGTACTTTGATTCGTACAATACAGTTAATTTGGTAGATCTTTATATCCCGATTGATGTTTATGTTGCTGGTTGTATGCCCAGACCTGAAGCAATTCTTGCAGGTTTTGCCCAGCTTATGAAAAAGATAAAAGAGGGCAGGGCTGATGGTTGGAAACAATATATTGATAATCTTGACAAATACAGAAAAAATCAGGAAAAAGTTATCAAAAACTGGAAAATACCAAATTATAATTGGTGAGGTAAAAGATGGAAGATTTGATAAAAAGAATTGAATCTATTTTTAAGGTTGTAAGCAAAGAAAAAGGAAAAAGAGATAATTTGTGGATTTTGGAGGTTGAAAAGGAATCTCTTCATGCTGTTTTAAGCTATTTAAAAGATAATGAATCCTTCAGACATCTTGCCCTGATTTCGTGTGTGGATTGGATTGAAAATAAAAAGTTTCAACTTTCTTACATCCTTTGGAGTTACCAGAAGAGACAAAATATTATTGTAAAAATATTCATAGACAGGGACAAACCGGAATTTAAGACTGTTTTAAATCTCTTTCCTCAGGCTGAAGTTTACGAAAGAGAGATAAGAGAGCTTTACGGTGTTACTTTTGAAGGGAATCCCACTCAATTTGAAGAGTTTGTTCTTGAAGACTGGGAAGAGATGCCTCCTATGAGAAGAGATTTTGATACATACAAGTATTCTCAGGAGAAATACGGAGACAGGGATTCTGAAGTACAGAGAACAAATATAAGAAAAATAATCTCTGATTATACAGATGAATGGAGAAGAAAATGAAGAAATTTTCAAAGGAAGATAGAGAAGTAAAACTTTTTGTTGGTCCTCAGCATCCGGGTGTTACTGGAAACATGAGTTTTGAAATAACCCTTGAAGGAGATATTCTTACAAGTGTTAAAACTCATGTGGGATATTTACACAGAGCATTTGAAAAATTGATGGAAAGGAGACTTTTCATACAAAATTTCCCCCTTGTTTGCAGAATTTGTGTTCCTGAATCGGATACCAATGAAGAAAATTATGCAAGGGCTCTGGAGGAACTTGCCGGAATAGAGGTTCCCGAGAGAGCAAAGTGGATAAGAACTCTTGTTCTTGAGCTTTCAAGACTTCAGATGTTTATGCGTTGGATCGGAGGTATTGCCGGTGCAATGGGGCTTGGGACAGCTCCACAGTGGTCAGTCGGAGACAGAGATTACATACTTGATCTTTTTGAAGAGCTTACGGGAGGAAGAATTTATCACATTTACATTTTACCCGGTGGTGTAAGAAGGGATTTACCGGAAGGCTTTGAAGAGAGAGTATTAAAAGTTATGGATTATCTTGAGAAAAAACTCCCCGATTATGATGCTCTTATATTTGAGAATGCTGTTTTTAAAAAGAGACTTAAAGGTATTGCAAAGATAGATCCCTCGTGGGTTGAGGAAATAGGTGTAACCGGACCTGTTGCAAGAGCGTGTGGTTTTCCCTTTGATGTGAGAAAGGAGCAACCTTACGAAGCTTATGATAAACTTGACTTTGAAATAATAACTGAAACAGATTGTGATCTTTATGCAATGGCTATGGTAAGAAGAAGAGAGATAGAGCTTAGCATAAATCTCATAAGACAGATTATAGATAAAATGCCTAAAGGTGATGTTTGGACCCATTTGCCCAATGTTCTTTATTGGAAGATTCCTGCCGGAGAAACCTATGTTAAAACAGAGGCTTCAAGAGGAGAGTTTGGATACTATGTTGTGACTGATGGCTCAGACAAACCAAGAAGAGTTCATGTAAGAGGTGTTTCAACACCTCATGCCTATACACTTCTTGAAAGGCTTGTTCCCGGGATGAATATTTCCGATTTTTCTGTAGCAATTGTCGGGCTTCAAACCTGCCCGCCTGAAATAGAGAGATAAGGAGGATAAGATGGATATAAAAGGGATATTAAAACCTTTGACTGCATGGAAAAGAGC
>Ga0190334_1000516_pt1 | contig 19113 bp, 17 predicted proteins | sample 48720478_MG_FD_161270 | JGI IMG/M metagenome (GOLD analysis project Ga0190334, IMG submission 161270) | Hydrothermal vent sediment bacterial communities from Southern Trench, Guaymas Basin, Mexico - 4872-04-7-8_MG | ecosystem: Environmental > Aquatic > Marine > Hydrothermal vents > Sediment ...
TGTATTTAATAACTATTCACTAACGACTAATTTGATTGGTCAATTTTTCAAATATGGATTTGTCCTTCTCTCCTTACCTATAGTCGAATTCGGGCCATGCCCGGGATAAATTATCTTATCATCACCTAAAATCAATAATTTTTCTTTAATTGATTTTATTAAATTATGGTAAGAACCACCGGGCAGGTCGGTTCGACCAATACCCCCGGCAAATAAAGTATCGCCGGTAAAGACAATAATATTTGAAACAAGAGAAATTCCTCCCGGGGTATGACCCGGTGTGTGAATTACTATTAAATTTAATGTGCCTAAAGATATCTCATCTCCCTCTTCTAAAAACTTATCTGCGTGAGGTGAGCATATTTCTTTGCCCATAAAGGAAGAGAAATTTTTATTGGCATCACCTAACATGTCAGCATCTAACCTATGGATTAATAATAAAGCTTCGGTCTTAGCTTTAAGCAAATTATTGCCGATAATATGATCGATATGCCCATGGGTATTTATAATATATTTCAAATTAAAATTATTTTTTTGTAAAAGATTTAAAATTAAATCGACTTCCTCTTCTCCTCCCGGATCAATCACTGCTGCTTTTTTAGTCTTTTTGCAAGCAATTAAATAACAATTAGTCTCTAACGCTCCTACAATCAACCTTTTTAAAAACATTTCTTATGTAATCCTTTCGTTTAATAGACTTCTCTCTAAACAATTCAAATTATTAAAACAATTTTCACCTTCTCGGATAGAGAAATCCATTATTGGAAATCTTCTAAAAGAGATTGCATCACTTTGTTTACTTTTTTTATAATCTGAGGATAATCAGTAATAATTCCATCTACTCCATATAAGATAAAGCGTACCATATCTATATCTCTATCGACCGTCCATACATACACTGTTTTATCCAGCCGATGTAAACAAGAAATAAGTTTTTCTTTGCACAAAAAGGAATGTGGGTTTAAACCATTCAGTCCATTAACATATCTTTCGGGATTTATCCATTTAGCATACAGCCCATTTGATTTAAGCTCAGGATATCTCTCTTTTAGCAAGATTGCTGTATCTCTATCAAAAGATGAAAAAATAATATTGTCATATCCGAAACTCTTTGTCTCTTTTACTAAATTATCTACAATGCCCGGGTAAACTTTTTCCCCTCCTTTAATTTCTATATTTACAGAAAGTTTTCCTTTTAATATTTTAAGTACATCTCTAAGCAAAGGTATCTGTTCATTGTGATATTTCCTTATCTTGCCTTTTTCTAAATCGAGTATATCCCTCTTCTTAAGTTTCAATTGTTTGAAGTAAATCTTCTTTCCATCATTTCTTGGGAAAAAAAGCTTTTTAACTTCATCAAACCGTTTACCCTCCCAATGCAAATAAAAGCTAATTTTTTTCTTAGTCAATTGCTCGTAAACATTCAGGTAAAATGTATCGGCCTGAATTTTTCTTAATTCTAAAAAATACTTCTTCTCTTCCGGTAATTTTTCCATAATTTTTTCTTGGTTTTTAGTAAACAACTCAGAAATATCGTATTTTTTTAATTCCTCAAAAGTAAGTTGCTTAATAGGAATTTTTATTCCGGTTAGCCTTTTTAAATCCATATCATGAATTACGACTAACTTCCCATCCTTAGTAAGGTGCACATCCAGTTCCACACCGTCTATCCCTAATTCTACTGCTTTTTTAAAACCAGAAAGGCTATTTTCGGGAGCAATTCCTTTTACTCCTCTATGTCCTATAATAAGTGGCAACTTCATCATAATTTCTCCCCAAAAAGGTTGATTTATTTCTAAATTAATTTTTCACTATCCAAAAGAATGGTAACCGGACCATCATTGTAAATTTTTACTAACATCATGCTCTGAAATTCTCCGGTTTCAATTTTTAGACCATAATTTTTTATATATTTTACAAAATAATCATATAGTTTTACTGCTTTATCGGGAAGAGCTGCAGAAATAAAACTCGGGCGCCTTCCTTTTTTACAATCACCGTATAAAGTAAATTGAGATATAACCAAAATCTGACCATTTATCTCTCTCACGGAAAGATTCATCTTTCCCTCTTTATCTTCAAATATACGTAAGTTCGCTATTTTTTCAGCCAGGTACTCTGCATCCTTTTCAATATCATTCTGGCCAACTCCCAAAAGGATTACCAGACCCTTTTCTATTTTCCCTATTTCTTTTTCTTCAATCTCTACTGACCCTTTTCTTACTCTCTGTACTACTGCTCTCATTATTATCTATTCCTCGGATAAAAGATTTTTCTTTCTTATTTATCAATTAAAAAGTTTCTATTCTTTTTACAGTTAACACACTATCTATTTTTTTTATTTTCTTTATTACTTCTTGAAGCTGGTCAAGATTGTTGATAGAGAGTGTTACATCTATATTAGCAATATTATTTTTATCAGTCGTGGCATTTATGGCAGTGACTGTAATTTTAAGGCTGGAAAAAATTAACATGATATCAGATACTAAATTTGGGCGGTCATCAGCTACTATTTTTACTTTTACCGGATAAAACAGCTCTTCTGTCTTTATCCACTCTACTTTAACCAACCGTTCTTTTTCAGTAGAAATAAATTTTACATTAGAACAATCTGCCTTGTGTATAGATACACCTCTCCCCCTGGTAATATAACCAATTATTTTATCACCGGGAACAGGATTGCAACACCGAGAAAATCTTATCATCATATCATTGATTCCTTGAATTCTTATTCCTTGATCAATTCTTTTTTTCGGTTTAACTAAAGGGATAATCGGAGAGATTCTTTCTTGGGGAATTATTTTAGATAAAACCTGATAAGCGGTTAATTTACCATATCCAATATTTTCAAACATTGATTCTAATTCAGTAAAACCTAATTCAATACTCACTTCTTTTATTTTTTTAGTAAGCTCGGAAGAAGTTTCAATTTTATATTTTTCCATCTCCTTTTCAAAAAGTTCCTTTCCTTTTTGAATATTCTCTTCCCGCATCTCCTTTTTAAACCAGATTTTAATCCTATTTTTTGCCCCTGACGTCTTGGCTATCTTTAACCAATCTCTACTAGGACCCCGGCTTGATTTAGAAGTTAATATCTCTACGATATCTCCGCTCTTTAATTTATAATCTAAAGGAACTATCCTTTTATTAATTTTTGCTCCTACGCATTTATGCCCTACATCTGTATGAATAAGATAAGCAAAGTCTATAGGAGTAGAACCCAAAGGTAGTATTTTCACATCACCTTTGGGAGTAAAAGTAAAAACTTCGTCCTGAAAAAGACCTATTTTCAAATTTTCCATGAATTCTTTGGGGTCTTTCAAATCTTTCTGCCATTCCAATATCTGTCTCAACCAGGAAAGTCTTTCCTCTAATTTCTTATCCTTTTTTAAATCAACTTTTTCTTTATATTTCCAATGAGCAGCTATTCCGTATTCAGCAGTTTTGTGCATCTCCCAGGTGCGAATTTGTATTTCTAAAGGCTCTCCCTTGGGAGTTACCACTGTGGTATGTAAAGACTGATACATATTTGATTTGGGCATAGCAATATAGTCTTTAAATCTACCGGGCATAGGTTTCCAAATTGAATGTAATAACCCCAAAACAGCATAACAATCCCTAACAGAATTGCAAATTACCCTAATTGCAATTAAATCATATATCTGAAAAAAATCTTTTTTCCCCTTCTCCATCTTTTTGTAGATACTATAGATATTTTTCGGGCGACCCTGAATCTCCGCCTCTATTTTTACCTTTTGTATCTCTTTTTTTATAATCCCCTTAATCGATTCGACATAACTTTCTCTTTCCAGGCGATTTTTTGCAATTCTATTAACTACCTCTCTATATTTCATTGGCTCTAAATAATGCAGAGAAAGGTCTTCTAATTCCCACTGAACCCTGGAAATACCTAACCTATTAGCGATAGGAACATAAATTTCCAGTGTTTCTCGGGCTACTTTTACTCTCTTGTGGGGTGGTATATACTGTAGAGTTCTCATGTTGTTCAAGCGGTCTGCTAATTTTATCAAAATAACTCTTACATCTTCTGCCATAGCCAAAAACATTTTACGATAATTTTCGGCTTGCTGTTCTTCCAGAGTTTTGAAAGATATTTTGCTTAATTTAGTGACGCCATTAACCAACATTGCTATTTCTTCGCCAAACTCTTCTTTAATGGTAGATAATGGGGTATCAGTATCCTCTATTATGTCATGCAAAATCCCAGCTGCAATAGTAATTACGTCAAGCTCCAAATCAGCCAATATTTTAGCTACTTCTAAAAGATGTGAGATGTAAGGTGCCCCGGAATATCTCTTTTGTTCCCGATGGGCTTTTGCAGAATATCTGTAGGCTTTTTTTACCAAGCTTAGATCGGCTTGATGAGCATATTGGGATATTCTTTTTAAGATATATCTCATTAAAATTAATTGAGAAATGATTTACACCTTCTTTATTAGTCGATAGTGAATAGTGAATAGTCGTTAGTATTAAATTAGCGTATAGCGTATAGCGGGTAGCGTATAGAAAAACAGTATATAGTATTGAGTATCGAGTATATAGCCAAAAAAGAGAAATACGAGGGGTTCGATAAATCCGCCCCCTACTCTAAAAACTATATGTTATATGCTAATATCACAATACACTACACAAGATACGAGAAAAAAGTTTTGAGTTTTGAATTATGGTTTTTCGCTTTTAGCTTTTAGCTGTATAATGATAACTAAAAATTGTATTTGAAACTAACAACTAATAGGTCTTGTATTTTGTATTTTCCTTACACTTATTACCCGCACCTATACGCTAAACGCTGCACGCTCTACGCTAATATACGAGATACGATTCACGAGATACGAGATACTAATTAATTATATCGAACCAAAGAAAATATATCATATCCCTCTAATTTTTCTCGAGGATTTAAAAATTCAAGTTCAATTATAAAGGAAGCGCCTACAACCTTTCCTCCCAATCTCTCAATCAGTTTAAATACTGCAGCCGTAGTACCTCCCGTAGCTAAAAGATCATCGATAACCATAATCCTATCTCCGTTATCTATAGCGTCCTTGTGTATTTCTAAAATATTCTCACCATACTCTAATTGATAGGAAACTCTTTCTACCACGCTGGGGAGTTTCTCCGGTTTCCTTACGGGTAAAAATCCAATTCCTAATTGATAGGCTACCGGAGCACCTATAATAAAACCACGGGCTTCTATTCCCGCAATATAATCAATTTGGTATTTGCTACAATACTTGGTTATTTCATCAATGCTATATTTAAATGCTTCTTTATCTTTCAGTAGAGTAGTAATATCTTTAAATTGGATGCCTTTTACCGGAAAATCCGGAATATTTCTAATTTTTTCTTTTAAATCTATCACTTTTGCTTCCTCCTAAAAAATAGTTTTTATATCTTTTATGTTTAGTTGAACATTTTCCGTTCCATTCCACTTATTCAGCTCAATATTAAAAGCTAAATCTACTACTTTGTTTTCAGAAAATATTTGGTTTCCTATTCTACTTAATTTGAATCCTATCCCCTCTAACGTTCTGTTCTCTTCCTTGATTTTTATTTTTAGGTGTTCCCTCTTTTCGCCAACTAGCCTCCAATCAGATATTATATTTTTGTAACTACAAAAGACAGGTTGAGGGTTCCCAACCCCAAATGGCTCTAAAACATTAATATCTTTTACCAAGCCAAAATTAATATTTCTTAAAGAAATCTGGGCATCTATTTTTAGTTCCGGATTTAAATCGTCTTCTTTAATGAAATCTTGAGATATTTCATTTATCCTTAATTTAAATTCAGGAATTTTATTAGACTCTATAGTAATACCCGCGGCTAACTCGTGCCCACCAAAATTTATTAAAATATCCTGACACGATTCTAAAACCTTATATAAATGAAAACCTTTAATACTCCTCCCTGAGCCTTTTGCAATTCCATCTTTTTTAGAAATAACAATTGCAGGACGATTAAATTCATCTGTTAATCTGGAGGCTATTATGCCAACTACTCCTTGATTCCAATTTTCTGACGCAAGAACTAAAACTTTGTTATCTTCTTCTTTTATTTGTATAGAAGCAAGTTCTCTGGCTTCTCTTAAAATATTATCTCCGATTTCCTGTCTATGTTTATTTATTTCAGTTAATTTTCGGGATAAATGTTTAGCTTTATATTCAGAATCAGTTAGCAATAATTCTAAGGCTAATTTAGAATCACCTAACCTTCCTGCAGCATTTATTCGGGGAGCAAGAGCAAAATTGACTTCTTTAGTTCCTAAATCACCACAATTTACTCCACTCTCCATTATTAATGCCTTCAAACCCTCTTTCTTAGTTTGATTAAGCGCCTTTAATCCGTATTTAATTAAAATACGATTTTCATCGATAAAAGGAACGGAATCAGCAATCGACCCCAATGCAACATAATCAAGCAGACTCCATAAATCATCCTGATTTTTTTTCAATTTTGAATATAGGGCTTGAGCCACTTTAAAACCTACACCCACTCCTGCCAATTCCTTAAAAGGATAATTTGTATCGTATTTAGGATTTATTATTGCTATTGCAGAAGGAATGTCTTTTTGAGGTTGGTGATGGTCGGTAACTATAACATCTATACCGTAATTATTTGCTTTCTCTATTTCAGAAACCGAACTAATTCCACAATCAACAGTAATGATTAATCTAATATTATTTTTAAAAGCAATGTCTATGGCCTCTTCATTTAGTCCATACCCCTCTTGAAAGCGATTGGGTATATAGTAGTACAAATTGGTGGTAAACTCTCTTAAAATTGAAAACAATAAGGCAACGCTGGTGATTCCATCGACATCATAATCCCCGTAAATCAATATTCTTTCATCATTATTTATCGCGCTTAATATTTTGTCAACAGCTTTCTCCATATCTTGAAAGATATAAGGATCTCTCAAATCTTTAAGATCTGCCTTTAAGAATCTTCTAGCACTCAAAACTTCCTTTGTTCCTCTATTTATCAGTAATTGAGCTAAAATTGGAGAGATATTTAATTCTTTGGACAACTCTGATTGTAATTTCTTATTTTCTTTTGATATACACCAGTCTATTTTATTTATACCCCTTTCTCTTTTCTCGCACATTATGAAAACCTAAAAAACTTAAAGCAAAAAGCTAAAAGCTATAATTCAAAATTTAAAACTTTTTTATAGATTATAAATTTAAGTTATGTTTTTACTTCTTTAGCCTTTCATCTTCTCTATATTATAGTATGCCGAATAAAATGCATAAAACTCAACATACGATAATACATAGTTAAATTTTAAATTTTGGGCTATGGCTTTATGTTTTGCGTTTTTCCTTTTACGTTTATTTAATGCCTAAAAATTCGGAAAATGATAGTTAAAATAATACTTATTAAAATACATAAGCCTAAGGGGAAGTAAAAGACAAAATTTTTTCTTTGAATTATTATATCCCCGGGTAATCTGCCAGAGAAAGGTAACTTTCCCACTAATAAAAATATGCCTCCCAATATAATTAATACTACTCCAAAAAACAGCAGCATCTTGCCCAATAGATTAAATTCAGACATCTTTTTTATCTTTCTATTAATAAAATAATTATTTTTTGCCTTTTTTCCTGGTAGTTTTCGTGCCTTTTTGGTATATCTTAAATATCTTATTCCACTCTATCAATAATGGGCTAGCAATAAATATTGAAGAATAAGTCCCGGCAACCATTCCTATAAACAGTGCTAAAGCAAAATCAGAAAGTATATTCCCCCCAAAAAAATACAAGGTTAAAATGGGAATAATAGTAGTTAAAGCTGTGTTTATCGTTCTGGACAGAGACTGATTAATGCTCATATTTATTAAATTTTCAAACGGTTCTCTGGTTTTAAATTTAATATTTTCTCTAAGCCTATCTAAAATTACTATTGTATTATTTAGAGAATATCCTATTATGGTTAAAACTGCTGCTATTATTGAAATAGTTATCTCCTTCTGTAATAAAGAAAAAATTCCTAAAACAATTAAAGTATCGTGCAAAAGCGCTAATATCGAAATAATAGAAAACTTAAATTCAAACCTCATAGTAATATATAGAATGATTCCTATAAAAGCAAAAAGTAAGGCATAAATAGCTAACTTCTTTAAATTTTCCCCAATAACCGGCCCTACTGTTTCTACACGCAATATCTCTAAATCAGTCAAATTCTCTTTAAGAGCGGACAGTATTTCCTTCCTTTGCTCTGAATCAATCTTTTCTGTCCGTATCACAAATTCATTCTCTGATAAATTTTGAATAGTGCTTTGGCTTAGATTAAATTCACTTAAAATATTTCGGACTTCGGTAGTGGAAACTGGTTTATCAAATCTTATTTGAATTAAAGTCCCCCCGGCAAAATCGATTCCCAGATTAAATCCCTGAAAAATAATTGAAATTAAACCAACCAGGATAATAACTACAGAGATAATATATGCCATTTTTCTATTTTTAATAAAATCGAACTTCTTTTTTCCAATTAAATCCATTAAATATATCCTCCTTAATTAGGCCTATTATAATAAAGCTTTAGAACTAAACTTCGCAGCTACTACTTCTAAAACAATCTTAGTTACTACAATTGCGGTAAACATGCTGGCTAAAATACCTATACTCAAAGTAACCGCAAATCCTTTGATTGCTCCCGAACCAAAATAAAATAAGGCAAGAGCTGCAATTAAAGTAGTAACATTGGCGTCAAATATGGTACGGAAAGCCTTGTTGAAGCCTGCATCAATAGAAGCTCGAAAAGTCTTTTCCAATCTTAATTCTTCTTTTATTCTCTCAAAGATCAGGATATTAGCATCTACTGCCATACCAATAGTAAGAATCATTCCAGCTATTCCGGGTAAAGTTAAAGTCGCCTTTATACCGGCTAAAGCTCCCACAATTAGTACCATACATACAACCAAAGAAAAATCTGCTATTAACCCAAACCCCTTATAGTAAATTAACATAAATAATAAGATTAATATCAATCCTACTATTCCGGCCTTTACCCCCTTGGAAATAGAATCTCTTCCCAAGGTTGGCCCAGCTGATCTATTTTCTAAAATTTCCACTTTTACAGGAAGGGCACCGGATCGCAAAAGTAAAGCTAAATGCTTCGCGCTATCTACGGTAAATTTTCCGGTAATCTGAGCTTTTCCGTCGAGAATTGGTTCCTGGACTACAGGAGCAGATATTTCTTTCCCATCCAAGGTAATAGCTAATACTTTTCCCACACTCTTTTTGGTAGCCTCTCCAAATTCTTTAGCTCCAATTTTATCAAATTCAATTAAAACAATAGCACGACTAAATTGGTCGAAAGATGATTTAGCATTTATTAAATGGGCTCCGGTTAGCTCAGTTTCTCCTTCCTCGTTTTTAAATTCCAGGAGAGCAGTTTTACCAATTAATTCTACAGCTGCTTCCGGATCTTCCACACCGGGCAACTGAACTAAGATACGATTTGTGCCTTGTCTCTGAATTACCGGTTCTGAAACTCCTAATTGATCAACGCGATTTCTTATTATTTCTAATACTCTGTTTACCGCATCATTGTCTACTGGTGCATTAGGAGTATCTACACACTCCAATATAACGTGGGAACCTCCTTGTAAATCTAATCCCAAATTTATCTTTTCATTTAGAGGAAACGATAATATAATTGCAATAAAAATTACTACAAAGACGCTGGCTATCCTTAAAGTTTTAGTCCAATTCATATAAAAATCCTCTCTTTCTAATTTTTCTTACCTTTTATCTTTTTTATTATACATTACTATAAAATTCTTTAACTTTACCATTATAATATTATAGTATTTTCTTTGTCAACGAAAATACTTGATATTCGTATCGCGTGAAGGAAAAACTATAGCATAAGAAGATAGGGGAAACAAAAACAATAAATACTTTTTTCTTTCCTTCTTGTTTCCACACTAAAATCTACACCAATACTTGATAAAAATATTTCTTTAGTTAACATGCTAAAATTTAAAGGCAGGTATAAAATAGATACCTGCCTTTAAATTATTATTGCTATTTTTATCTCTATATATATTCTCTTTTCTTTATAAAAAATACTTTGCGGTATTATTTTTCCCTTTTCACCCCGATAGCATTACGTGTAGTATTTATAACTACATCTTTGGCAATCTCCAAGGTTAAAGTATCACCTTTGATATCTTTGATAATTCCGTAAATACCGCCAATAGTAATGACCTTATCACCTTTTTGTATACTATCCAGCATTAATTTATGTTTTTTCTGTTTTTGTTGCTGAGGACGGATAAGGATAAAATAAAATATACCAAATATAATAATCAAAGGTAAAAATTGCTGAAGAGCTTCCATTTTTTAAATCAATCCTTTCGTTTTTTTATTTTTAAAAAATACCTTTTAAATTATACATAATTTTATTTTATTTAGCAAGAAAATTTTTGTATCTGTCATTTTTTATATCTTCTGAATTCTGGATACCTGCTTCTGGCTTCTCTCATCAAATATTTAACTCAAGAAACTGGATAGAAATTCTTTCTTAAATTCTAACAGCCTATCTTCTAATAACGCTAATCTTATATTTTTCATTAAGGAAGACATAAAATAAAGATTGTGGATAGTCCCTAAAATTGAAGCGAGTATTTCATTAGACATATATAAATGACGTAGATAGGCTCGGCTAAAATTCCGGCAAGTATAACACTGGCATTTATTATCTAAAGGCGTAAAGTCATTCTTATATTTAGCATTAGTTATAGATAGCTTACCGGATAAAGTAAGTAGCGAACCATTTCTGGCGTTTCTGGTAGGCAGAACACAATCGAACATATCAATCCCTCTTATGATTCCTTCTAAGATGCTCTGAGGTGCTCCCACTCCCATTAGATATCGAGGTTTATTGTTTGGTAAGCAAGGAACTGTACAATCTAAAATTTCATACATTAACGACTTTGGTTCACCCACACTTAATCCACCTATTGCATATCCGGGAAAATCTAATTCTACTAACTTATTGGCATTTTCAATTCTTAGGTCTTCAAAGGCGCCTCCCTGAACAATTCCAAATAAGCTTTGGCTGGAGCTATGGTGTGCTTCTTTACATCTTTTGGCCCACTGGATAGTTCTTTGGGCAGCAGTTTCTACCTGATATTTACCGGCAGGATAAGGCGTACATTCATCAAAAGCCATAGCAATGTCAGAATCTAAAGCCATTTGAATCTCCATCGCCTTTTCGGGACTTATAAAATGTTTAGACCCATCAATATGAGAGTTGAAAGATACTCCTTCATCGGTTATCTTATTTAGCTTCTCCAAGCTGAAAACCTGAAAACCTCCGCTGTCAGTTAATATAGCTCCTTTCCAGCCCATAAATTTATGCAGTCCGCCTGCTTGTGCAATCAAATTATGTCCTGGCCTCAAAAATAAATGATAAGAATTACTTAAAATAATCTGAATACTTAAGTCTTCTAATTCTCGAGGAGTCATTGCTTTAACTGTAGCCTGGGTTCCTACTGGCATAAATACCGGGGTGTCAATTACCCCACGGGAAGTATATAACTTCCCCAGTCTTGCCTTGGTTTTTTTACATTCTTTTACCACTTCGAATTTTATTGTCAAATCTGGATAACCTCTTAATTTACATTTTAATCAATTGATAATTTATTTATTTTTTTAGTATATATACCAGTTTGTGATAAACTAAAAATTTAAAGCGAAAAGCGAAAAACCATAATTCAAAACTCTTAACTAGTCGATAGTGAATAGTCGTTAGTCGTTAGCATTAAATACAGGTTTAAAGTGACAGTTTTCGGCATGCGACTAAAAAGTTAAAACTAAAAGCTAAAAATCATAATTATTATTTAAGGATTCAGAAGCTAGAAAAACATGCAATTAAAATATATTTTCATAACTTAAAATAATTCTGAAAACTGGATTCTGACTCCTTGCTTCTATTATCTTTGCGAGATACGAGATACGAATTTTGCTTTTCATTTTTCGCTATATACATTAATGCTTCATGCTAATATATACTTACATTTACTCTTTGTATTTTCTCTTTACTAACGACTATTCACTAACGACTAACGACTATATAATAATCATCGCATCTCCAAAACTATAGAACCTATAATTTTCTTTAACTGCTTCCTGGTATGCTCTAAAAAGAAAATCCTTTCCGGTAAAAGCTGAAGCAAGCATTAAAGGAGTCGATTTGGGAAGATGAAAATTAGTAATTAACACATCTACAGCTTTGAATTTGTATCCGGGATAGATAAATATATCACTCCAATTGCTGCCGCTTACAATGCTATTTTGATCAACATCAAAAGCAGATTCCAGAGTACGAGTTGTGGTAGTCCCTACCGAAATAATCCGTCTTCCTTCACTGCGAGCTTGATTGATTTTTTGGGCGGCATCAGAAGAAATTAAATAAAACTCTGAATCCATTCTATGTTCTTCTACTTTAGAAGCTCTTATAGGTTCAAAAGTTCCTCGTCCCACGTGTAAAGTCAAATAAACTATTCCAATTCCCTTTTGGGTAAGTTCTTTTAGCAAGGATTTAGTAAAATGAAGCCCGGCAGTTGGAGCAGCAACTGAGCCATCTTGATCAGCATAAACCGTTTGGTAGTCATTTTGCGTCTTTAATTCCTCTTTAATATAAGGAGGAGTGGGCATTTGTCCTACTTTATTTAAAATTTCTATAAAATTACCCTTAAAATTAAATTGGATAAAATAACTACCTTTTTTTTCGTTCTTACCCTCTACTATCCCCTCTAATTCAGGCCCAAAGATTAGTTTAATACCCGAACGAACAATCTTTCCTGGCTTTACTAAAACTTCCCAATAACCATTCTTTATAGATTTAAGAAGTAAAACCTCTACTTTTCCTTTGGTTTTCTCTTTAAAGCCATATAACCTTGCTGGCAAAACTTTAGTATTATTCAAAACTAAAAGGTCGTCTTTTTTAAGATAATCTTTAATGTCTTTAAAGATTTTATGTTGAATTTTTTCCCCGGATCGATTCAACACCATCAACCGGCTATGATCTCTTGGTTTAATCGGTTTTTGGGCAATAAAACCCGAAGGAAGATAATAATCGAATTCTTCTAATTTCATTTTACACTCATCTGTTTATTTTTTTAATATTTTTTTACAATGTTTGTCCCTTGATAATAATATTTCAAAATATCTTGATACCTGGATCCTTGAAGCGTCATACCGTATGCACCCCATTGAGACATTCCAACCCCATGCCCATTTCCTGAACCAGAAAATATAAAGGTTAGGGGAATGTTTGATTCCATAATTTCAACTGTAAGTTTTTTCTCTTCTTTTTTCTCTTCCTTCTCTTCTTTATTTCTCTTCATTAATTCGAGCAATTCCTTAATGGTCCAGTCTTTTTTTTGTTCTAAAATTTCTTTCATTGATTCTTTTTGTTCTTCTTCGTCCTCAATTTCTTCTTTATCTTCTATATCCTTCGCAATATTCAATCCTTTCCCTACTGCCTTAATATTAAAAAGTGTACTTCTGATCAAATCTGCCCCCATTAAACTTCTAAAATCATTAGCTTTCATATTAATAACTTTATTATTATCCACAATAAAAGCCAACTCGCTTATCCTGCCGGTTTCACTTTTTTTTACTGGTTCAATGGAAATAACTGAATTTATATTATAACCTTGTTTTTGTAGTTTTTTGGATAAGTCCTTCTCGTTTATAGAGCAGGTCCAAGTGTGATGCGGAGGAGACACTTTCTCTTCGAATATTGATTTTACACTTCTTAAATAAGGTAAAAAGCTCCCCCAAACATTTTCACTATTTTCAGTATATCCTCCACTATCAGAATGATAAACTGCATTAATAGGTTTACCTTTATAGGTTATAATCACTCCCCGGGTTTCGTCAACAGCTTTATTGGTTAAGGGGTCTTCATGGTTCACTCCTCCGTAAGCTTGACTGTTAGTTGAAGCACAAATATTGTAACCTTTATCAATATATTTATTCATATTAAAGATAGCGAAGGTTCTGGCTGCAACCGCTTGAGCCTTTAAAGCTTCTGCCGGCCAACGTGGAGAAATTTCTTTCTTTAGAACTCCATAAAGATATTCCTCAATACCGATGATATTGATAATATTCAATTTTCCATGCTCTTTATCAATGTCTATTTCTATATTTCCCCGATAGCGGTACTTTTGTCCATTAACTATAACTATAATCTTGGTATTCCCTACAGGAATAATCTTTATAGGACCGGAATAAACACCTTTTCCCATAACTTCTATACCTTTATCATGAGGTAACAATTTGACTATCTTATTGTGTTCTTTGCTTATAAGATTATTTGATTTTAAATTGTAAATTTTAAAAGTCCCGTCTCCGCTTATATTGGCTTCAGTCTGATTTAGAAATATACCTACTCGAAGTATTGGTTGTTTTTCTGCTGCCAAGATATTATTGGTAAATATAATAAACAGTGAAAAAATACCTATCCCCAGAAATAAAAAAAATTTATTAACTTTCACCATATTCAACTTTATCAATTATCTTATCTCCTCTTTTTAATTCTTCGTTCGTGTTTCTTTCATGCTATAGTGTGTAGTAGTATGAAGGTCGAGATACTTTTTATATTATGTCCTTTGTATTTCCTTTTCTTTTTCTTTCCTCACACGGTATTGCCGTGATACTACACGCTATCCGCTGTACGCTCTACGCTAGTTTTGCTATAATAATTTCCCCTGAGCATCCCTTTTTTTGCCAAAATATTTATAAGTTAAATCTGTTGCTACCCTTCCCTTAGGAGTCCGATGAAGAAAGCCTTTTTGTAAAAGATACGGTTCATAAACGTCACAAATAGTGTCCGTATCTTCACTGATGGAGGCAGCTAATGTTTGCAGACCCACCGGGCCGCCGGAAAATTTTTCTACTATAGTAAGTAATAATTTTTTATCTATGCTGCACAAACCAAAATCATCAATCTCCATCATTTTTAAGCCATAATCAGCGATTTCTTGGTTAATAACTCCTTCGCCTTTTATTTGAGCATAATCACGAAGTCTTCTCAAAAGTCTATTGGCAATACGAGGGGTGCCTCTTGACCTCAGAGAAATCTTATTTGCTGCTTCTTCGGTTATTTTAACTTTTAATATTTTAGAAGACCTTATCACTATCTGTTCAAGTTCATTTTCCTGATAATAACCGACTCGAGTTATAACTCCGAAGCGGCTTCTTAGAGGCGAAGTAATTAGCCCTGTACGAGTTGTGGCTCCAATAAGAGTAAATTTTGGTAAACTTATGCGGATAGAACGAGCGCTTGGACCTTTGCCGATTAGAATATCTAATTCGTAATCTTCCATAGCCGGATATAGTATTTCTTCTACTGCTCGATTTAACCGGTGAATTTCATCAATAAATAGAACATCATTTTCCTGCAAATTAGTAATTATGGCTGCTAAGTCTCCTGCTCTTTCAATAACCGGGCCGGAAGTCATCTTAATATTGACTCCCATCTCGTTAGATATTATATAAGCTAAGGTAGTTTTGCCTAAACCGGGGGGGCCATATAAAAGAATGTGGTCAATAGGTTCTCCCCTTTTTCGGGCAGCACTTATATATATATTAAAATTTTTCCTAATATTTTCTTGTCCAATGAATTCTTTAAAATATTTAGGTCTTAGGTTTATATCTAAATCCGGTTCTTCTTTCCTTAATCCCAAATCAATAGCTTTTTCTTTAAATTCCATCCATTACTCCATTACTACATCTTAAAATGAAATATTTTTAAAATAAATAATTACAATTATCAAAGACTCTCGATAAATAAAAATTAATAATTATACTATAATCTTCAGAGATTCTCGAACTAACTCTTCTGCGGTTAATTCGCCTTTAAATTTTTCTTGAGTTTTTTCCACTGCAGACTTTGCTTTTTTGTATGTATAGCCTAAGACCTTAAGAGCATCTATGGCATCACTTATATTCTCAGATTTAAAAGTTTTTTCTACCCCTGCTTCCAGAAAAGAGATTTTGCCTATTTTTTCTTTTAATTCTAACACAATCTTTTTGGCTAACTTATTCCCGATACCCACTATCGCCGTAATTGAATCTAAATCTTCTTGGAGAATTGCTTTACCAAAATCATCAGGGGTCATTTTGGATAAAATATTTAAACCTACCTTCGGACCAACTCCCGGTGTGCTAATCAGCAATTCAAAGAAATTTTCTTCTTCTCTGGTTAAAAATCCATAAAGCATTATTTTATCTTCTCTTAAATATAAATAAGTATAAATTTTAGTTTTATCACCGGTTTTCAAGGAGAGATTATTATAAGCAGGGATATTAATTTGATACCCTATGCCGTTTGCATTTAATACAAGATAGTTTACACCAACTGTATCAACTATTCCTTCTAAAAAAGATATCAAATCCTTGCCTCCTAAAATAATTGTAAGATAAAATCTATTCCATTTACTTATGGATAGTTCAATCAATTTATTGGTTGACATATAGCTAAAAACGCAAAGCGAAAAACTAAAAACCATAATTCAAAAATCAAAACTTTTAAAACCATTCTTGTATCCAGAATTCAGGAGTCAGGAGTCAGAATGTTATACATTAGAATACGATATACATTATACTGTTTTCTTCTGACTCCTAAATTCTATTCTCTTTACTATATACTCAATGCTTTATACTATTTTCATGCCTGCATCTATTTCTTTCTTAATCTTTTCTTAACTAACGACTATTCACTAACGACTAACGACTAAATTTAATATTTAGTATGTATGTGGCAAATTGCCACCGCTAAAGCATCTGCAGCATGGTCCGGCTGAGGAATTTCAGATAAATTGAGCAGGATTTTAACCATAGATTGAACTTGATATTTTTCCGCTCTCCCATTTCCCACAGTAGCTTGTTTAATCTGTAATGGAGTGTATTCATAAAGTTCCAGTCCTATTAGAGCAACGGTTATAGCTATCATACCATGAACTTTGCTAACCGTAAGTGCACTTCGAACATTCTTATTAAAAAATATTTCTTCAATGGCAACTTCATGAGGATTATATTTTTCTATAAGCTCTTTTACCTTGTAATATATTTTTTTTATTCTAATACTAAAGGTATCTTTCTTGTAAGTTAACAAGCATCCGTAATCAATTAATTCAATTTTCTTTTTCTCGTACCGGATTAACCCATAACCGGTATTACTAAGTCCAGGATCGATACCTAAAATAATCACGATTTGTCCTTGCTGACTGATATTTCTTCCATAATTTCATCAGCAATATTGAAATTAGCATAAACTTTCTGCACATCATCATGGTCTTCCAACTGTTCCATTAAATTTAGCATTTGTATTGCTTTTTTGCCTTCTAAATCTACTGTAGTTTTTGGAATTAAAGTAACCTCGTTAAGCAAGCACTCAATATTCTGTTCTTTTATTAAATGGCAAAATTTCTCATAATTCTCAGGTAGAGTGAAAACTTCAATATTTTTATTATCACTTTTTACGTCTTCGGCTTCTGCTTCAAGCGCTAGATCTACAATAGTGTCTTCATTAATTTTCTCTTTTTGGAAGATAAAATATCCTCTTTTGTCAAACATCCAGGCAACACAACCGCTTTCACCTAAATTGCCACCATTCTTAGAAAATATTTTTCTAAGTTCCGGAGCTGTTCTATTTCTATTATCAGTTAAAACCTCTATTAAAACCGCAACCCCTCCCGGTCCATAACCTTCATATAATAACTCTTCGTAAAAAGTTCCATCGGCTCCACCGGTTCCTCGTTTAATAGCTCTTTCAATATTTTCGTTTGGCATATTGTTTTCTTTTGCCAATTGAATTGCAGTTTTCAATTTTACGTTAGTCTCGGGATCTCCTCCCCCTGAACGTGCAGCAACAGTTATCACTCGAATTATTTTGGTAAATAGTTTCCCCCTTTGTGCATCCGCTTTGCCTTTTTTTCTTTTGATGGTACTCCACTTCGAATGTCCAGACATATTTTACTTCTCCTTGAATATAAAATTATTAAATCTTTAACTTTGATTAATTTTTAATAATTTTAGCATATTAAAAGGGTAGATTCAATAAATCCAATTAGTCGTTAGTCTTTAGTTATTAGTATTTAGTTAAGAAAACTAAAATACAAAAGATAAAAAACTAAAAATCACCCACCCAATAGGACAGGCATTCCCCGCTTTCACAAAGCTTTGTCCAAAAACAAGGGGCATCTAGCTTGACTATTTCGGGTTTCAATTAATCGTTGGTTTTGACGGCTATTATTGGGCAACGAAAATATAGGGAGAAATATTGTAATTATAAGATAAAAAAATAGATATATTTATTTAAAAGGGAGGTTTTGCTGGAGTAGTTCGTTTATGCATACTTTGAGTTATTCTGTCTTGAATCTTCTTTTCTATTATTTTATTGTTTAATTTTCCAGTTCTCAAATAATTATCTAACTGATCATAACTTATACCGATTTCTTCTTCGTCAGTTTGACCTTCCCAGAGACCTGCTGAAGGTGGTTTGTTTATAATTTTTTTGGGAATATTTAAATATTCTGCTAATTCTCTAACCTGACTCTTTAACAAATTTCCCAAAGGTAAAATATCTGCTCCACCATCACCATATTTGGTAAAATATCCTATCATTATCTCGCTTTTGTTCCCGGTTCCTACAACTAAATAATTTAATTTATTAGCAAAATAATATAAAGTTGTCATTCTTAATCTAGGTTTTATGTTTGCATCTGCTAATTTTAAATTATTCTCCTTTTCTTTATCATTTAATAAACGGATGAACGAATCATATATTTTTGATACATCAATAATTTTATAAGGAATATTAAATCTATTAATCAAGTCTGAAGCATCATTAATATCAACTTCAAGGCTATGGCAGGGGATAATTATGGCTAAGGTATTTTTGGGGAGTATTTTTACGCTTAAGGCTGCCACTACAGCAGAATCTAATCCTCCGCTTAATCCAAATAGCACCCCTTCAGCCTTTGCTTCAGTTACTTTATCTCTCATCCAATCACATAATCTTTGCACTAAGGTTTCCATAAATTAATTCTCCAATTCACCTATTGACCGA
>Ga0190334_1000518_pt1 | contig 19058 bp, 18 predicted proteins | sample 48720478_MG_FD_161270 | JGI IMG/M metagenome (GOLD analysis project Ga0190334, IMG submission 161270) | Hydrothermal vent sediment bacterial communities from Southern Trench, Guaymas Basin, Mexico - 4872-04-7-8_MG | ecosystem: Environmental > Aquatic > Marine > Hydrothermal vents > Sediment ...
TTATTGTAATGTGAAGCCAAAACCAACTATAAATCGGAGGCTTTTTTAAATGATTAGCGAAGTTTCTTTACTGGTAACTGATTATTTCAAATGGTTAAAAGATAATACAATATTGAAACAAGTAAAAAATAATGTGGTCGAGATTACCACTCCTTTCCTTGACAGACATAATGACCACATTCAGTTGTATGTGCAAAAAAAATCTTCAGGTTATGTTTTAACTGATTTAGGCTATGTTTTAACTGATTTGAAGCTCAGTGGTTTAGAATTAAAGTCACATGCCCGACAAAAAATTCTTGAAGAGATTCTAAATGGTTTTGGGATATTAATAGGTGAATCTAATGAGTTATTTGTCGAAGCTAAAAAAAGTAACTTTCCACAGAAAAAACATGATTTAATACAAGCAATATTAGCTGTTAATGATCTCTTTGTGCTTTCCACTTCAAAGACGTTTTCATTTTTTATAGAAGATGTAGAAAGATTCTTCGAAAAGATAGAAGTTCGTTACACAAAGAATGTAAAAATTGAAGGCAAAAGTAAATTTTCACATAAATTTGAATTTATTATTCCAAAATCAAAATCTTTTAAGGAGAGACTATTGAGAACTGTTAATCGACCCAGTCGGCAAAATATTGAATCTCTTTTATTTACTTTTTCTGATGTACTTGCTGTAAGAGATGCTTTAGGAATAGTTATTTTAAACGATGAAAATGAAGTAAATGAAGAAGTACTAACGGCTTTAAAAGAGTACGATTTATACGCGATAAAGTGGAGTGAACGAAATAGAGAAGAAAATAAAAAGCTTCTGGCGGCTTGATGTTCACCTTTTTATTTTTTTATTTGTTTTGTTACAATTTAAATAAGAAACAACAACACTATTTTTAAGATAAGGGGGTGTAGGAATGAGAAAGTTGATTATTTTATTTCTGTTTTCAATTTCAATGCTTGTTTTTAGCGGAGCGTTTACTGAAACTTTAAATAAGGTAATTGATATTGTAGAACTATGCCAAAGCAATCTTGTGTTTACCGAGGAACTTTACAATTTAGCCACTGGAGAAACTTGGGGTATTGCAACATATATTCCTTTGGATTCAAATTTACAAATGGTTGCGCCCTTTATAAATGAAGAAGGAGTTAATGGTTTTTTGGTAATAAAAATACTTACAGATTCAGCATCGGCTATAGCTATATCTGGAGAAGTTACAATGACTGGTAATGCAAAATATTACAATGAAGTAAGAGAAGTTGAACCAAACCTTTCATTAATCACCGATAATTTCTATACGCGTGTTGATTACAATTATGATAGTGAATTTTATATCGTTACAGACAGCGACTACATCGTCTTATATATTTCAACAACTTCGCTATTAAGTAATTATGATTATATTGTTAATTTGAAGACTACCACAGCAGCTGCTACTTGGAAAATACGAAGAAATGGCTTAGAATATCAAAAATTTGTTCAATTGTTAAAGGAGATTAAAAAGTAGTGAAGGGATGTTTTAATGTTCTTCTTTGGTTAATATTTATTTTGGTTATATTCGGTATTGTGTTTAAAGGTTGCGAGCTCAAGTTGGAAATTACACCGGTACCAAACAAGCAAGAGCCAGGGGTTACTGCTCCAACTTATTGATTGAAAACAACGGAATTTGAGAGAAAATAATAAGCTAGGAATTCAGGACTGAAATAGAAAATAACCAGACAAACGAGAGAAACTTAGTAAGAAGTGTTAAAAAGCAAAGTTGAAACTTGCAATACAATTACTATAAAGGGGGAAGTATTTTTGGGGGGTTCAAGAAAAAAATTTTTAACACTCTTGAGGTAAGTATTGATAACCCGATTAACATCTTTCTTGTGGTACTTATTATAGCTAACGTTATTTGCGTAATTATGGGAACAGTTGATTCCTTTTATACTCGTTTCAGCACTTTTTTAGATGGTTTCGAAATGTTCTCAGTGATTGTTTTTACAATTGAGTACATATTTCGTGTGTGGAGTTGTACAAGTGACAAACGATACAAACATCCAATCAAAGGACGTTTAAGATATGCAAGTCAACCGCTCTTAATAGTCGATTTGTTTGCTTTCCTTCCTTTCTATCTTCCTCTCGTTGCAGTGGACTTGAGATTTCTAAGAATATTAAGAATATTCCGTGTCTTAAGAGTACTTAAGCTCGAAAGATATTTTTCTGCGCTAAAGATTGTCGCAAAGGTCATCAAAAACAAATCTGCTGAATTAATTTCGACGTTCATTGTTATATTTATTCTGCTAATAATAGTCGCAAGTATGATGTATTACATTGAACCTCAGACATTTAATAGTATTCCCCAAGCAATGTGGTGGGGAATTGTAACTTTAACGACTGTGGGGTATGGAGATATTTATCCTACTACAGTCGTAGGTAAGTTGGTAGGAGCAATTCTTGCTTTACTTGGAATAGGTTTATTTGGATTGCCCGCAGGGATATTAGCTGCAGGATTTATTGAGGAAATACAAGCTAAGAAACAGAAAAAAACAGAGATAAATAAGAAACAGTATCTTTAGAAAGGAGGGAAACTATGGTTGATTATTCATTGGATATGGAATACTTTGTTTTGAATGCTTTTAAATATGCATTCAAAAGGGATTACGGTGTGAATTTTAATTTTAGATGGGGAAGAGGTGGTGATCCAGCACGTATTGCAGATGCTGATTATTTTAGATTCCGGGGAGATAATTCTCGAATTGGACGAGCAAAGTTCGCAATTGGATATGCTATGGAGATTTTTATATCAGACATTATTAATAATCTATATGATAACCTTAGTGAGAAAGAAGAAGATTATCTAATTTCTTTTGAAGAAAAGGTTATTAACGCAAAAACTTATGAAGAACTTTCAAAAATATTCAAAGAGTTCGATGAAAATGTGATAGAAAAATACTATAACATAAGCAATGGAGAATTTGAGTTAAAAAAATAGAAAAATTTAAAAACTGTGTAGTATAATTATAGTGATATATATTTTAAATATTTACGTAATGAAATAACAATTGTTTCGAAAAGCATTTTTCAGGAAATACTGAATAGACTTATCCAAAGAATTCGTGCAAACCGTATGGTATAAAAAAGTACAAAAAGATAATCTAAAGTAGAATAGTAAATTGTTGACTGATAATGTGTTACTAAAGGGAAGTGGAACACAACATGAAAGTTATTCTTCCATCAAAGATTGTTATTGAACATGATCCCATTATTGAAATATGGGACTGGGCAATAAACGTTTATAAAAAAATGAAAAGGCAATCCTCAAAGAAATTATGTTTTGATTTTAGTGGACTACAGTTTATAGATCCATTTGGTACGGTATTTCTTATTTTATTCATTGAGACACTAAAGAAAGAAGGTTACACGTTATATCCACAAAATGTTTCTCAAGAAATAGATGCACATAGATACTTGACTCGAATGGGTTTTTTTGACTTTTTTAATTTGAACTGTGATTATAAATTTACAAAGCATGATTCTGCGGGTAGATTTGTTGAAATCAGACATTTGGAAAAAATAACAGAAATAAATAACACAATAGAAGATTTAAAGAAAACTCTAATAACTGCTCTAGAAGATGTTGATATTTCTAATTTTTTTAGTCATAAAGCAACTGAACTTCTGGATAATGTATTTTCCCATGCGGCAAGTAGTATTGGAGCAGTAATAATGGCACAAACTTATCAACTAGGAACTAAAAATCCATGTGTTATATTTGCAGTGGGTGATTTGGGAATAGGTATTGCCTGTTCAATTAAAAATACAATTTACGAAAATTTTTCTGATTCTGAAGCAGTTAAAAAAGCGTTAGATTATGGTGTGTCGTCAAAAAGTGGACGTTTATATAACTATAGTAGCCCTAACGCTCATCAAGGAGCAGGATTATTTTACATTAGAAAGTTTTTGGAATTAAATAGTTGGACTGGAATTTTCACTTCAAATGGTGGAGCAGTGATAATTGATGAAGGAAAAATATTGGAACTTGATGTAGCTGATAATGAAATAATCGCTGGGACTCTAATAGGTTTAAAGCTTACAAGTGACAATATCTTAGATTATGACACTGCAAGTCAAATAATCGCATCGGAAATTTATGAAAAGTACACAATGAAGAAAAAATATGATATAATTAAAGCCGAAGATTTTTCAGATTGGTTTGATTAAAGAAGAGAGGAGGTGCCCGAAGTGGTTTTGAAATTAAAAGAAATTTTCAAAGATGACACGGTGTTGGGCACCAGATATTTGGGAAACATTTTAAAAGAACAACTTGAAAATAATTTAAATTTTTCTGAAGACATCATCATAATTGATTTCGATGGTATAGAAGTAGTGACACATAGCTTTTTAGATCAAGCAATTGGCACATTGATTGCTAAATATGGTACGTTAATTTTTAAAAGAACACGACTTATAAATGTTACACCAGCTATCAAATCTCTTGCTTTAGCAATTAAAAATACACGGTTACAAGAGTGGCATTTATACAATAGCTTTCCTGTTAAAATTGATTCACATAATATTCAAAGTCAAACTTTTATCACTTATAAATAGCTAAAGCTGACAATAAGAGCGTCCAGATGGACGCTCTTATTTTTCATGCTATCCTTTCACTATGATATACTATAAATACAACCACCAAAACGGAGGGAGACTGTGAAGCGGGCCGCAGCATATGCAAGGTACTCATCCACACAACAACAGGATATCTCTATAGAAGCTCAATTTGCAAGAATTGAAGAATTTGCAAAACAACATAAATATGTAATTGTAGCCCGATATGAAGATAGAGCAATATCGGGTTTTTCTTCTAAACGCCCAGGACTCCAGCAGTTAATCAAAGATGCAAAAGCTGGTAAGTTTGAAACTGTAATTTTATGGGAATTTGCAAGACTTGCAAGGGATAGAACTATTGCAAGAAACTACAAAGAAACCTTCCGTATATTAGGTATTGAATTAATTTCTGTTACTGAGAATATTCCAGATTCTCCCGAGGGAGTTATTATTGAATCTCTTTACGAAGGCATGGCTGAGTATTATTCCAGGAAGTTAGCTCGGGATAGTATGAGGGGGCTTATACAAACTGTGAAACAAGGCTATGTTCATGGAGGTTATCCTCCTTTTGGTTTTAAGTTTGTGAAGGATGAAAAAGGCAAAACAAAATATGCAATTGAAGAAAAAGAAGCAAAAGCTGTGAAAAAGATATTTGAAATGGCTGCAAAAGGTGAAAAACTTACAAACATCGCAAAATGGTTAAATCAGAATGGTTATAAACCACGTAGAGCTCAAGTTTTTAATATTGATGGTGTTAGAGGTATTCTAAAAAATCCCAAATACATTGGTAAAGTGATATTCAATAAACGTAGAGATAGAGGTAAATTTAATCCATTCAAAGAAATTATTGAAGTTGATGCTCCTGAACTTGCAATAATTGATGAAAAAACATTTATAAAAGTACAACAAATTCTTGCAAGAAATAGTCATAAACCGACAAAACGCAATTACATACTAAAAGGCTTAGCTGTTTGTGGTGTATGCGGACATCCTCTTTCTGGATCCATCCGTAATGGAATGAATGGATACTATATGTGTGGATACTGCTGGAAAACTGAAAACAAAAAACGCACCATAGGTGCGGACAAATTTGAAAATATTGTGATTAACTTTTTAAAAGATAAATTCCAGGAATTGAATCCTGAAGAACTACGAGAAAAGCTAAATGAAAAAATTCGTGAGAAAATCAACGCTACTGAATTACAGGTGCTTAAAAACAAACTTGAACAAACGAATTTTGGAATTAAAAACATTACCAAAGCAATTGAAATGGGAGCATATTCAAATGAATTACTTTTAAGACTTACAGAACTTGAACAGGAAAAGAAAAAACTTGAAAGCGATATAAGAACTAAGCTAAGTCAAATAAATTCACTTAAAGAAATCACTTTATCTGAAGCACAGGAATTAACTAAAAGAGCATTAGAAGACTTGAAAAATCCAGAATCAGCAAGGAAACTTTTACTGAATCTAATTGACCAAATAACAGTTGACTTTGACAATACAAAAATTATATTCGCAACAAAATTTGGAGAATATACACTCGATTACCATAAATAAACACTTTCTAACCTCGTGGTTTTCTCAACGTCTGCGCGCCCAGACCATTTTTATTTTAGTTTTTAAAAACTCTTAAAATAACATAATTAAAAAAATGGTCTCGAATATTCGAGACCATAATTGTTATTAAAGAATTTAAATTAAAAATATTATTATTTTTCAGGTGCAGGTCTTGTCGAAACAATATCAGCATCAGTTCCAGCAACATTTTTAACAATTACTTGACCAATTTCTACAGGAGCATCTAAAGTAATATCAGAAATTTCTTTCATAACTTCTGGAATCTTTGACTTTAAAACTGGTTTACTTGTTTTAACTGAAACAGTCGGAAAAATACTATTCTTAACATGTATCACACTCATTACTACCCGTTTTGGTGCAGTAACTTCCTGTATTGCATATTCTTTACCTTGGGGACATGTATTACCAGTTACAGAAACAACTTTTCCATTTTCATTTATTGTCACTTCTAGTTCACATCCTAAAGGACAAACTATACAAGTCATTTTTCTCTTTTTGTAATTACTCATTGGAAAGCACCTCCATAGTAATTCTATCAACTGCTTTTTGAATTTCTTCTTTTCTTAGTCTAACTGACACCATTTCAGCAGGTTTAACAACAGGCAATCTCATTTTTTTGCCAATTTCCGGAAATCTTATTGTAACTTTTTTCATTGGTTTTCTAACCCTTGCATAAATAGTTACATCTCTTTTTCCACTTAAATAATGTGGAACAAGCAAACGCACATTTTCACCGCGAAATACTCTTATCCATCTACTTGCGGGAATACCATCGTTTTTAACAAACTCCGAAGCACCTAAAGCGGCTAATTCTCCTTGTTCTACAACGTGATCAACCAAATCATTTATAACAAGTGCATTTCCAGCTGTAAAAACTCCTGGAATAAGAGTTTCTAAATATTCGTTTACAATTGGCCCTTTTGTTGCGGGATCTTTTACAACACCAATTTTTTCCAATATTTTAATGTAAGGTACAAGTCCAGCGGCTACAACCACTGTATCACACTTAATTTCTTTTTCAGTCCCTTCTATTACTTCTAATTTTTCATTAACCTTTGATATAATAACTTTTTCAACCGAGCTACGACCTTCAACTCTTCTTACAGAATGGCTCAAGTAAAGTGGTATACCAAAATCATCAAGACATTGAACTACATTTCTTGTTAAACCACCCGGGAATGGCATTAATTCTATTACTGCCTTAACAGTAGCACCTTCAAGAGCAAAACGTCTTGCCATAATTAATCCAACATCTCCTGATCCAACTATAACTATTTCCTTACCAGGCATTATTCCATAAATATCCATCATTGTTTGTGCTTCACCTGCTGTGAATATTCCAGGGAATCTTTTCCCTGTTATTCCTATTTCATACAGGTGTCTTTCACGAGCTCCTGTAGTATAAATGATAGTTTTGGTTGTAAAATTTTGCAATCCTTTTGAAGTTATTACTTTGAGTCTCTTTTCGTTATCGGAAATATTTTCTATTTCAGTAAGATGTGCATTAGTAAAATGTTCAATTCCCATTTCTTGAAATTTATTTATAAACCTGTAAATAAATTCTGTTCCTGTTAAATCCTCTTTAAAATAATGTAATCCAAATCCTGGATGTAAACATTGCAAAGGAATTCCACCTAAGACATCCCTATTTTCGAGTAGTAAAACTTTTAAACCAAGTTCCTTAGCTTTGATAGCAGCAGCTAAACCTGCTGGACCTCCACCAATAATTATTGAATCATACTTTGTTTTCATCATGCTTCATCAACCCCTTGTTTAGTATTAAAAAATGCTTTAACATCGCCTACACCATAGGAAGTCTTGCCATCCTTAACAGGAATTTCCCATTCAGGTATACCAAGATAATTTGCAACAACTCTAGCAATACGAACCCTACAAAATGAACCTTGACACCACCCAAACATAGAAGTAGTTCTAAATTTTACACCATCTAGAGATATTGTTTTAATTCCAATCTTTTTCATTCTTTCAATTGCCTCAATAATTTCAGCTTCTGTTACTTCTTTACACATACATAAAACATTACCGTATTTTGGATTTTCTTTAATCAATCTTTCTTTTTCTTTATCATCAAGTATTTTGAATTTCTTTATTCCTTTTCTGTAAGGATTCCAATTTTTCTTTTCGACAAGTTCCACTCCTAATTTTTTTCCAATTAATTCTTTGGCAATATATTCCGCTACGGCAGGAGAAGATGCTAAAGCAGGAGATCTCATACCCGCAGCATTAATAAATCCCTTAGGATTATCATAAGCTTCTATTATCCATCTACCTGAAGGTGGTTCTGCTCTCAATCCAGCAAAAGTTTTAATAACACTACTTTTTGGTGGTAATTTTGCAACAAGTTTTTTTGCTGATTCCCAAATATAATCTAAGTACTTTTCAGTCGTAGAAACATCATCTTTTGCATCTAACGGTAAATTCACTGCTGAAGGACCAATTAAGATATTACCTTCAACAGTTTCAGAAATATAAACACCCTTTGTTAATTCTGTAGGAACTTGGTGAACTATTCTTTTTACCCGTTCTTTTACATCTTCATCTATTAAGTAATATTCCCCTTTTCGAGGTGTAATATCAAAATTAATACCAACTTTCTTAGATATTACATCCGCGTATAAACCTGCAGCATTTATAACAATATCAGCTTCGAAAAATCCATTGTTGGTCTGAACACCTTTTACTTTTCCATCTTCAACAACCACATCTTTAACCTCAGTTTCAGTGTGGAGTTTTACACCATTGTCTACCGAATTTTCAATCAAACTAATTACAGCATCCCATGGAGCTAAAAGTCCTGCTGTAGGAGCCCATAGTCCCGCTATCGCATCTGGACTAACATTTGGTTCAAGTTCTCGAAGTTCATCTTGATAGACAATTTTTACATCTGGTACACCATTTTTTTCTGCTAAATCCAAATAATACTGAAGTTTCTCAAGATCGCGAACGCTAAAAGCAAGCATTATCTCGCCTGGCCATTTAATTGGAACATCAAGTTCTTCAGCCCAAGAATGCCATATACGATTCCCTTTAGCACAAAATTTTGCACGAAGAGGATATTTCTTTTGATCATCTTCATGTCCGGGATGAACCACGGCACTATTTGCTTTACTTGTACCCCATCCTACATCAATATTTCTTTCTAATACAGTTACCTCCAAATTTTCATACCTACTTAGAACCCTTGCTATAGCTGAACCAACAACCCCGGCTCCTATAATAACTACTTTTTTCTTTTCCATTGATTCATACCTCCTCATAAGATAAATTTACTTAGAATTTAATGATTAATTAACTTTCTTTTGAGTATAAAAAGTTAAATTTAATATAATACCTACTTTTATTTTACTATAAACTAAAAAAGAATTTTGGGATTTTTTTCTCAATTAGTAACAAATTAGATTAATCTTTTTCAAAACCCTCTAATTTTAACTCATTTTTTTAATATTGTATTAATCACATTTTTAACTCATCGTTAACTAAACCATAAATTAAATATTACAATTTTTTGAAATAAATTCTCTTACCTGAGATGCATTTTCCATATTTAGTGTTTTTAAAGCTAAATCTCTAACTTCTTGGTATGATAAAGTTCTTATCAATTCTTTTGCGTAAGGAATCATTCTTGGATTCATACTTAGTTCATCTACACCCAAACCTATTAAAATGGGAATGGCTTCTTTTTCACTAGCAACTTCTCCACATACACTTACTAAACGCCCATATTTGTGCGCATTATCAACTGTTATTTTAATAAGCCTTAAAATAGATGGTTCTAATGAATCAAAAAGATATCCTAAATTCTTGTTCCCGCGATCAACTGCAAGAGTATATTGTGTTAGATCGTTTGTTCCTATACTGAAAAAATCAACCTCCTTTGCCAAAATTTCACTCATAAGTGCTGCTGAAGGAATCTCAATCATTATTCCTATCTCTATTTCTGGATTAAATTTAATACTTTTACTTAAAAGTTCAGTTTTACATTCATCAATTATTTTTTTTGCCCATCTTACTTCATCAATAGAAGATATCATTGGAAGCATTAACTTCAGATTTCCTTGATTTGCTCTTAATATAGCCTTTATTTGTGTTTTAAATAATTCAGGATGTTTTTTATATAATCTTATCGCTCTTACTCCAAGGAACGGGTTGTCTTCAGCATCAAGAGATATGTATTCTAAAGGTTTATCTCCTCCAATATCTAGTGTCCTAATCACCACAGGTTTTTCTTTCATAATTTTTGAAACTAAAGAATAATTTGAAAACTGCTCTTCCTCTGTTGGAGCTTTCTTCTTATCCACATACATAAATTCCGTTCTTAACAATCCTATCCCTTCTGCACCAAATTTTTTTATTTCTTCTAATCCATCAATTTTTCCAACATTTGCAAAAACCTCAATCCTTCGACCGTCTTTAGTTTTTGATAGCTCCTTAGCTTTATCAATTAATTCTTTTTCTTTTAATTTTAACAAACTATTCTTTTCCATAAACTCTTCTACAACTTTCTCATTCGGGTTAACAAGCAATACACCATTAACACTGTCAAGAGCAACAAGGGTACCACTTGGGATATTCAATATTTCTGCACCAAGGCCAACAATTGAGGGAATTCCTAACATCCTAGCAATAATCGCTGCATGTGATGTTGTTCCGCCATAGGCAGTAGCAATTCCTATAACTTTATCTTTATCAAGTATTGCTGTTTCAGAAGGTAAAAGTTCATCAATTAAAAGAATAGATTTCTCTGCTGGAGAGATGGATTGCCCTTCTTTCTCAAATAATATTAATAAAACCCTATTTTTTATATCTTCCAAATCTTTAGCTCTTTCTTTCATTAACTCAAACTCTTGATTCTCAAGTTTATCAATCCAAGAATTAATTACTTTCACAAACGCTTCATCAGCAGATAAACCATCACTTACTAGATTTTTAATTTCTACTTTCATTTTTTCATCATTTAATATCATTTCATGAAACTCAAAAATAGCAGCAACTTTAGAATCACCGTTTTTTACCAATTTTTCTTTAATTACTTTTGTTTCAGCAGAAACTTTCTCTATAACCTTTAAAAGCTCATCATAAGTTATAAACTTTCCTTCCTTTTTCTTGGAAGTTTTTAAAACTTCTCTTTTATAAACCCATGCAGGTGCTACTGCATAGCCAGGACATACTGGAGTACCTTTAAAACTTTTTTTGTTAGTTTTTTCCACAGGTTTTTCCTCTATTAAATCATGCACATGAGAATCAGACTTCTGGAATTTAAAATTAATTTTCTCGGTTGTTGAGTCAAGTTCTCCAAATCCTGATTCTACAAGCTCTTTAAGTTCTTTTATAGCCTCTTCAGCATCTTCTCCCTCAGCTATTATTCGGATTATATCCCCCTTTTCTCCAGTACCATTTACTGCCATATCCATAATACTTTTTGCATCTGCTGGTTTTTTTCCAGCAGTAATATTTTGAACTTTAATTTCAGATTTAAATTTTGAAGCAAGTTGTACAAAAAGAGAAGCAGGCCTTGCATGGAGTCCTGTAGGATTAATAAGTTTTACATCAACTACCTTTGCCTTTTCTGAAAATGCTGTCTCTTCTTCAGAAAAATCCTCCTGAACTTTCGAAGTATTAACATTTTCAGCAATTTCCTTGACTTTTTCAATTGAAAAACCTTGAGCAGCTGCTGAAGCAGCAGCTATGGAACCTTCAACAATTGGGGCGTTACAAAGTAAAACTTTGCTTTGCATTTCAGGAGGTAGAAAATCAAGACAAGTTTGAGTCGTCATCACTGCACTTCCTAAATCCATTAGAACTAATACTCCATCTTCAGAATATGCTTTTTTAATGGCTTCCATAATTTTATCAAAACTTGTTCCTATGTCTCCGTTTTCAAGACCACCTGCTGGAATTATAGGAACATTTTGACCTAAAGTCATTTGTTTAGCTAATTCAACTACACCTTCGGCTAATTTTTCGCTATGTGAAACTACAACCAATCCAATCATTTTTTTACCTCACTTTTTTCTTGAAATCATATCTAGTGAAATCCAAAACCCAAACCAAGCTATGGGAAAAAGTATCATGCTTGTCCACCGACCGACAACAGAAAACATATATTCACTCCAAATCAAAGGAATTAAAAACAAAATTATTTTTAACCAAATAGGCAGTTTCTTTCTCTCGTTCATAAGAACCTCCTTTTTAATTCCAGAAAAGGTCGCCTCTCGTGGTAGAAGAGAGACGACCAGCTAATGTTTTTTATTTACCTTTAAAAACTTTTATACTTTTTCTTTCAATGTTTCTAACATTGCTTCAAAAATTAAGTAAGAAGAGGTTGCTCCTGGATCCTGATGTCCAATACTTCTATCTCCTAGATAACTAGCTCTTCCTTTAGTCGCCTTCATTGGAATCGTATTTTCAACACCTTTTTTTGCAGCACTAACAGTTGCTTCCAATATTTCAATGGGTGAAGCACCATTTTTAAGTTTTTCTTCGAAAACTTTCAAGGCTGGAGCTATAGCATCTATCATCGTTTTTTCTCCTTCAACAGCCTTTCCTCGCATTTGAATGCCTTCTAAAGCAGCTTTTAAAACTTCTAAAAGCTCATTCATATCAATTTCGTATTTACCATTAAGTAGTTTTGAAGCATATAAAAAAGCAGTACCATAAAGTGGACCACTAGCACCTCCAACAGTCGAAATTAATGCCATAGAACATGTTCTAAGAATAGTTCCCATGTCTTTATCCTTAAGAGAATCTAGTGTTGACATTATTTTACTAAAGCCTCTATCCATGTTTATACCATGATCACCATCACCAATTGCAGAATCAAGTTGAGTTAAAAATTCTTTGTTTTTCTTAATTTTACTAGCTGCTTTTTCTAAAAATTTAATTATATCCTGACTATGAATTGTCATATTTATCCCTCTCCATTTTGCATTTTTAAATTTTTTAAAATCAAATTCCCCATCGTAATGCAGGAGTTTTTACAGGAGCATCCCATAATTCTTTTAATTCATCATCAAGTTTTAACAATGTTATAGAAACTCCCTGCATTTCCAAAGATGTTATATATCTACCCACTAGTTTCCTAGCAATTTTAATTCCTTTACTTTCAAGAATTTGATAAAGTTTTCTATAAACAATATATAGTTCTATATCTGGTGTACCACCCATACTATTAACAAATGCTAATACTTCATCTCCTTCTTTAAATGGTAAATCTTCTATAACAGCTTCAGCAAGCATTTCAGTTATTTCATCTGCTGATTTAAGCTTCATTCTCTCTCTTCCTGGCTCACCATGAATGCCTATTCCTATTTCCATTTCCTCTTCAGCAAGTTCAAAAGTTGGTTTTCCAGCTGCTGGAACAGTACATGGAGTAAGAGCCATTCCCATACTTCTACCCCAACCATTTACCTTTTTACAAAGTTCTGCCAGTTTTTTTAAATCATAACCCTTTTCAGCGGCTGCTCCACATATTTTCTCTGCCAAAACAGTTGTTCCTACACCACGTCTTCCTTGAGTATAAAGACTATCTTTAACTGCAACGTCATCATCAATAATTACATTTTCAACATCAATGCCTTCAGCTTTTAACATATCTGCAGCCATTTCAAAATTCATTACATCTCCACTGTAATTTTTAACAATAAACAATATTCCTGCTCCACCATGAACTTTTTTTGCAGCTTCATACATTTGATCTGGAGTAGGTGATGTGAAAACTTCACCTGGACAAGCCGCATCTAACATTCCATATCCGACAAATCCCGCATGCATTGGTTCGTGTCCACTTCCACCACCTGAAATAATTGCAACCTTATTATCAACAGGTGCATCTGACCGATAGACAAATCTCGGTTCGTAATTCACTTTAACAATATCACTCCAAGCAAGTCCCAATCCTTCTATCGATTCTTTTACAACATCTTCTGGCTTATTAATTATCTTTTTCATTATAACACCTCCAAAGTATTTAGAATAAGGCTATCCTTAAAAAACGGGGGACCCCCCTGAGCATCCACTCCTTGCAGTTTGGTCCCCCCTAACCATAAAAATAGAATAAATCTTAAATAACTGTTTTAACACATTATTCACTCTTATCTGGCAAATGAAGTCCAACGAAGAGTGGATACAATACAACCGCAAGAGCAGCACCAACAAGCGGACCCAAAATAGGAGCAACAAACCAATATGATCCATCAAAAAGACCTGTTGTTCCTGCAAGAACACCAAAAAGTCTTGGGCCTAAGTCACGAGCTGGGTTAATTGCATAACCACTTGGACCACCAAGGGTCAAACCAATAGTAAGAACAACCATACCAACCATAAATGGGCCAAGATTTGATTTCACTGCCAAATTCTTTGAATCACCAATAGCAATAACACCTAAAATAAGAACCATTGTGCCAATAATCTCAGCAATAAACGCATTACCTAGCGAGTAGGTACCCGTTGCTGCAACATTTGATGCTGCACCCCAGAATGCTTCCCCAAAAACAGAACCAGGTCCTGTACACCATACATTTGGCATTCCAGCAGCTACCAAACCATCATGATATGTAAGCCATACGCCAAAAGCCCCAACAAATCCACCTAATACCTGTGCAATCCAATACGGAATAACTTTTGCCCATGAAAAAGCTTTTTTAAGAGCGAGAGCAAATGTTACAGCAGGATTAATGTGTGCACCTGTAACTCCACCTGTTACATACACCGAAACTGCAACAGCAAAACCCCAACCAATTGCGATAGTATTCCAATTATACGCTCCACTTGCTAATCTCGGTGCCAAACCTACATTTGCAACTACTCCGTCTCCCATCAACACTAACAACATTGTGCCAAAAAATTCTGCAAGAAATTCACCCATAAGTGTCGGTTTTTTACTCATATTTACCTCCCCCTATTTAATAAAGTATATGTTTCCGATATTAATAATCCCATAATATTAAATATCCCAACCTAAATCTCTCAACACACGGCGCCAACTTAATGAACGTTTTACAGCTTCTTGCCATGCTTTATATAACCTATCTCTTGTTGCATCATCAATCTCAGCATCAAATTCTTTATCTACTTTCCACATCTTTTCAATTTCCCTTGTATCAGACCAGTATCCAACTGCAAGACCTGCTAGATATGCTGCACCTAACGCAGTTGTTTCTTGAATCATAGGTCTTATTACTTTCGTTCCAAGAATATCTGCCTGGAATTGCATAAGGAAGTTATTACTAACCGCTCCACCATCAACTCTTAATTCTTTTACTTTTATATCACTATCTTTCTCCATTTCAACAAGAACATCTTTTGTAAGATATGCCATTGATTCAAGAACAGCTCTTGCGAAGTGCGCTCTTCTTGTCCCCCTTGTAATACCAATTACTAAACCTCTTGCATCCTGATCCCAATATGGAGCACCAAGTCCAACAAACGCAGGAACAAAATAGACTCCTTCATTTGAACCAAGAGATTTTGCCAATGGTTCGACTTCAGGAGAAACTTCTATAATTTTCAAAGAATCTCTAAGCCACTGAACTGCAGCACCAGTAATAAACACACTACCTTCAAGTGCATATTCGACTTTCCCGTTTAATCCCCAAGCAATCGTTGTAAGTAAACCTTCTGATTTGTATGGTTTCTCACCGGTATTCATAAGCATAAAATTACCTGTTCCATAAGTATTTTTAACCATACCAGGTTCATAACATGCTTGGCCAAACAATGCTGCTTGTTGATCCCCAGCATCACCAGCGATAGGAACTTCTGCACCAAATATTTCCTTATCAGTATATCCATATACTTCACTTGATGGTTTTGGTTCTGGTAATATTGCCTTTGGAATATTGAGGATCTTTAGAAGTTCCTCATCCCATTGAAGCGTGTGAATATTAAAAATCATTGTTCTTGAAGCATTGCTATAATCAATCACATGCACTTTTCCACCACTTAATTTCCAAATCAAGAATGAATCAATTGTTCCAAAAAGAATATCTCCATTTTCAGCTTTTTCTCTTAACCCAGGAACATTGTCAAGCAACCATTTTATTTTTGAACCAGAAAAGTAAGCATCTGGAACAAGCCCTGTTTTTTCTTTAATTGTATCGTAGTGATTCTTTCTTAATTCGTCTACCATTTCTGCGGTTCTTCTACATTGCCAAACTATTGCATGGTAAACTGGTTTCCCAGTATGTTTATCCCATAAAACTGTTGTTTCTCTTTGATTTGTAATACCTATAGCAGCAATATCTCCTGGTTTAGCACCAGCTTTTTCAAGCGCAGTATGAACAGCTTTCATTTGAGCTTCCCAAATTTCATCAGCATCATGTTCTACCCATCCAGGTTTAGGATAATATTGCGTAAATTCATACTGACCAACACCTACAATATTAGAAAGCTTATCGAAAACTATTGCTCTCGCACTTGTTGTTCCTTCATCCAAAGATAAAACATACTTACTCACAACTATCCCCTCCTTCTATTAACACAATATAAAAACAATTAACAGAAAAATTAAATGTCAAAAAAACAAAAAACCCTTTAAAAACAAGTTGCATTTCTGATAAAACTTTTACTATAGTGTTAAAAAGTCTTTACCCACTAGTTCTATTTTATAATATTTAACTCTTAAATTCCAAATGAGAAAAAGAGAGAAACAAGAAGAATTTTCTTAATATGCTCTAATAAACTTTATTAATCCTGTTTTTTAATGCTTTATACAAAGCTATTTTTTATATATTCATTAATAGGGTGTTACGAAAAAAGTGAGCCTCTCAAATCCCAATGGTAATACCATTGAAATATCTCAACACAAGAAAGGAGACCCAAATAAATGGTACCACAAGAACTTACAAAAAACGATATTGTAAAGATTATTGAACAGTTAGACAAGCTTTTACCTTCTATCTTCGTTAACAAACAGGGCAGAGGTAGAAAAAAGACATATTCTGACAAGAGCATCTTGAAACTTTCCATTTTATTGAAGCTATACGATATTTCATATCGAGGAGCAAAGAGCTTTTTAGAAAAGAATTCCAAATACATGGAACTCTTGGACTTAAAAAACATACTGCCATTCCAGACTATATCCAGGAAAGTAAGAGAATTACCACTTCACAGGATAAACAAAGACGTTGTAAATCTTTTTTGGGATATAGAAGGACTTGAAAAGATTGAGTTGGTGGTAGATTCCTTTCGTGACCAAGACTTGTAAAGGTCATACAACACAAAGACGAAGAAGGACAGGGAAGTACAAAGATCCTCAATCTAGTTGGACAAAGATAACAAAAGGCTGGGAATATGGAAGAAAGGAACATATGAGTTTGGATGCACAAAACCTATTGATTCAGGATTGGATGGTAACGACAGCTGCTGTACATGATTCAACAGTGGCAAAGGCACAAATAGATTCCGGTCAGGGATATAAGTATTTCCTCGCAGACAGCGTATGTGATTCGTAACAGATATACCGTTATATAATCGTTCGTAGTAGTATGATACCAGTGATAGATACAGACAAAAGGAAAGGCACATCACTGGAAATGCAGAGTCAGGTTCGTAGGTTGGGCATTCAATTGAGGCAAATATATGCGGGGAAGTATAAAAAGCGTTGGAAGATTGAGAGAACAATTAACATTCTACAAGAGTATTTTAATCAGGAACCCTTTTGGTATGTGAAAAACAGGAATTATGATGCAATATTGGGTTTGGTCATTTTGTCATACAACCTCTGTGTCATGTTCAATATCTTGAACAATCATCCTCACAGAAAGATGACTGATATTATTGGTTGTTACTGATCTTTGAGACACTCTATATATATTCTTTAATTATACTTATTAATATATTAAAATACCTACAATCAAAAAAGGAAGGCCGGAAGAAGCCATTGCTAACAAAACATTTCTTCCTGCGGTTAATCCGGCAAAAATAAGCAAAGCTATTGAAGCAAAAATGACAATCAGAGCACCTGTCCTTCTATATTTCCAGTTAAGCACAAAACCAAATATTTCGGTTAACATGATCAAAAGTAATATTGTACCTTGAAATTTTGCGCTTTCAACTAAATATTCATCACTCTCACCACCAAAGATATCACCAAAAAAAATAAATAACCATATTGAAATTATGATAATTCCCAATATTCTTCCTATTTTTCTGCGCATTTTTAAGCGCCTCCAAGTTAATGAATTCTGATGATATTTCACCAACTTATTCCCAACAATACTCCAAAAATTAACAAGCTATTCAGAGACATGCCGATATTATAATTTAAATATTTTATTCCTAATTCTCCTGATATTAAAAGGTCTTTACGCATACTAACTTTTCCCATTAATAAGACATCGTTATTAACTTTGTAAGTTGTTCCAATCCCAAGACCGAAATCCAAATTCTCAGCTAAATACGGGCCATCCAATTCTCCAAGATTTGAAATATCAATAGGAAAACTCCCAAACAATTCTACAAAAATAGGATTAAAATAATATGTATCTTTGGCACTTAAAATTAAATTTGTAGCTTGATCTAATTGAATCATTGCACCAAAATAAAAATCATCAACTAATTTCATATTAACACCTACAAAATAACTGTTATCTTTTAATATCACAGCTTCTAAATTTTTATCAGACAAACTTATTTTAAAATCATTTGAAGAGTAATATTTAAAACTAAAAGTTTTATCTGGGGCATAATCAATATTTGACATCTTTTCTTCAATTTTACTTTTTAATTCGGAAATATTTATTAAGACAATAAACTTACCAAAACTTCCATTTAAAACATATTCTTGAAATCCCATTGAAACTTGAGATTCGTAATTCACAGAATCATTTTGTGATTTCAAATTGAATTTCAGCTTATTATTTTTCATTTCTGCAGATAA
>Ga0190334_1000519_pt1 | contig 19055 bp, 19 predicted proteins | sample 48720478_MG_FD_161270 | JGI IMG/M metagenome (GOLD analysis project Ga0190334, IMG submission 161270) | Hydrothermal vent sediment bacterial communities from Southern Trench, Guaymas Basin, Mexico - 4872-04-7-8_MG | ecosystem: Environmental > Aquatic > Marine > Hydrothermal vents > Sediment ...
CCTTCTTAAAAAAGAGGAAAGATGAAGAAACCTATTATCAAGATTGATAAAGTCAAGAAAGCATTTAATGGTAATGTTGTTTTGGACGGAATTAGTATTGAGATTGAAGAAAACGAAATTTTTGCTATTATCGGCGGTTCTGGAACAGGCAAAACAACTTTACTTAACACAATAATTGGTTTTCTACGCCCTGACTCTGGCGAAGTTTTTTTTAAGGATGACAATATTTTTGAAACTTCAAGCACTTCACAGTTCAGGCCTGTTCTTGAGAATATTGAAACTGTTAAAAGAAAGTTTGGTTTTGCGGCACAATCTCCTTCCTTTTACTCAAAGTTAACTGTCTTTGAAAACCTTGACTATTTTGCTGCTTTATACAACTTAACAACTGAAGCGCGTTTGACTAATATAAACACAATACTTGACTTGGTTGAGCTAGATAAAGCAAGGGACGTCCAAGCCAAAAACCTTTCAGGCGGAATGCAGAGACGTTTAGACATGGCATGTGCCCTTGTTCATGATCCTGACATCTTGATTTTAGACGAGCCAACTTCTGATTTAGATCCCATGCTAGCCAGACATATTTGGAAATTGATAGAAAAAATCAACAAACGAGGCACCACCATTATAGTGGCGACCCATGATTTATCAGAAATTGAGACTATTTGCACAAGGATTGCTATATTAAGCAATGCAAAAATTGAACATACAGGCACAATGCACGAGCTAACAAGCATGTTGTCTCGCGGTTTGGAAATACATCTTGAAACTTACCCGGGAAATTATGATAAGATACTAAAACATTTGAAAGATCCCTTAATAACAGAAAAAGAAAATCGCGGCAACAAATGTGTTATTCATACTGCCAAACCACAAAAGGTCTTATTAAAGATATTAAATGCATTATCCGAGCTAGACGAAACCTTAATGGAAGTTAACATAACTAAATTAAGTTTAAGCGATGTGTTTTCAAAAATAACAAAAAAACGAATGAAGAAAGATGAAGACAAGCAAAATAATAAAAAAGAACATTAAATTGTTGACCAGGTCCAGAACATCTACTTTAGTCTTAATTTTTGGTCCGTTATTAGTTATTGTTCTTGTTGGCATGTCTTTCAGCACAAGTAGTTTTCATTTAAATATAGGCGTGTTTTCAGAAAAATATTCTGATCTAAGCAACAGTTTTGTTGACAAGCTAAGCTCAGAAGGATACTCTGTAACAAGGTATGACACTGAAGAACTTTGTATTGAAAGTGTTAAAGAAGGCCAGAGCCATGCGTGTATTGTTTTCCCGGCAGATCTTGTTATTGAAAATGAAAATTCAAATGTGATTAAGTTCCATGTGGACCAGTCACAGATTAATCTTGTATATTTGGTAATGTCGACTTTATCAGGATCATTTGGCGAAAAAAGTAGTGAGATAAGTAAAGACTTAACCAGTACAATTGTCACTACTTTGTTTGATACAAAAACAGAGCTTGACAATTCCAAGAATTTAATTACAGACATCTTATCAAAAAATAGTGATTTAACAACCAACTCTGAGAAATCTATTAGTAAGTTAGAAGATCTTGACTTTGACACAGGCAGTGTTTCTGATGTTGACTCTGCCATATCCGATGTGAGAAACAAATTAGATGATTTATTAGACGATTCCATCGAATTAGTTGAAGACGGTTTGGATTTAGTTGAAGCTATGGAACATTATGAGTCAGAAGTTAATGATAGTAACGCCTATATGAATGATTTAGATGACATAACCGATAATTTAAACGAGTTAAACAGTACAATAAAGACAAAACACAATGCAACTGCTAGAGAATTGAATGAGTTTGCTAATGAAATTATAGATACGTTTGACGATTTAGCAAAAAAACTTGATGAAGCAGGAGATGTTAATAAAGAGGTTATTACTAAACTAAACAATATTAGAGATAATTCTGAAGAATTAAAGCAGAAAAGCGATGAATTAGACACAAAAATAAAAGAATTAATTTCTAATATCAACTCTGTGCAGGTTACCAATATTGAGAACATTGTTACTCCAATTAAAACAGAAATAAATCCCGTTGTCAAATCTCAATCTAATCTTGGCTTTCTATTCCCCAGTTTAATAGTTATGTTAATCATGTTCATTGGATTGCTACTGCCATCCACATTAATTATAATGGAGAAAAACTCTAAAGCCTATTTCAGAGTTTTCACAACTCCAACAAAAAGTTGGTTATTTGTCTTGGCAACCTTTTTGACTAGTATGATAATGATTTTTTTCCAGATAATTATAATTTTGACTGTGTCACAGTTTTATTTCAAGATAAATTTCATGCAATCCTTCTTTATTTTGTTCTTATCTTTAATTGTGATTATGACCTTTTTCATTCTTTTAGGCATGTTCCTAGGATACATTTTTAATACTGAAGAAATGGCAATGCTTGCCTCAGTTAGCTTAGGAACTTTGTTCTTATTAACTTCAGGCATCATATTCCCGTTAGAAAGCATGCCCCAATATATATTAAAGTATGCAAAGATGAATCCTGTTGTGCTGGGCAGTGAGTTGTTCAAAAAATCTATCCTGTTTGGTTCAGACTTTAACTCTGTTAAAGGCCCGCTTGGGTATCTTACACTCTTTTCAATAATCATCTTAGGAGTTATCTTTTTGATCAAGAAAGCCGGTAAACTGCAGTTTATGTTTAAAAAACCAAGCAGAATGAAAATTAAGAAGGATTGGTTAATTAAACAGTTTGATTTTGGAGAAAGAAAAGCAAAAACATTGCCAGAATTTATTGTTTCTATACAAAACATGAGTGATGAAAAGTTCCACTCATTATTAAAACAAGACGCTATAAAAGACTGGCTTTCCTTAGTGCATAAAAACAGATATTTGGCAACCAAAATTGAAGGCGCAAAAACCCGGGGAAACATAGTTAATGTTCTTGTAGAAGAATTGAAACGGATTTCTGAAGAAAAAAATAAGGGCAAATTAAAGCACTAATAATATAAAAGTATGATTTTTTCTTTTAAGGAATGGAAAGGTTTGGGAATATAACTTTAATTGGCACGTCTCACATAGCAAAGGAAAGCATAGAAAAAGTAAATAACAGTATTACAGAAATTAAACCTGAGATAGTTGCTCTTGAACTAGATCCTGGAAGGGCGTATGCGCTTCAGCACAAGTTTAAAAGAGCAAAAAACATTTCTCTATTAAAGACATTGGGCTTATCCGGATTTTTATTTTATATTTTTGGAGAGATAACACAAAAAAAACTTGGGAAAATAGTAAATTTAAAGCCTGGTTCTGAAATGTTGGCCGCAATGAAAACTGCTGAAAAAACAGGATGTAAAATTGCGTTAATAGATAGAGACATTCAAATCACGTTAAGAAGGTTTTCAAAACATTTTAGGAAAAAGGAAATTCTAAAACTTTTGTTAGACCTGGTTAAGGGAATCTTTAAAAAAAACAAGTTTAAAATAGACTTATCAAAGGTACCGTCTGATAAAGTAATAGATTATGCAATGAAGCAAGTTAAGAAAAACTATCCCAGTTTATATAAAGTTTTGGTTGAGGAACGCGACGTTTATATGGCAAAACAGCTCATAAGGATAACTCAATTAAACCCTGATAAAAAGATAGTTGCTGTTGTTGGAGCAGGACATATTAAAGGAATTCTAAACTATTTGACAAATCATGCTATATAAAGAAACTTTTATATAGTCTTTTTATTAAATTTAATGTTATGGGATCCTACGCTGAAGAACATAGAACTTTTTTTTATAATTTAAAGAGGTACGGCTTCTCGTTGTCAAAAGAAGAATTAAAACAGATTATAATCACTGTTCTGGTGATAGCTTTTGTCTGGTCTTTCAACAAATGGGGCGATGTCACTTTTGATTTCATGGAAGGAATAAAAAATTTCTTTTTAGGAGCAATTTTTGCTTTTATTGGCCTTGTTTTCAACCAGATAGGACAAAGAGTTGTGGCTGTTCATTACGGTTATGACCCCATATATGAATACGGTATTTTCGGACTAATGATTGCTCTAGTGATAACATTTGCGTCGCGCGGCTTATTAGTTTTTTTCCTTCCGGGAGCTATAAACATCAGACATTTGGCTGCTTCCAGGCTGGGCGAATTTAGGTATTACACAAATGACTGGGAATGGGCAAAAGCAGGATTTATGGGGCCTTTTTTAAACATATTATTAGCTGTAATACTTTCTGTTTTTAAAAGCAATCCTCTTGCAAGACAATTAATGATCCTTAATTTATTGTTTGCCTGGTACTCTCTAATTCCTTTACCTGGAAATTTAGGACTATACTTGTTTTATCCCCACATATATCTCTGGACTTTTACTGTTGGCATTGTGTTGGCAGTAACATTAATGGTGTTTTTTTTAAATCCTATACTAACAATAATTTTTGGGATTATATTTGGCGTGTTTGCCATGGCGTGGCATTATATAAAGATAGATGACCAGTTTACCTATTAACAGAAATCTTTATAAGATTAGATACTTTTAAATATTAGCTAAATAATTAAAAATTGGGGTTGATACTCATGACTGAAAAAAAGATTGTAACTGAAGATTCAAAAAAGTTTTCAAAACAATTACTGGGAAAGACCATTGTAAGCAAAACAGGTAAACGCTTTGGTGAGGTTGGCGACTTAATATTTGAGACAAGATCTGGTGAATTAATTCACATGGTTGTTAATAATCCAACAGCATACACTGAAAAACTGGAACTGGAAAAAGATAAGCAAGGCCGCATCTTGATTCCGTTTAGCGCGGTTATTGCAATGGGCGACTTTATGGTAATTGCTGAAGAAGATATTATCTAATAATTAACTTTTTAAATTAAATTTCTTTCTGAGAAACTTATGATTGATATAGAAAACATGATATGGACTGAAAAGTACCGTCCTAAAATTTTTGATGAAGTTAAAGGCCAAGATAATATTGTTAAACGTGCTAGGGCATTCGTAAAGCAAAGAAACATGCCCCATTTGTTATTTGCCGGGCCAGCTGGTGTCGGTAAATCTACATTAGCATTAGTAATTGCAAGAGAATTGTTTAAAGAAAGCTGGAGAGACAATTTATTGGAATTAAATGCTTCTGATGAACGGGGCATTGATGTTATTCGTGTAAAGGTAAAAGATTTCGCCCGCACTAAAGCTTTGGGAAATGTTCCTTTTAAAATTATATTCTTAGATGAATGTGATGCATTGACAAGAGAAGCGCAGCAAGCTTTAAGAAGAACAATGGAAAACTATACAAGAACCTGTCGTTTTATTCTATCATGCAACTTTTCATCAAAAATAATTGATCCTATTCAAAGTAGGTGTGTTGTTTTTAAGTTTAAACCTTTGCCAAAAAAAGATATATTTGAAATTGTTGAAAGTATTGCAAAAAAAGAAAACTTAGTTATAGATAATAAAACAAAACAAGCATTATATGAGATAAGTAATGGCGACTGCAGAAAAGTTGAAAATATTTTACAGAGTTCAGCTGCCCTTACTAATAACATTGATGAAAAGGTGATTTATTCTGTTGCGTCTCAAGCCCTGCCTAAGGAAGTAAATGAAATTCTTGAATTAGCTATCTCAAACAACATCCTAGAATCAAGAAAAAAATTACTTAACACAATGCTTGAGAATGGTTTATCTGGACTAGATATAATAAAACAAATCCAAAGTTTAATTTGGCAGTTGGACATAGAAAATATTAAAAAGCTCAACATGATAAAACTGTGTGGTGAGATTGAGTTTAGATTGGTAGAAGGCAGTGACGAGTTTATACAAATTGAAGCCTTGTTAGCGGGGATTGCTCAACTAAACAACTAAAAAAAGAGGATTATTAAAGAGGAAATGTCTAAATTGCCTGATTTGGAAGACATTGAAACTGTTTCTGAGAATGCCGAGTTTGGTGTAGAGAGCCACCTGGATAATACTGAACAAGTTCTTAAGAGACTTATGATAAACATTCAAGCATTTAAAAAGATTGAACAGGAAAACAAAAAACTTAAACAGATGATTCTCGAAAATCAAAAGTTAATAAAACAAGATTTTAAAAAAAAGCTTGAAGAAGTTGCTCAATTATCAAAACAAAAAGAAGTTGTTATTAAAAAAAATCAGCAAGTTCTGATAAAACAATTCAAAGTTTTTATTGAAAAGTTAAATAAAAAAATAATAAGAGAAATTGAAAAAAATAATCTTTTGAGAAAAAAATATTACGAGCTTTATACTATAGCCCGAAAATTGTACTATGACAATAGAAAAATAAAAATTACTTTGTTGAAGAACAACAGTGTTCTGAGAAAAAAGTTTGAGAATAAGTTTAAAGAAATTAAGAGTTCTTTAGTAGATAAACAAAAGATTAGCGAAGACCATCATAAAACCTTGTTAAAAAAACACGAAGAACTAAAACTAGAGCTAAACAAAAAACTTATCTTGGAAAAAAGCCGGAATACGGTGCTGGAAAAAAAGTATAATGAGCTTGTTAAAGCCTCTGAAAAAATATTAGAAGATAATAAAAGATTACAAACAATGAATAAAAAAATGTTAAATGCCCTTTCATATTTCGAAAAAAGAAGTGTCGCGAACCAGAAAGTGTTGGAAGACCAAGCCAAATTAATCAGGCAAGATTTTGAGAATAAACTCAAAAAATTTGCAAAAATACAACTTAGCAAAGAGATAGAATATAAAACAAAAATAGATTCTTTAACAAAAGACTTGGAAAAATATTATGACGAGCTAAGAAAAAGTAAACAAAAGTATTATTTAAGAGAAAAACAATTAAAAGAAAAATTAAAAGAAATCCTTGACTAATCTGCCTTTACCAATAAAGGCACTTCTTGCGTCTGCAGATAATCATAGGTTAGTTTTATTCTTATCTGGTCAAGGAAATCACTTCCTGATTCTGTCTGTTGTATGCATGAAACGTCTGCTTTGCCGTCTCTCCCCAAGTAGATTTCTCCTTCTTTCCCACCAATGCCAGGCTGACAGTTTAGGTTGGCAACATTAGAGTCTATAGAGAAATGCACTTTATTTTCAGACCTAAGTTTGTCAGAACAACCACTGTCTGGAGAAAAGAATCTTCCTGGACCAACATGCTCTATTGTAAAAACGTATTTTATTCTGTTAGAGCCGGAAGCGCTCTCGACAAAGTTAGATACTTGTAAAGGTGCACCGGAATTGTAAATATTTTTCTCACCGCTCACTTCACAGTACGCTTGCTCCGGTGGATCTGTTGGGTTTCTTAATACACAACCAAGAGCAACTGCCTGTGTTGAATATTTATAGCATACTTCTGCTCTAATATCAAAAGGACCATAGTTCTGAGAAATATCAGGAAGATAATTAAATTCCCCAAAAGTCACATACACTTCTGCAGGCTCTATTGTTCGTCCTTCTTCTTTTTCAACTGCAAAAATATCTTGATCAATACCCTTTTTTATTAAATCTGCGTCTGTTACACCAAAAGAATCTGCTTGCAGCCCACTTAATTGAATATTAACGTCTTCTCCTTCTATATATGATTCTCCCATGTTCTTCAATATTAGCTCAACATAGAATGGCCAACTGTCCCCGTCTGTTACTGATTCAGGCGGTCTATCTTCTTCAAAGGTTATTTGCAGGCCTTGTTGTCCGCCAACAAAGGGATTTGTTAAATCTCCTTCATCTGTACCTGTCTGACATTCCTGTGCCATTGTTAATAAAGCTAATACAACTAAAAACATAACCAATATTTTTCTCATAATATCACCTTTACTAAAAATATTATAATTAAGAATTATAAATCTTTCTAATTTACATTCACAATAGTAATTTCTTTTTTTGGTAAAGACTCTCTGTAATTATAAGAAATTTTTATAGGAACTTGTATCTCACTTACCGAAGAAGGCATTTTAAAGTTCCCTGTTGATTCACAGATTGTAAATCCCTTATTATTTACTAGTCTGACCGTTCTAGGATTGCATGAGAAGTCATTGCCTCCTACACTTTCAACATAGATTCTATCTATGTTATCATAACCTAAATTAAGACAATTACCTCCTTCATAAGGGTTTCCGTTTCCTTTGTTTTGAAACTCAATTTCTAAGAAGATTTTGTTTGTTGACATTTTCTTCTCAACTTTTGAAACAACAATTGGCGCTCCCTGACTTGTTCCAAGGTCTCTCACACTATAATCACATTCAGAAGGCCCAATAACTTCAAATTGTGTCGGATCAATACATATTTGTGGATATGCCTCTGTCCTATATCCATAGCATGCTGTAACAATAAAAGATTGCTTGAAACTGTCTGTTTCTGATAAAGAATTCATATTAATTCCAGATTCCCATTTAATAATATGTTCTTGAGACCCTTCAGGATTAAATCGGGTTTTGCCCTGTAAAGGCGAAGGCGGAGCAGGCTTCCCTTCATTTTTTAATCCTGTTAAAATAGAATCATCAAACCCAGTTAAATGAAATTTAAGATTGGTTGCATCACTTGCGCCTTTGTTTGAGTATTCAACATACACCAAGACATCAGACGTGCTTACAACTTCACTGGGCGGATTCCCAGCAACAAAATTCATTACAACACCTTGTGTTCCTGTACGCCAATTATCTTGCGTAGATTGCTCTTGTTGTATAACACCAACACATCCGGTTAAAAAAACAATCAGAATAATTGTAAATAATGTTTTTTTCATTTTTAATAAGGCAATATTTTCTTTATTTTAATTTCTTTTGATGACGACTCTGTGTATCCATATACTATTTCAACTGTTAACGGAGTTTGATATGCATAATTTTCATTTACAGATTTTTCTAATGTACATGTTATAAAATCTTGCTCATTTCTCAAAACAAGGTCTTCTGGGATACAATTAAAATCTTTTTTTGTAAATTCTGAGAATTGAATTTTAGATATCCTGACTATATTATAAACCTCTGTAGTAGCAGATTCTTTATTACAAACTAATCTTGTTGTGCCTTCTTTTAATACTGTTCCTTGACCTTGGTTTGTAACATAAATTTTAAATTGTGGACTTACAGTAGAGTCATCATTCACCATCATTCGCGTCTCAATTTTATCAATAACAACAGGACCACCTTGCCCACCTGATAGACTAATACTTTCTTTTAAATTACATTCTTTTTCTCTAGAAGTAGTATCAAAAGGATCTGGATCAATACATACGTCGGCAATAGCAATCCCTTTATAATCATAACACAATGTTGTTAAAATAACTGTGTCATGGTACTCACTTAAATCATCTAATGACTTAACTATCATAGGTAATTCAACAACATCAAAATCATCTAATGGATTAAAAATTGTTTTTCCTTCTAACGGAGCAATTTCTCTTACCTTAATATTGGTTAATGCCTCTGGATCACTGGCAAAAGTCATATACCCCTTTTCTAAACTAACCAAAAGCCGTATATTATGAGCAGTATATGGTCCTTTATTTGTTAATTTAACAGCATAATCTAATTTCTCATTCTCAAAAACCTCATCAGGAAAATTATTTTCAAAATATTCTAAAATTACTCCTTGTGTGCCTTTATACAGATCTTTCTCAAGTTCTGCATCATTATTGTTGTTAGAGGTACAAGAAGTAATTAAAATGATTAATAATAAAAAAATAATTTTGTTTTTCATTCTATTTCACAATTAGATTTGTCCACTATCCTATTATATTGCTCGTCTTCATCAATATTCAAACTGGTGCATTCTTCTGTGTCTTCCACCCACCTGTGCTCGGTATCTCCAGGAAGCATAATTTCACAACATAGTTGTTCACAATATTTCATATCTACATCTATTCCATAAACAAAACTGTCTCTTATATAGCATTCTTCTAATGTGTCTGTTAATTCATAAGCTATTACGGATTCTTCTCCTGTAGCAACATTCCTAGATCTTCTTTGGCAACAAAATTGATTTCTATTTAGGATATCTTGAGCATCTTCTCCTAATTCCAACCTTTCTACATCAATGTCAAGTTCTTCTTCTAAAACATAATCATAGTCAACATGTACTTTTAAAAATCTTGTAGTAACAGGTATGTTATCAAGGCTGTTTTCATCAACTTCAATCCTGCAATTAAAAGTTCTAAATTCGTCTATGTCTATTAGAATTTCTTCACCCCTGGTAGCAATTAATTCTTCTGTATTAAGTTTGTATACTTTATAACCGGGTTCTGATTCTTCACTTGTTTCATCCATTGGCGTATTTGGATCACATAGTTCTGTTAACAAATTCATTTCATCTGGGATTTTAAAATACAAATTATTAATCCTTTTAATACGGCCACCTTTTGGCCAGTAATTAGTTATTGTTACGCCAAACAAAGGTTTTAAAGGAGATTGAGATGCTCTTCCAACATCCCAAGGCACATTATCTGTCTTCATACCTATTGCAATTGGTCCTGATGTATAAATTAACTCCGGATCAGTATCGGTTATATCATATAATTCTCTTAATAATGTGTCTCTAGCTGGTTCTATCCCTTTCTGTCTAAGCAATCTTAAATCATCTAACATCCTATCTCTATCCATTAGATATATTTTTTTACGTGCATCTGCTGAAAAATTAAATTGAGCATTAAATATTATATTATAACTGTCTTCTGGCAATGGCGGAAATTCGCAAGATATACTGCGCTCAGCGCCTTTGATGACAAGTAACTGGTCTGGGTCTGCTATTCCCATTATCTCTTGATCACCATACTGTGTTTTTCTTTCAGTTTTGCAACTAATTAAGGCAGTGATTGGATCATCTAATGTTCTTGCCTCCAATAATGCCCAAGCATAAACAGGCATGCCTTCTGTAAATATGTGACCGGGCTCTAACGGCTCAATGAAAATTCCTTGTGGATTTTGTGTTTGTTCTTGTTGGCCAGTGTAGGTATATTGGGAAACATTAAAAAGAGTTGTAACACCAAAGGTTATTTCTGCCACAAAATTTCCGAAATTCTTAAATCCTGTTGTATAAAACTCAACTATGTTTTGTTTTATATACTCTGGAGATTCCTTAACGGCCGCATTATATATATTTACGTCGTAAATTCCTTGAAAAGTAGCAGCAATCACTACTGTAGCTATAGAAAGTTGATATAAAGTACGGAAAAACTTATTTGATTCATATTCCAAGGCCTTTGTTAAAACAAAAATTTGAAAAAAAGGTATTACAAAATACAAATCTGGATTTGGTCTTTTAAGATAACTATTTAATATACCTACTAAAAAGAAATCAATTATGTAAAAAGTAATAATAAAAGATAGCTTAGCTTTAGTATCCATGTTTGGTGATTTAAGCAGATATACAATTACAGCTACCAGAGCAAGGTGTATTATTAAGAAACGACCACCTATAAATAAAATAAATAAGAACAACGCTGTAAATATACCAAACAATATTGCTTCTCTTTTATCAAAATTTCCGTGTCTCATCAAAAGATAATGTGACAACACACCTGCCGTAATAGAAACAATTGCCAAGCCTGAAGTTTGCCAAAAAGTAAGTAAATTATTTCTTATATATCCGATGTGCAGACCTCCAAAGCCCATAACAATATCTATTAAATACAACAAAATAGACAACAATACGGGCACAATTGCTGACTGTGCCAATGGTGTTGAAGATATGCTTTGATTTCCAGAATCTGCCATAGTACTATTCAGAACAACCTACATATATAAATCTTACTCTGCCAATATCACTTGCAGTTCAAGAACATCTAACCTGTCACTTTCAGGCCTTATCTCAACTGCGTTGTTACCTTCCCTAACAAATTTATTGATTTTTTTGTTAAAGAATTTGTCATATGTATCTATCTCAAATTTTATGTCATTGACAAAAATAACGCCTTTCTTCAAATCTTCATCATTTGTAAATAATAAAGTGACATTTAAATCTGCTTTATCATTATCAATATCTTTATATGTGTCATCGCTTAAAGTAAAATAATATGTCGGAAAAATAGGCTCTTTTAAGTTTAATTTTGATTCAATCCCGTATAATAAATAACTGCCTCTTTCAGTTCTGAACAACAACTCATTCTCTCCTTTAACTAATCTTCTTTCATCAACTGTCGGCACCTTAACTTTATAACCACAGTCTGGCACGCTATTATAAATCAAACGTTTGTTAAGATATATTTGTAAGGGTGCGACATCAGATTCTTTGCAATCTACTATAAAAGACAGTTCATAACTTTCTAAGTTTTCTTTTTCTTCCGCGCTAACATAAATAAACTGTTTGTTTTCCTGTGCACTAATATCTGTAACGTCTGCTGTTATTTTCATGTTTTGAATAATGTATTCGTTACTTTTCCAAAACTCTATCCCTGGACCGGAAACTTTAAACAACAAATTATTTTTGTTATTTAAGTAATCTTTTGGCAATTCAATTGGCGCAGGACTCTGTGATAAGATTTCGCTGCTGTAAACAATATAACCATTCAATATTATTGTTAAGATTCCTTTGTGTTTAGGAGAGGTAAAGGACAGCACATAATTATCTGTATTATCTAAATCATTAATTGTAAAACTTATATTGCGCTGTTGTTCTTCAAACAAAGATTTCTTTATATAAATAGAATCAAAATCTATTAATACAGCTGCGTCTGTCCTTGTATATAAATTAAAAGAAGGTATATCTTCAATAATTTCTGTGTCTGGTATCTTTGTTAATGTACCTGGTTCTCTTGTTAATAATATAGTTATATCGTCTCTAACATCATCATTATCTAACCCTGTCCTATTTTGTTCTAGTAATTCAACACGTTCGGCTGGTGGAAGCATTAAAATATAAACTATCATTGAAACCCCGATTATTAAGATTAACAAAGAAATGTAACTTTGTGGATTATAGCCAACTTGAGCTTTTTTATTTTTCATTTGTTTAAAAAAACAGGCAATTATATATATAAATCTTATCATTTTCTATATCTTGCATGAAATTAATAACAAAAGATTATAAAAAGAACTTTGTAAAAGGTAAAATCGAAAATTTGGACGACCTTTGGTACTTGACATATGTAGTTGAAAAAGGAGATTATCTTAAAGCAAAAACATACAGAAAAATTAAATTGGGCAAAGAAGAAGAAAGAAAAGCTAAAGTAGTTAAAAAACCTGTTCATATCAAAATAAACGTTGAAAAAATTGAATTTTCAAAATATTCTAATGTGTTAAGAGTCTCTGGCGTTATTACTGAAGCACCAGAAGATATACCAATAGGAAGTCATCATACTATTAATCTAGAACAAGGAACAGAATTTTCATTAGAAAAACAAAATTTCCTAAATTATCAAATAGAAAAACTAGAAGAGTCTTCTAAAGAACTCAAATCAAAGATATTATTATGTGTCCATGATCGTGAAGAAGCGTACTTTGCAATTTTAAAAAAATACGGTTATGATTTACTTACAAAAATAAAAGGAAATGTACAAAAAAAAGCAGACGTGAAAACAGAAACAAGTGATTTCTTCAAGCTATTAATTAAAACAATTATTGAGTATGATAAAAGATATGGTTTTTCCAACATTGTTATTGCCAGTCCAGGTTTCTGGCGTGAATATGTGCAAAAATTAATCACAAATGATTTAAAGAAAAAAGTTGTTTACGCAACATGTTCCTCTGTTGGAGAAAACGGCATAAACGAAGTTATGAAAAGAGATGAAGTTAAAGCTGTGCTGCAAAAAGAAAAGTTTGCTTCTGAAATAAAAAAGGTTGAAGAATTACTTGAAGAAATCTCTAAAAAAGGGAAAGCAGAGTATGGTTTACAACAAATTAAAAAAGCTGTTGAATCTGGTGCAGTTTCCGATTTATTAATTACAGATAACTTAATACATAAAAAAAGACAGGAAGATAAATTTGATACTATTGAAAAATTAATGAGAACAATAGATTCAATGAACGGCCATGTTCATATAATCAGTTCTGAGCATGAAGGAGGCAAGAAACTTGATGGAATTGGAGGAATTGGAGCTTTATTAAGATATAAAATTAATTATTGATGCAACCAATTGTATCTATCTATAAGTGCTTTCATTGCTTTCGCAGATTTATACGGAATGTTAAAATCAGGCACTTTGTTAAATTCTAAATATTCAACTGCCTTTTTAGAGAATTTACCTCCCATATAGCTTGTAACAATTGGTTTTTTGGGATATTTTTTACTGGCTTTTATAACTGCTTTTGCACCCAAGATTGGTTCTGTCATTGTCTGCAATGTCTGTATCACAATTAAGCCATAGACATCTTTCTGCTTCAAGACTGTATTAATTGCAACTTCATACCTGTCATGTAATGCATCACCAACCAAGTCAAGAGGATTACGTCTTGAATATGCTGGGTGCATTTTACCAGATTTGTCAAGTTTTGTCAAGGTTTCGGAAGACAATTTGGCCAATTTCACCCCTAACTCTTCACAATGGTCTGCACAAAGCACGCCGGCACCTCCTCCGTTAGTAATTATTACAATATTATTTTTGCATGGCGGTTGATTAGCAAGAACATCGGCCATTTCAAATAATTCATCAACATTATTTGCCACGTGAACTCCTGATTGTTTAAACGCTGCTTTATAGATGTCATAACTGCCAGCCATGCTGCCTGTATGACTTGAAACAGCTTTCATGCCTTTTTCAGTGCGGCCAGCCTTCAATACGACAATTGGTTTTGATCTTGACACTTGCTTAGCTATTTTCATGAAACGTCTGCCGTCTTTAACACCCTCTAGATAGAGTGCAATTGATTTTGTATACCTGTCTTTTTTGGCCCATAACAAGAAATCAGAAACTGTCAAATCAATCTTATTTCCTAAACTAACAACAGCACTAAACCCGTAATTCATTTCCAAAGACCAGTCAATAACGCTGTCTATTAACGCGCCTGATTGCGAAAAAAAGGCAACATTTCCTTTATTAGGCATACACGGTCCGAAAGATGCATTTAAATTATTATATGGTCGCATTATTCCCAAACAATTAGGTCCAACAATCCTAATCCCGGAAGTTTTGGCAATATTCAAAACTCTATTTTCAAGTTCTTTACCCTTATCACCAATTTCTCCAAACCCTGCAGATATTATAATGGCTCCTTTAACTTTTTTCTCGGCACATTCTTCCATAACCTTTGGAACTATGTTTGCAGGAACTGCTATAACTGCCAGATCTATTTTGCCACGGACATTTAAAACAGAATCATAACATTTCAGTCCTAAAATACTATCTGCATTCGGGTTTATAGGATAAATTTTTCCTTTAAATGGCAGATTAGTCTTACTTCTAAACACACCGCCATCTAACAAACTTTTTAACACACCCTGGCCTGCGGAATTTTTTCTTCTGCTAGCTCCAATAACAGCTACTGACTCAGGATTAAAAAATTGTTCAAGCATCTTTTTTTATGATGCGGGCGTCAACAACCTCAGCATTCTTATTAATCATGACAGGATTAAAATCAATCTCCATGATGTCTTTCTCATTCATTGCCAATCTTGAAATTTTTAACAATAATGCAATTATTTTCTCTTTATTAACACCGGGAAAATTTCTAAACCCTGATAAGAGTTTTTTGCCTTTTATCTCATTAATCATATCTAAACAGTCTTTTTTAGATAAAGGCGCAATCCTAATACTATAATCTTTCAAAACTTCAACAAACACTCCTCCAAGGCCGAACAAAATTGCCGGCCCAAAAATGGGATCTCGTTTCATGCCAACAATAATCTCCTGTCCTTCTACTTTCTTTTGCAATATGAACCTATAATCTTTAATATCGTATTTTTTTAACTTATTTTCCAATAACTTAAGTTGTTGTTTGGTATCAGAACTGTTCCTAACAAATATAACAAGGCCCAAGTCAGATTTATGTACAACCTCAGGAGAATCTATTTTTAAAACTGCTGGATATCTAAAATTGTCAATATCAGATATTGTTTTTATAATTGTGGTTTTTGGGAAAGAAATTGAATATTTTTTTAATAAGACAAGAACCTCTTTTTGCCGGAATAACATCTTACTAAACTTATTTTTATCTGTACTATAAATACTTTTTCTTTATATTGAGGGGACAATTGATAAGTACTACATCCAGGTAAAAAAACCGTAACATATTAATATGAGTAATGATTAAAAGCAGGTAAATAGCATTGTTTTTAGAAAAAGAAGAGGGGTGGGTGTGTCAAAATGATTGTTAAAGATGAATTTCTAACAAAGCTGCGGAGATACTTTAATCTTAACCTGTATGAGGTCAAAATATGGGCTGCTTTATTATCAAGGGGCGTTTCTACAGCAGGTGAATTATCTGATATAGCCAACGTACCAAGATCTAGATCGTATGATGTTCTTGAAAGCCTTGAAAAAAAAGGATTTGTTGTCATGAAACTTGGGAAACCAATTAAATATATTGCTGTGCCTCCAGAAGAGGTTGTTGAGCGTGTGAAAAAGAATGTCAGAAAAAGTGCTGAAGAGTCTGTGAAAAGACTTGAAAATTTGAAAAGCACTGATGTGCTACAAGAACTAAAATCGTTGCATGAGCAGGGCGTTGAATTAATAGAACCCAGTGAGCTAAGCGGTAGTTTACGAGGCAGACATAATTTATACAATCATCTGGAAATGACAATAAAGCAGGCTGAAGAGTCTGTTATAATAATGACAACCAGGCAAGGCTTCATAAGAAAAATTGAAGCATTGAAACCTGTTTTTGAAGAATTGTCAAAACGAAATGTCAGTATAAGAATTGCAGCCCCCCTTGGCCCTGAATCTGAAAAAGCTGTTAAAGACATATCTAAATGTGCTGAAGTAAGAAGTTCCCAAAACAAGGCAAGGTTCATTGTAGTAGATGGGAAAGAAGTAATTTTTATGGTGACAGACGACTCAGAAGTTCATCCTACTTATGACATAGGCATTTGGATAAATACACCGTTCTTTGCTAACGCATTATCAGAATTATTTGATATGGCATGGAAAGAAATGAAACCTGTTGTAAAAAACTAGTTATTTTTTTGACACAGTTTTTTTTGGTTTTGTTGCTTTCTTTTCTATCTTCTTTTTTTCTTTAGTATCTTCAACTTTAATCTCTTTAGTTTTCTTAGCTTTTTTTGGGCTTTCTTTGGCTTTCTTTGGTTTAGTATCTACAACAGCAATCCCTTCTTTTTTCAGTATCGTCTTAACTTCAGAATGTGTGGCGTTTTTCTTAATTTTAATAACCTTATCAAGCGGTTCAAGATGGTTAATATTACATTTCCTTCTCCTAGTTTGACCATCTATCATAACATAATTATTATCTAGAACATCTATAATAACACATTTTTTTCTGGCATCTCTGCCTGCTAACTTTACACATAACCTTCCAATTTCGTACATTTCAATCACCTTTTAATATTGCGTTGTCGCCAGTGCGCAATAGCTGATTACCCTCTTGCCTCTTTTTTTATCAAGAGTCGAGAACATTTAGAGCATAAATAACCGCCATATGGTCTTTCAACTTTTTTCTTTGATCCAAGTTTTTGCATCTTATACGGTCTTTCTCTAGCCACGCCCTTCAATTCTTTTTTGCAACGAGCACATTTGGCTACCTTAGGCTTTCTTTTCTCATAACGAGTAATTGTTTTGCCACCTGGCAACTTCTTTTTTACTCTTCTTAATGATCTTGATCTAAATCTTGGTTCTGGCATAGTCTGCCAAGAAAAAAAGTTACTTTATAAAAGTTATGAAAACAATTAATAAATTTTCATTATACGCCTTAGAGTCATGCTGAATATAAGAGAAAACAAGACATACGCGCCTAACCAGGACCAATTATTTACCCAGGGTATGTCCTTTAATATAGGTAAATGTTGGAAAGGTCTTACCTTGTCATTACTAACAATTATCCGGTTAGCGCCGTTCTCATCTGTGCTTGTAAAAAATAAAACTCCTGGTTTTTTCAAACTTTTTTCTGCCTGGACATAAATATTTTTATCTGGACTAATTAAAACTTCTTTTTCATATATTTTGTTCTTAAAAGATATTTGCAAAACATAATCACCAGCATCCCCTGTTAAGAACCAGGTTGCTTTTTTCTTATCTATCTTAGGTTGCTCTACCTGTTTAAGGCCTTCGGGTATATTTAATTGGATTGAATCGTCAATCTCTTTAGTGAATTCAATTGTAACTTCAAACGGCTCTCCTGGCGGCAGTGGATAAAACATGTGCGCGTTTAACCAACCAAACACCAATATTATAGGTATAAATGTATATAACGTCGGCCGCATAGAATGACTCATATACTTCATATTGGTTTCCATGAACTCTGAATTAACCTTAGCTAATTTGGCAGGGTTATTTCTTAATTCCTTCATCTGTTTCTGTAACCTTTTTAACTCCTCTCTTAAATCTTTCATCAAGGTTTGATCTGTCAACAACTTAATTGCAAGCGTAATTACAACCGAAACTATAAAAGAGATTGCAAGAACTGCTAACGCTGGATGTAAGTATAACAGCCAGCCCAGTATTGGATCTAAAAATGAACCTGCCATTCATAAGAAGAATTAAGCTATTGTATATAAAAGTTTGCTACCATTAACAATTTAAAGAAACTTACTTTTTCTAGAAAGCAATATGTTGAAAGATTTTCAACCAAGACTGTATCAAGAAACTATTTTAGCATCTGCTATTGATAAAAACACATTAGTTGTGTTGCCCACTGGTCTAGGTAAAACCTATATTTTTTTAATGCTGGCTGTCCACAGGCTGAAATTATTTCCAGATTCTAAAATATTATTTTTAGGACCTACCAGGCCTTTAATAACTCAATATTATAACTTGTTTTTAAAACACACTACAATCAGCGAGGATGAACTTGCCATATTTACTGGTTTTGTTAAACCTTCTAAAAGGGAGGAACTCTGGAAAAAATCTAAAATTATATTTTCTACACCTCAAGGCCTGGAAAACGATGTTATTTCCAATAGAATTGCATTAGAAGATGTTTCTTTAATTGGTTTTGACGAAGCACATAGAGCTGTTGGTAACTATGCATACGTGTGGTTAGCCAAACAATATGCTAAAAAGAGGAAG
>Ga0190334_1000521_pt1 | contig 18985 bp, 17 predicted proteins | sample 48720478_MG_FD_161270 | JGI IMG/M metagenome (GOLD analysis project Ga0190334, IMG submission 161270) | Hydrothermal vent sediment bacterial communities from Southern Trench, Guaymas Basin, Mexico - 4872-04-7-8_MG | ecosystem: Environmental > Aquatic > Marine > Hydrothermal vents > Sediment ...
TTTATTAAATTTTCTTTATGATTCAGGAAGTCAATGATACTTTCATAATATTTATCATCCATTTTTTTGAATTCGCTAACATTTCTTATAAAATTAGTAAGTTTGTCAATCAAATCAAAATAAAATTTTAAATATGATTTAATATTAAGTTTATTTTCCATATCTTTTATTTCGGGGTAATATTTTCCTAAAATTAGATTTACTTGCCTATTAAATTTGGCACATAAATTCGCTATTTTATTACTTTCGTTAACAGATTTTTTCTTAAATAATCCTGAAAGTTCATTTTCCATTACATCCAGATCTTTAAAAATCTCGAAAATTTTTTTTTTATATTTTCTCTCAATATAAGCCATCTTAAAAAAAAGATATATTTATATTTAATATTTTTATCGGTGCTGATAAATAAAAAAAATAAAGAATTTAAAATTGTCTTTTTTAAACTTTAAAATCCAAAAATCCTCATCACAGTCATTATCGTACCACAAATTAAGGATACTGTAAAATTATCGTTCACTCCTATAGAAAACAATTCGATTAGTGTAGCAGAAATGCTACCAATTAAAAATATCCATGGAGATACATTTAAAAAAGTGTATAAAATAAAACTACAGATTAAAGTACATCCTAAATAAGCCAATGATCCTTCAACCGTTTTATCAAATATCTTATGCCTACCAAAAGCCAAGCCAAAGATCTTTCCAAAAATATCTCCAAAAATTAAATATGTGATCGATATTATTGCAATATCTGGCTCAAAAAGTAAGAAAGTGATGAATACAGCAACTAAGAAGATTGTCATTGATGAAAATTTTTTATACTCGTTCTTACGAAATAATGCCTTGATTTTTGTGGTTAATATCATGTTAACTTGAGAATGCAAGAATCTAAAAAGGTCTAAGGCTATGAAGATTGATGCCACGATTCCAATCAAATATAATGTTATTTCTTTAGAATAGATTACATAGAATACAACAAATAAAATCGCAAAAGGTCTTGTAGCAACACGCCACCAATGACGCTTGAAAGATTCATCTTCAATTATTATCATTTTTCTATCTATGATATTAATAATACCAATGATAGTTATTTGACCAAGGATGATCCAAAAGAAGAGGTTATATGGATTGTCAGGATACGTGATGTACACATAATATCCAAGTAAGGGCAATGTAATAGGAGATAACAAATTCCCTCTTCGTGTAACATATATAAAAATGATAACTAATAACAATAAGAAAAATATGAAGTAAAAAATGCCAGGATTTAATATAATGTAATTGAATAAGTAGAATAATAATAGACCCGTGGCACAAGCGACACCTTGTCCGCCCCTGAATTTTAAGTAAAACGGAAAAATATGACCAAGAATGGCGAATAAGCCACTCAAGTGAGCTGTAAATAGGTCTGCTCCGATTAGAGATGTTAGATACACCACCAATAACCCTTTTAGAGTATCATAAAACGCAGTTGGAATGGCGTAGATTAAGCCTAAGCTTTTATAAACATTGGCAGTCCCAGCGTTTTTAGTACCGACTTCACGGATATCTATTCCTTTTAGCCTCCCAAACAAGTATCCAGGATTAATAGAACCCAATAAATATCCTATTAAAAGGCTTCCAACAAAAATTAGTATTTGTATAGGTTCCACTTTTATCATCTCTCAAGATGAATTGTTTCAAAATTTAAAAGAAAATGGAAAATTTTCCATGTAAATATATATATTATAAAATAAAAATTTAACAAGCATTACTTGCATCGAAAATATAATCAAAATGTTCAAGGAGTCGTTAAAAATCTTGATTATAATTTATTAATAATGGTAATAAAACTAAAAGGTTTCTAATTTTTATTCAAGTGAGAACAAGATTTATATTTGAACCTTTAAAAAAATTGTATTAAATCAAATGAACCATGTAAAAAAAATAATTTCTTAATTAAAGTTAAACATTCATGAACTAAGAAAGACAAAATAATGTATAAAATTAAAAATAATAAAAAGAATTTAAAATTATATAATAGCCCAGCAAGATATATAAGACTCAAGAAAGCTTGCTCTTTATTTGCTTCGAGCGTGAGCGTAATGTAACTTCAGTTACTTTTGCTACTTCGCTCACTTCAGCTTGAGTCTTGCGACAATTGCTGGCTTTTGCTGCCATATAAATTACACTAGCAGCTAAACCTTTTGGATCTTTTCCAGTGCGTAATAATCCATTTTTTGAAGCTTCAGTTAGCATGTTAATTGCCTTTTTCTGAACTTCCATTGGTAATCCTAAATCGTTTCCGAAGCGGAAAACAAGTTGTTCTGCTGTTATTGGCTTGTACTTGAGTCCAAGTTCTGGTAGAACTTCCTTGACAATCATGCCAAGGCTCCTGTGTACAGTTCTTCTTGGAGTCATTGAAGCATCACATACTTCTTCTAGCAATCTTGGAAATTCATGAACTCTAATTGCAGCGTACAATGATGCGGCAATGAAACCGTCTATAGACCTGCCCATTGTTAACTTTTTCTTGGCAACTACGCTATAAATCTTCCAAGCAGTCTCCTTTATGTATTCTGGAATGTTCATCTTGGAAGTTAACATTTTCAACTTCGGCTTCGCTTCCCAGAAGTTGCGCTCTATGCTTGATATGAGCGAATTTTGAATCTTCGAAAGCCTGGAAAATAATGTCTTGCCCTTAGCATTTATGAGCCTTCCCTTGCTATCAATCTTGGTGTTTGGTAGCATAGTTCTTGGCCCGAACTCTCTCCATCTTGGCTCGGTTCTGCGGCGTTTGTTAACCTCCTCGACGGTATATGCTCTTCGTTCATTACCAACGAGGTTTCGGCTAACTATCATTCCACAGTTCAAGCAAACATTATCTCCATCTCGAGATTCAATGCAAGGATTATCACAACACTGTTCAAATCCAGATTCGCAACTGCCAATATCATCCGGACTTGATTTTATGTATTTTAGCCTATCCTTATAATTCCTTGACATTTTCTGTCACTTTTTTTTTTAATTATGATCTATCTCCTAAAATTTGTTTCAATTGCATCATATTATTTTTCATTCCCAATAATATAATGCAAAATTTGCATATTTATTTTTTACAGTTTTATTTTATAAGTTTCATGCACTAAATGAAACATATTAATAATACTATGATCTAATGAATAATTAGGTTACACCAATATTTAAAAATATTTCTGTACAGAATTGTTACATACTATGCTACAATCTTATTTTTACCCATCTATGTCCCATTATATTCTTTTAATTATTAGGCAATCCATCTTTTTATACTTCTTTCAAATTTTGATTAAAATCATGAAAAATTTGTGATAAATGTTTTAGCAATCTTCATTTTCATTTTTTTTTTATTGTGGTAATTTAAAATTTTATTTTCATCTTTGAAAAATATAGATTCAGTTTTCCATGATTTAATCATCTAATTTTGGGAGAATTAAAGGCCCATTTGGTAAAACTAAAACTCTCATGTCATTTCCATGCTTTAATGAGGCTTCATATAAAGCTTCTTCAACAGAGTTTGCGTGTTTAAGTCCAATATTACCCAAATCTTCTGGTTTAAGGCTTGAAACTACGATTATTTCCGCTTTCATCAAGATGCGCGCTAGAATTTGTATTTCCCATTGATCTGGAACTTTAATTTCCCCATTTATAATTTTCTGGTACAATTTGCTGGGTTCTAATCCAGAAAAAAGTAATTTTTTAAAATCATCTTGTCCAACGCCTATTCCATCAATGCATTCATTTACAGATATAATGGTCCCTCCTTCTTTGACGGCAAGTTCTCCAATTGCCATGCTTTTTACCGCTTGATACAAGTTTAAATCAAGAGGATATCCGCCATTCCCACAGATAACAACGTCATAAGGTTGAGTTATTTTCTTAAAAACATTCTTTAATTGAAAATTTATCAATTCATCGTGCACTTGCTCTAAGGATCCAGCTGCAACTTTTATAATTTCATGATTTGAGTTAATGCAAACATTAACAGTAAAATCAACCCCAACAAGCTCTACTATTTCTCTAGAATTTTCAGCTAATGGGTTTTTCTTGAAAATCCCGAATCTTGCATGGGGTGAAGCAATATTTCGTGCAGAATGATTTTCTAAAATGGTATTTACCCCAGCAATTCCCGGAACAATAGATTTTGCACCCCCTGAAAACCCAAAAAAGAAATGTGGTTCTACATACCCCGTTAAAATTTTAAGATCACTCTCACAATAAAGTTTATTTATCCAAATTGGAATGTTTTCCTTCGTTTTTCCCAAGTATTTAAGAGAATTTTCATCTTTGGCGCAATGATCAACGTGTTTTATTTTATTCTTAATTTTGGGCCCTAGAATTCGATCTAATTCTTCTTCTTGGGATTTTCTATGCAATCCTGTCGCGATTAATATAGTTATTTTTTCATTGTCAATTCCATATTCATTTAATTTTGGAATTAATGATTCTAAGATCAAATAAGAAGGAACTGGTCGTGTTGCATCTGAGACGACTATACAAACGTTATTAATTTCACTTTTTGATTTAATAATTTCTCTTAAATTTTTAGAATGTATTGGGTTATCAATTGCTCTTTGAATTTCTAAACCAAGATTCTCTAATGGGTTTAAATTTTTAGCCTTGAATATATCTACTTTTAAAGATGGATCTATATCAACCATTAAACCATTTTTTCCATAATCTAATTTTACTTTAATTTTTTCACCACCCTAATGTAATAATTCTCTTATTTTCTCGAAAATATAAATAATTGGCACGCCTGCAGGACAAGTGACTTGGCAATTGCCACATAACATGCAAGTATGAAAGATTTTATTAATTAAACCGCTATTTTCAAGCTTTATTTCTCCAAATATAATTCCATTTAATAAACTTAATCTTCCTCTTGGCGTGAAAGCCTCATATTTATAATTTATTCTTGAGGGACATTCTGAATTACAAAAACCACATCTAATACAATTTAATTTGAGTGTTTTATTAGGCAAGTTAATTAGCGTCCTAAATGTTCTTTTAGCAATAACCACCTTATTTCCACCCTTGCCAACACCAGGATTCAAGATCATGTTAGGATCTAAGGTTTTTTTTAAGTCATTCATTATTTTGACTACTTCTTTACCATGTTCAAGTTCTATATAAGAAGATTTTATTCTTCCAATCCCATGTTCTCCTGTAACACTCCCCCTTGCGGGTAGAATTATTTTTTTATAGAGAAAATCCATTGCTTTTTCAAAATCAGCTACATCTTTAGGGTCATTTTCATTAAATAAAAAAGTTGGATGAATGTTTCCATCTAAATGGCCAAATGTAGCGACCATTATCCTATTAGATCCAATTGACTCTGGAATTTTTGATATTTTTTCCACAACTTCCCCTAAATTAGTAATTTTAACTGAACAGTCTTCAAGACAACAAGTAGGTCCTATCCTTGCTAGAGCTGGTAAAGCTGCTTTCCTAGCATGAATCAATTTTTCTCTCTCATCTAGATTTTCAGCAATAATGGAAAATAGGGGTTGTTTTTTAATTATTGTTTCGTTCATTTTTTTAAAATCTTCATTGACTTCTGAAGGATTAAATCCATCTACTTCAGCTAATAATATATTTCCTTTTGGGTAATCTAAAAATTCCCCTCCTAAGAATTCAAATGTTTTTTCAGCAGTCATTTCATCTAAAAATTCCATTAAGCAAGGAACAATTGCTTCTTTCCTTAAAGAAATCACGGCTTCCATTAATGCTGCCATATCTCTGAAAATATATAGTCCTAATTTTCTTTCCTTGGGATAAGGACGTATTTTTAGAAATATTTTTGTAATAATTCCGAGAGTTCCTTCAGATCCTACAAATAGGTCCTTTATATTGTAAGATGAGACTGATTTAAGCACTTCTGATCCAAAATTAATTATTGTACCATTAGCCATTACAACTTCAAGCTTTAACACGTAATCTCTTGTTACACCATATTTGAATGCTTGAATCCCGCCGGCATTAGTGGCAACCATGCCACCAATAGTGCAAATAGAACTAGAACCCGGATCTGGGGGGAAAAAATAACCTCTTTCGATTAGTTTTTTATTTAGATCATCACATATTACACCGGGTTCAACAATAGCCAAGTTATTTTTAATATCTATCAAAATTATCCGGTTCATTTTGCTCAAATCAAGTAAAATACCTCCACTTGAAGCTAAATGTCCGGAAGATAGACTTGTTCCACTTCCTCTAGCTACTACAGGAATTTTATTCTCATTAGCAATTCTAAGAACACTTGAAACCTGATTAGTAGTTTCTGGCATTATGACTACATCTGGAATCCAAGAACTTACAAAAATTGATCCTCCAAAGGCATAAGTCCATCGAACTTCTAAATCTAATGTTAAATTTTCAGGGCCTACTATATTACTTAATGCTTTAATAATGTCTTTTGAGATTTGTTTTGAATGCAAACTCATGAACTTCAATTAAAAATTATGATTTCTTTTCAATCTAATTATTAAGCTATAATTTATTATCAAATACTTTTAAATAATCAAAATTTTTAAATGACCATATTTTGATAAATTAAATAATAAGTTAAATAAATTGGAATACATAATAAATTTGACAATCAAAACCTATCAACGAAAATAGGAGATAATAGTGGCTAAAGTTTTAAAGGACTTGTGGATCTTAACATCAACGGGAGTTGTCGTTTTTTCTAAAGTTACTGATGAGCGAATAAATCCCCAATTATTTGGTGCCTTGATGTCAGCATTAAATTCTTTTGCCGAAAAATTAGCAGAAGGTGGTATCAACAACTTTGAATTAAGTAATTTAAAATTCATGGTCTTCAAGCGAAGAGATTTCTTATTTGTTGGTAGTTCCTTAAGCAAGGTTAAAGAAAAAAAAGTTTTGGAAGAGCTAAAATCTATCTCAGATAAATTTTTTGAAAAATATCCTCCAGAATTCCTTTCCAAATGGGATAATGATGTAAATGCATTTGAAGAATTTAACAAGTATATTGAAGATTCTTTCGATAAGACTCCAATTGATAAATTGAAAGAAGCATTTTGGTAATGACTTTTTCTGATTCATTATATTAAAAATAAAAGTTTTAAGAAATGATTCATTTAATGTTCTTGAACTAAAAATTCTCCTTATTGATATAAGATGTCAAATAATAAAAAAACAAAAAATAATCAAGATTTTCCATCTAATGATGATTCTCTTGTAGAAAAAGAAAATCAAGAGCTCCCTTTAGTAGAAAGTAATCATTTGGGTTCGCTGCCTTTTAAAAATTTTAATGTAATGATACAAAACTTGTTAAATCCCAAGTTCTTGGGTTCTTATCACATAAAACAAAGAAATGTTAATCAATTTCAATCCCTTGATAGTTTATTAGCAATGGGAAAAAAATTAAAACATGGGCCATCCTTTAAGCATGTCATTTTTAATCCGTTAACGATAACCTTCATTATTCTATTAGTAATAGTTAATGTTTTATGGTTAATTTCGATTTTATTTTAAATCTTGGTAATTCTTGAGGTATTCTCTTTCTCATTTAGGAAATCAACTAATTTTTAAATTAGAAAATCCAAGATTTCTTCAAATAAATTTTAAAGAAATAGACTTTTTTATTAATTTATACTTATAAACATTTCTTGAAATATAATTAGGGATGTTACAATGATATATGATATCATCATCATTGGTGGTGGAGTAACTGGTTGTTGCATTGCAAGAACTTTAGCAAAATACGACTTGAAAATCGCCTTATTAGAAAAAGAATCCGATATTGCAGCAGGAACCACTAAAGCTAATTCTGGAGTCGTTCATGCGGGATATGCCGCGCCAAGAGATAGCGTTAGAAGACATCTATGCATTAAAGGAAATAAACTTTACACGCAAGCCGCAGAAGAATTAAACTTTCCTTTCAAGCGAATAGGTTCTTTTGTTGTAGCTTTGGAAGAAGAACAAATAAAATACTTAGAAGAAGAAAGGAAAAAAGGCATTCAAGATGGCGTAATGGGCCTTGAATTGATACTCGATAAAAAACAAATAAAATATATGGAACCAAACATAACAGATGATGTTGTAGGGGTACTTCATGCTCCTACTGCCGGTATTGTAAGCCCATATGAAATGACATTCGCATTAGCTGAAAATGCTGTAATGAATGGAGTCAAGATTTTTACAAATCAAGAAGTAATAAGAATTAGACATCAAAATTATATATTTAAAATTAAGACTATAGGAAATACTTTTGAATCAAGAAACATAATAAATGCTGCTGGTTTAAACGCTGCAAAAATATCTAAAATGGTTGGTCTTGATTATTTCGAAATATTGCCTAGAAAAGGAGAATACATTCTATTTGATAGAAATGCTTTACATTTAAACAAGATATTATTTCCAATCCCTACAAAAGTTTCAAAAGGAATTTTAGTATGTCCGACGGTTCATGGGAATACTTTTGTAGGACCTAATGCGCAGAACATAATTGATGATGAAGACATTTCCACAACCGAAGCAGGATTAAAGGAAATATTAGAAGGAGGCCGAAGATTAGTTCCAAATTTACCAACAAGAGCTTCAATTAGAAATTTTGCAGGATTACGGGCAGTACCGAATACTTATGATTTTATCATTGATAATACAGATGTATATGGTTTTATTAATGTTGCTGGAATAATGTCTCCAGGCTTAACTTCTTGCTATGCCATAGCAGAAAAAGTGGTTGAATTCCTGGAACTTTTAGGAGTCATTCTTAAGGAAAAAGAAGATTATAATCCAATAAGGCCCAAACCTGAACGATTTAAAGATTTTACAAAAGAAGAAATCGATGAAAAAATCAAAGAAGATCCTGCCTGGGGAAAAATAATATGTCGCTGTGAAACTGTAGCCGAAAAAGAGATTCTCAATGCCATTCATTCTCCTGTAGGTGCTACTACTGTTGATGGCGTTAAGTTCAGATGTAGGGCAGGTATGGGAAGGTGCCAAGGTGGGTTCTGTAGACCACGAGTGATTGAAATACTAGCAAGAGAGTTAAATATTCCTATGGAAGAAGTCACCAAACGAGGAGAAGATACCTATTATTTGATAGGTAAAACTAAGGATCTCATTTTAAAAAAATTAAAAGAGGCTGAGGAAGAATGAAGATTTATAATGCTGATGTAGTAGTAATTGGAAGTGGCGCAGCTGGTTTGGCTGCCGCCATTGAAGTTAAGAAAGCTAGAAAGGATGTTTTGATCATTGAAAGAGATAAAGAATTAGGAGGTATTGCAATGCAATGCATTCATGCTGGTTTTGGCTTGAAAGAATTTGGTGAGGAATTAACAGGACCAGAATACATTCAAAGATTCATAAACATGATAAAAGAAATGAAGATACCTTACTTGTTGGACACCATGGTAATCGAAATAACACAAAAAAAAGTTATTTTTGCCGTGAACAGTGATAATGGACTTATTAAAGTGAATTCAAAAGCAATCATCTTAGCAATGGGTTGTAGGGAAAGAACAAGAGGTGCAATTAACATTCCCGGGTTTAGACCTGCTGGCATTTATACTGCTGGGCAAGCACAAAGATTTGTAAACATTGAGGGTTATTTGCCAGGTACTACCTTTGTAATTCTTGGTAGTGGTGATATTGGCATGATAATGGCAAGAAGATTAACTTGGGAGGGATGTGAAGTTAAAGCTGTCGTAGAAATCCAACCTTATGTGAGTGGTTTGATTAGAAACCAAGTTCAATGCTTGGAAGATTATGATATTCCACTAATTACAAGTTATACGGTCACAAAGATTCACGGTAAGGATAGAGTTCAAGGAGTAACCATTTCAAAAGTAGACCGAAATTTTGACAGAATAATTGGTTCAGAGAAATTTATAGAATGCGATACACTCCTGTTATCCGTAGGATTGATTCCCGAAAATGAATTAACATTACAAGCAGGTGCTAAACTCTCGAATAATGGTGGTCCTGTCGTTGATAATAATCTTGAAACCACCATTGAAGGGATTTTTGCGTGCGGAAATGTATTGCAAGTACATGATTTAATTGATATGGTTACCGCCGAAGCTAAGCGAGCTGGACGAAATGCTGTAGAATATATTGAAGAACGCATGGGAAAAGAAAAAGTTAAAAAAAAAACCATTGAATGCAAGGCTGGTGAAAATGTTAATTATGTAAAACCTGATCTCATTAATAAACGAGATCTATCAAAAGATATAATCTTCACATTTAGAGTAAAGTATCCTGATAGACGTGTCCTCATTCAAATTAAAGACAATAATGATAAAATCATTTACAAGAGAAAGAAGGTTTACGTGATCCCCAGCGAAATGATCGAGCTAGAGATTAATTTAAAAAAGGTTGGTATTGACCCAAAATGCAAATCCATTACTATAGAAGTTATACCTAGACCTGAAATATTAATTGAGGAGGAAGAGTAAAAGAGAGGTGGTAAATATCTCAGAATTAAGTACAATAAAAGTTATTCGTTGTATTGTTTGCCCAACAGGTTGTCAAATCAAAGTAATGAAAGATGCTGAGAATAACATTACATTTGAAGGTTATACATGTAAGAGAGGTTTAGAGTATGCTCAACAAGAATTTCATGCTCCAAAAAGGATTTTAACGACTACAATTAGAGTAGAGAATGGACACTTGCCATTAATCCCAGTAAGGACCGATAAACCAATTCTCAAGGAAAAAATTAAAGATGCATTAATTATAATTGCCCAAAAAATAGTGAAAGCTCCAATTAAAATGGGAGATGTGTTAATTGAGAACATCTTGGATACTGATGTCAATATAGTAGCAAGTAGAGATTTAGAGGCAAAATCTTGAATTTTATTTTTATTTAAAAAGTATTTTTTAATTTTAATGGGAATAACTTTAAAATAAAACTCTTATTTCAAAAAGAATTGAAAACATGATGATTCAAATTTAAAAATAATTGAAATCATTAGTTAATTTTCCATTATAATTAGATTAAATCTTTCCTAATCCTTCTATAATTGGAAAAGAAAAAACTTTTGAACTTAAAATCATTTTATAATTCTTGTTATTTCTAATTTGAGGTAAAATGGATGGAAAACGAGTTAGATCAAATATTTGAAGTCTATGATAATCTCTACATCGGGGCATATTGGCCGAGATTAAATTTTGAAAAATTTAAAAAGATTGGCATCTCTGCGATAGTAAATTTAATGCAATATAATTATTATGATCCCAGACCACTTGGATTTGCCTATCTATATAGGGGCTTTCCCGACGAAAGTTATCCACCACATGATTACATAAGAGATGTATTAAATTTTATTGATGAACAGATAAAAAAGGGAAAAGTTTTAGTTCATTGTGCCATGGGAATTTCGAGAAGTGCTGGCTTAATTATTGCTTGGCTTTTAAAAGAACACACTGATTGGACTTGGTCTGATGCCATGAAACATGTTGAAAAAACAAAATCCATTTATCCCGCAGTGGAAATAAAAGAAGCTGTATTAGATTATCTTGAAAAAATTGAGGGCAAGAGAAGAGAATAGAAAAGTAGTGAATAATTGATGAGTCAAGATAAAAGAATCATAAATGTATTGGTTGCTGGTCATGCCCAACATGGTAAGTCTTCTCTCATTGAAGCAATTTGCGGAATTTTTCCAGACAATTTAAACTTTGAATTATCTCATGGAACTACGGTATCATTAAAGGTTATTCAATTTGAAGTAAAAAGCAAAAATATAATCATTAATTTTTTAGATAGCCCGGGTCACGCTGATTTTAAAGGAAGCATTGCCTTAGGTTTAGAATTTGCAGACCTTTTATTATTAGTGGTATCTGGAAAGGAAGGATTTCAATCACGCACGTATTGGTTATACGAGAAGGCTATTGAAAAAAAGGTTCCTATCTTGATTGTAGCCACGAAAATGGATTTAAAAGAAGCAAGCACTTCAATTATAGAAAAAGACTTAGAGAAGTTAAATCTAGAAAAAAGCATGCCTATCTTACCAACTTCTTCTCGAAAAATGATTGGAATTCAAAATGTAATAGAACATATAGCAATAAAAGTAAAAAGAAGGGACCAAATCGATGCATTGCCATCATTTATCATATTAGGATATGTTAATAAAAAAGGAATGGGAGAATTATTGACTATTGGAATTTTAGCAGGAAAATTAACCAACGGATGGATAACGGAAAAAATCAAGGTCAGGCATTTATTTTCAATGACAGGAAAACCATTAGAAGAAGCAAAAGAAGGTGAAATAGTCCAAGCGGCACTAAATGTTCAATTAAATTTGGATTTAGGCACGAAATTTATTAATGGAAAATTCTTACCTCCATCCATAAATAATCTCCTCGCTGAAATTCAACCAAGAAAAGAATTTTATATTAATATAAATGATCCTACAAAATTCAAGATTGCATTGGATATTCTTTCAGATTTAAAAAAAATCATACCTTCATTCAGCTATTATTATGATAGAAAGACAATTAGTGTTCAAGTATTAGGAGATTTGCAATTTGAATTCATTAAAGAGAGCTTGCAAGACTTGATTGAATTCAAGGTTCTTGGTTCTAAAATTAAAGGTATCATAACAATAGATTCTAATAGTATTGGAAAGCATGGAACTGCAACTGTTCGAATTGCCCCACGATTCAAAAATTCTTTAACAGTTATTAGATATAATCCATCGAAAGGTATTTTGGAACCTAAACTTAACGACATTTTAGGTGCCTCTGCTGCGAAAAAAGCTTTCAATCTTGATGGACTTCATGTAGACATTTATTCTGGCAAGAATGAGGATGATGTAGCACAAGCCATAGCAAATGCCATTGAAAGATCAAAAATAATAAAGATCTTACCATTTCAAGATATTATTGTTAAAATAAATAATAGTACGGACTTATTCCCATTACTTGAAAAATATAATGCTGAAATTCTTCACCAAACTACTGATAATAATTTTTTTGTTCAAGTAAAAAACCAAGTTTTCGAACAATTTTTTAACTCCTTGATGAAAATTTCAAAAGGGCAAGCAGAAATAAAGTTGTTCAGGTTTGATCAAGAGGATTTAGTCTTATCGGTTGATCCTGGCACTAGACATTTTGGATTTTGTTTAATAGAAAAAGGAGAGTTGCCAGCTCTCTGGCACGTGAACTTGAAAGTAAAAATTAATGATGCGAGATCAAAAAAAATAGCAAAAATAAGGTTAAAAAGAGAATTAGACATTTTTTTAGGGACACAAAAAGATTTTATTACTAAAATTTTCATAGGTAATGGTCCAGGATCAGAGTTAATAATTAACATGTTTAATGAATATTTTGATATTAACAATGATAATAAAAATGATTTGGATAAAGGTCTTGGTGCTTCTCTTAATAATAAATCAAAAAAGGATAAGTTTACACGGTTTAAAAAACCAGATATATATATAGTGAATGAATTCAAAACAACTAAAGAAGCAATATTTCATTTAAGGAAAGGAAAAATTATTAGTGAGGTCGAGGCAAGAGGTTTTTTGGACCATGCCATTGCAGCTTTATTAATTGCGCGTAAAGGAATAAAGGGAGAAGTTATTAAAATAAAGAAAAAACCATTAAAGCAATTACAAGAATATATAGTAGAAAACTATAGTGGAACCTTCAGTTTCTCATCAATCCATAATATTAGAGATATCAATGATTTAAAGACTGGAATGTATTTAAGAGTTAAGGATGCTTCAAAATTGGATTCTAATTTGAAAGAAGGTGATATAATATCTTTTATTGGATTTGGAAGCAATTTTCATTCAATGCATGGCATCAATTTAAATGGAAATAGAATTATTGTAAAATTCCAGAATAATGTTAGCTTAAAGAAAGACTTTTTTAAGATTTTTGCTCCTGTTAAAGAAAGGTTTAAATAAAGTTGCTAATCATCAAGCATTTCTTTATTAGTTCTTAATGAACTTAACAATTTCAAACATTTAGAAATTCTAATAAATGACTTAAATCAAGCAAGAAAGAAAATCTAAATAATATTTTATTTTTCTTTTACAAAAATTTTTAAAAACAAGATTTTATCATTTAATAAAAATAAATTAATAATTAAGTTAAGGCGTTTTTTGGATGTCTGAATTTGAAGAAAAAGTTCTTTCATTATTAGAAAAAATTAATGAAAAACTCGATAAATTATTAAGTTCTGGAACTAAAACAAGCCAATATTCTTCTCAACAGTCGACACCAGCACCCAGTATTATAAAACCTTCAGAAATTGTTGAAAAACAAGAAGAAGAGGAAAAACTTAAAGAAAAGCCTCCAGTTGAAGGAAGAAGAGTATGCCCAAATTGTGGCGGAACAGCTTTTAGAACGGAAGAAGATAAAAGCCATGTTCTATTTCAGCAAGGTGGAATTAAATATTTTGCTAAAAAATACATTTGTAAGAACTGTGGAACGGAAGTTTAAAAAATAAATATAATATTTTTTTCTCTTTTAATAATTTATTTTAGTTAGATATTTCAAGGCACGATTTTAATATTAATTATAAGTAAAATTTTATGAAATAAATAAAATTTAATTTTCAAATATTGATTATTCTTTATGGAAAAATAAAATTTATTTTGTTAATGATTAAAAGAATCAAATTTTACCATCCTTGCCTCATAGGGAATCTTGAAAAAGGTGACATTTATTCCAGTTCTTAAAATAAAAAAATGGAAAAGATTGCTCGTGAATTTCTTACTTAACAGTTTCACGGATAAGATAATCCCCTATTCTGCACAGTTGGAGGTTACTTTAAGATGTAATGCTAAGTGCCCATTTTGTACATTTCCTACCATTGCTAAAGAAATAAATTATAAAGAACTGAGCACACAACAATTCATTAAACTTATTTCTGATATTTCGGATGTAGGCATTAAAATCCTTACATTTACTGGAGGTGAACCAACATTAAGAAAAGATCTCCCAACGCTAGTTTATCATGCTGGAGTTAAAAACGATTTAATTACAAGCGTTGCGACCAATGGATATTTAATGCCTAAGTTATTAAAAGTAAAAAAGTTTATTGCAGGTCTTGATTATATTCTTTTATCTCTTGATTATCCGATAGCTGAATTACACGATAAGACCCGTGGAATAAAGATATTTGAGAAAGTCATGAAAACAATCGACATTGCCTTAAAAAAAGATATTAAGGTGATTATAAGTACAGTAGTAATGAAGGATAACATGAATTTATTGGAAGATATATGCAAATTAACGAATAATTTAGGAATCTCAATCGAATTATATCCCTGTGAAAATATAATTAGAGATTTTCCTAATAAATCATATTATTTGGATTCGATCGATGAATTCATTCCCGATATAAACCTTTGGGCCAAGAAAATGATGGATTTAAGAAAAAAGTATAACAACATTTTAACAGATCCAATAAGTATTGAAGTAATTAAAAAAGGTGGTTTTGGAGCGAATAGTGAGCTCTATCAAAATATATTGAGATGTCGTGTTGCAGAAACTCATTTATTCGTTAGATATGATGGTTATATTGATTTTCCATGTAAAATTCACCCATTATTGAGTATAAACGCTTTAAAGTTTCCAATATCTAAAATTTATCAGTTAAAAGAAGTTCGAAGTATTATAAATAAACGTGATGGATTTCCATTCTGCAATGGATGCAGATTAGGTTGCGCTATTACCTCTAGTTTAACTAAAAATTGGACATCTTTATTAAACAAATATATTTTAGGTTATTTAAGAGGTAATTTAAATTAATTACATTTTCCACATGGTACTCTTTATTAATGATAATATTCAATAATGTTTGAAGCGCCATCCAATAATGATAATTTTACTATTCAATGAATTTCACTTCTTAATTAAAAACGTATTTGCAAATAAAATAAAAAATGCAAGTTTAAATTTTCTTTTTCAAAAAACTAAATAAAAAAGTTTAATTGAAATTCTCCACTTACAATTTTAGTGAAGCAAAAGTGACTAACGAATTAATAATACTTCAGATAATGTTCATAACGCTTGGAATGGTCCTATTTGGGTATTTTTTTAATAAATTCATGGGATTGACTCCAGAATTTGCTAAAGAATTGAGGAAAAAAGCAAAAAATTTACAAGAAAGAATGAAACTTGCTGAAACTATGGGTGATCCCACACAAATTAGGCAACTTCAAAAAGAATCAGTTGATTTAACTAAATTGATAATGAAAAAGCAATTTCTTCCGACTTGCTTGAGATGCATTCTCTTTCTCACTATATTCGCAGTTATTGGTTTAATTTATGCTCAATATAGTACTGGATTATTACCATTTCCAATCTTATTTTTTGGGAATGGTTGGGTTGCTGTATACTTCTTATTCTCCATAACTTTTTCATTAATATTTTATGTTGTTAAAAAATTATATTTGAAGTTAACAGGGAAAGCGGATTTCAAGAAAAAAGAATCCAATGAAATAATGGAAATGTTATCCAGTTCATCTCATCCATTTCAAGTAGGCCAATCAGCATCAATTGAGAGATCATCTAATATGACTGATAGTTCTGATGCAAATATTAGGAAGGATTCGTGGAAAGAAAGAATAAAAAACTAGAAATACCTTAAATAATTTAAGTAAATAATTTTTATTTGTTATTTTTCTATAAAAATGAGATTATCTATATTATTCATAGTTATTTCAATTGTCCTGATCATAATAAGCTTAATTCTTAGTTATGTATTTGGAGAATTCTCTTTCTTTCCATTCATATTCATCTTGTTTCCATGTTGTGCATATGGTGAGCGATCTCAAGTGAGACGACGTGAAACAATGCAAAGTAGACCTGAAAGTAGAGGAAGATCTAATGAAAATGGCGAAAGGATTAATATAGACGATTTGGAGATTCTTGGTGAAATCGATGTGGTGAGAAAATGTCAAATCTGTGGAAACGAGATTAAAGAAGAGAATTTACGATTTTGTCCTTATTGTGGAGCAAAAATTGCAAGTTAATGGGATTAGTCATGGAAGAGAATAGTGAAATAAAGAAAGAGATGTTATTATACTTCACATTCGCTGCATTAATGATTTTATTAAATTACGTGATTCAAAAATTAAATCAACTCGTATTGGCTCCTTTTATCTGCATGAACTTTGGAACAAATGAATTAATTCAAGCATTATATTGTTCAACAAGTCCATATAACATGACTGAATTTGTAGGATCGGTTTTGGCAGTGGGAATAACTTATATCATAAAATTCTTTTTGGATAAGTTCATAGTCTTCAAAAAACAACATTTTAAAATAAAAGAAACTTCAAAAGAATTTGCCAAATATTTTGGTTTTGCAATTTTAACAACAATAGAAAACATTGGTATTCAATTTATCATGACTAATTTTATAAAGACACCGTTAGAAATCAGTTTCTTAGTAGCACTTTCAATAGGATACTTGACAAAATTCTTCTTAGATAAAAAATACGTTTTTCAAAAGTAATTATAGTTTTTCATTAATTATTCAGAAATACAAGTCTTTTATTTAATTTATTTAATTTGAAATCCCTCTTATTAAATCTATAAAAATAAATTAACAAAAAATTTAATAGATCAAAAGATATTTTATAAATTATGTCCAAAGAACACGATAGAAAAAAAGATGAGGATGAATCCATTGTTGAAGCTCTTTCTTCATTAGGATGGGTAGAAGAAAAAGAAGAAAAAGATGAGCTAATTGACGCAGAAGATGGATTAAAAGAACAACTAAATTACTTGATGCAAGAAAATGAACGCTTAAACGAGGAATTAATTAAAATCAAGACTGAGAACGATGAATTAAAAAAAATGGTAAATAATGAAACAATGGAAAAAGAAAAATTCATTCAGATTGTAGAAAAAAATAACGATACCATTGAGAACCTCTTGCAAACAATACTTCAGAAAGACAATAAAATAAATGAATTGGAAGCAAAAATTAAAAACATTTCAGAATATTCTGTGAGCTTGGAGAAGGTTGATGAATTGAAGGTAAACCTAGATAACTTGACACGCAGTAACAATGAAAAAGAACAAATCATCCAAAATCAACAAGAAGAATTAAAAAAACTAAATAGAATTATTAATGATCAAGTAAACAAAATTCAAGAATTATCGTCTCAATTAGAGCAATTAAAGAAAAAACTGGATGAAACTTCTGATTTAGATAAGTCTTTAGAAGAAAAAAATAAAATCATAAAGGAATTACAAGAACAAATCCAATATCTTGAAAATGATACCGTTCAAAAATCTAAGTTTGAAAAAATTCAAAGTGAGCTTCTTGTAAAGGATGAAATCATTACAGAAAAAGAAAAGACAATATTTCAACTTGAAAATAAACTTGATACCACGTTAAAACAATTTAAAGAGATGCAACAAAAAATCGAAACTTTCAGTCTCGTTAAAAAAGATTTAGAGAAAAAGGAAGCGAGAATTAATGAGTTAATTATTGAAATTGAAAAACTTTCACAAAGAAATCAAGCAAATGAAGAATTTATTAAATTATTACAAACAAAATTAGAAGAATCGCAAGAGAGATCAGGAAATATTACTGGTAAATTTGAATTAGAAATTGCAAATTTAAGAAACATCATCGATAGTAAAGATATAGAAATTAAAGAATTAAAAGAAAACATTACTAAATTGCAGAATCAACTTCATGAAGCAGAACAAATTGAAGATAAAATTTTAACGGAACTACAAGAATTAAAAGATGAAAAACTCAAATTTGACGAAATTATTAAAGATAAAGAAAATGAAATTGTTGAATTAAAGAAAAAGATAAAATTATTGAGAAGAGAATTAAGTAAAACTTAATACCTTATATTTAATGGTTAAATCCTTACTTATTTAATGTTAACAATAAAAATAATTCACTTAATGAATCTTATTACGTTATATTTTGATAAAAAAATTATTTTTTAAAAAAAGAATAATAAAAAAATACTCGAATTTTTAATTCGATTACTTTTCACGCCAAACAGCAC
>Ga0190334_1000523_pt1 | contig 18961 bp, 15 predicted proteins | sample 48720478_MG_FD_161270 | JGI IMG/M metagenome (GOLD analysis project Ga0190334, IMG submission 161270) | Hydrothermal vent sediment bacterial communities from Southern Trench, Guaymas Basin, Mexico - 4872-04-7-8_MG | ecosystem: Environmental > Aquatic > Marine > Hydrothermal vents > Sediment ...
CCAAAAGAGCACTTGTATACATTTCACTTTTGTAAAGAGATTTTGCATAAATAGTTCTTATCTTTTTTCCCGGTCTATTTTCATAATTTAATAATTCATCATAATGTTCAACAACCTTTTTATAATATCCCTCTGAGAAATAGTACCTTATTAATTCTTCCCTCAATTTACTCATTTCGGGAGAGACAAATAGAATATCTTCTATTAAATCGGCTCTTTTCCTAAGAGACTCTTCTTTTTCAAGTTTCTTTAATAGACTTTGTGTTAGAACTCCTTTGAGATAATCCATTTTACTCTTAATATAAGGATTTTCCTCTTCTCCCGTCTCCAATGCTTGTCGGTAGTAATAGAAAGCTTCTTCAAATTTTTTTTCAATTTCTTTTAATTGAGCTAAACCTGCTAAAGCTGAATAACCTTCTCTATGTTTCAATGCCTTTTTAAATAGCTTTTCACTTTTTTCGTAAGATTTCATCTCAAGATAAGAATAAGCAAGTCCTGTATTTTTTAAATATGGGTTATCAATTTTACTAAAAAAAGAAATAGCCTTTCGGGGTTTATTTTTTTCAAGATACTGCCAACCTGCTGATCTAGTAAGTGCCCTCTCCCCATAAAGTCTTATAGATGGAGTTTTTCGAGCACAAAAAGTAATTAACAAGCTATAAACAATCAAAACAAAAATGGAGAATTTTTTCATAGGATTTCGCCTTTTCCTTTTAATTTCGGTAAAAATTTTACCATATCTTCGTATTTTATGTAAACATCAATGATAATTTCTTCACCAATTTTGCTTTTTTTTATTACAAATCCCCAAATATCAAGATTTTTTACCACACCTTCATCTCTTGCTGAAAACTTAACTTTAAAAAGCTTATAATCCTTAAAAAGCACATACTCAATCTTTTCCAAAAGATTATCAATACCCCACTCTTTTTTTGCAGATATGAAAACTTCCCTATCATCCTTTGCCCTGTTTTTCTTTAAAAGTGAGAAACCATCGTCAATTTTGTCTATCTTATTATAAACATTAATTACACTTTTATCCGAAACTCCGATCTCTTCAAATGTATTTTTAACAGAAAGTATATTATCATTATATCTATCACTACTATAATCTATTACATGCAAGATTAAATCAGATTGGACCATCTCCTCTAATGTGCTTTTAAAAGCTTTTACAAGTTCTACGGGAAGTTTTTTAATAAAACCAACAGTATCAGAAATAAAAAATTTTAATCCATTTTTCAAATTAACCACTCTTGTAAGGGGATCAAGTGTTGAAAATAGTTTTTTTGAGACAAAATAATCCTCGGAAGTAAGAAGATTAAAAAGCGTTGTTTTTCCTGCAGAAGTATAACCAGCAAGAGAAACCATAGGAATTTTTGATTTTCTTCTCTTTTCTCTATGAAGGCCTCTTCTCTTTGAAATGGTTTTAAGTTCTCTCTTTATTTTTGCAATCCTATCCCTAATTCTTCTTCTTTCATATTCCAATTTTTTTTCACCAGGCCCTCTTGTCCCTATTCCTCCTCCAAGTCTTGAAAGCTCAACTCCTTTTCCCGTTAATCGTGGTAAAAGATACATTAATTGAGCAAGTTCAACTTGAAGTTTCCCCTCTTTACTTCTAGCTCTTTGAGCAAAAATATCAAGGATTAGTTGAGTTCTATCAATAACTTTAACACCTGTTCTTTTCTCAAGATTCCTGTACTGAGCAGCAGAAAGACGATCATCAAAAACAATAACCTCAAAATTCAATTCTCCTTTTTTCTCAAGAATCTCACGAAGTTTCCCTTCCCCAATATAATATTTGGGATTTATCTTTTCTCTGTGCTGTAAGAAAGAACCGACAACATCAGCTCCCGCAGAAATCACAAGATCTTGAAGTTCATTCAAGGATTCTTCAGCTTCCTTTCTTCTTACATTACCTGTATATACACCTACAATGACAGCTCTTTCCATTTTATCTCTTTCTGGACATAATTCATAATTTTTTCAAGATCTGAGGGATTAAAATGCTGAAAACCTTTTTCCTTCTTAAACCAAACAATTTGTCTTTTGGCATAATGACGGGTATCCCTTTGCATCAATCTAAGAGCTTCTTCTCTATCAATTTCCCCTTTAATAATCATCAAAGCGTACTTATATCCAATGGATTGAAATGCAGGGGACTTTTCATTATAACCTTTTTTAATAAGAGCTTTAACCTCTTCAATAAGACCATTATCAAACATTATTTCCACTCTTCTGTTAATCTTTTCATATAACTTATCCCTTCTCTCATTCAAAAAAATTTTAATAGGATAAAACTCTTTAAGAGGAAATTCTGTTAATCTAAAATTTTCGGTAAGAGTTTTCCCGGTTTTGTAATAAACTTCGAGAGCTCTAATGATTCTTACTTTATCATTAGGGCTTATCTTTTCCGCATACTTTCTATCAATTTCCATTAACTTTTCATACACTTTTTTCCAACCTTTATCCTCACCTTCTGCAATAATCTTCTCTCTTAATTTTTCATCTCTTTTGCCTTCCGGAAATAAACCATACAGAAGAGAATGAATATACAAACCGGTTCCTCCAACAACAATTGGTACTTTTTTTCTCATCGTAATTTTTCTTATTATCCGAGATGCTCTTTCCATGTACTCAAAAGCTGAAAATCTTTGATTTCCATCAAGGAAGCTGAAAAAATGATGGGGCACAATTTTTAATTCTTCAGGAGATGGTTTTCCCGTTCCAATATCAAAATCTTTGTAAATCTGCCTTGAGTCAGCATTTACAATCTCCCCATTCAATTGTTTCGCCAATTCAATACCCACACTACTCTTCCCAATAGCAGTAGGACCTCCAATAATGATATAGAATCTTTTTTTATCTTCCATCCACAAGATTCAGATTCGTTGACATTAATAAGGAGTGAGAGATATTAAAAATTACCTTCGTCACCATTAATATCTTTTATCATTGAAATTATTCTCTCCTCATACTCCTTCCCGAGAACTCTCTTTACAGCAAGAATCTCTGCCATCAAAAGATCATCTAAAAGTTTTAACAAAACACTTTTTCTTTTCTCTCTCTTTATAGTCCATAGAGATTTTAAAAGCTCCTCTTCATCAAGAGTACCTGTTTTCTTAAGGGTAATATTTGAAAAAACATCTCCCCTATAAAGAGTAACTTCGCCTATATTCTTTTCAATAACTCTCTCCCCTATCGGCCCGACTTCTCTTAAAATCGCATGATAAATATATGAAAAAATATTGTTGAACTTTCTTATAATCTTAGCAAGATCCTCTTTTTCACTGTTTTTTAACGGTATCGGAGTAACCATTGTAACATTTTTATCTGATGTAATAAGATCAAAAGATTTAAGTATGTAAAGAACCCTTAAAGTTTCAATCTCACCTATATCTGAGACTTCTATAATTTCATCAACATTTCTTTTGCCATCAATTAATCTTGCCACATACTCTTCGTAAGGTTCAAGAACAATAGGTCTTTTTCTGAATTTTTCTTCATTTAAAAGATATTTAACTCCCCTATCTCTCAAGTAATGATATAGAACATCATAATCAGTTAGATTTCTTATCCCTTCAAGAATAAGATCCGGTGTATTTTCAGTCAAAACGATAGCCTCAGTAATACTCGGCTCCCCTTCAAAAAAATCTACTTCTCCTTCAGCCCAATTAAAAATAGAATAAAATATTACCTTTAACTGCTCTTTAACACTTTCCCACAATCTTGCCGGAGAAATAACATTCATTTCCACTAAAATCCTACCCAACCTTTTTCCGCTTTCATGCATTATAACAAGAGCATTGGATAGCTGTTCTTTAGTAATATCCCCGGCTTTTAACAATAAGGCTCCCAAACTTTCATCTCTGTTATTGGTTTTTGAAAAAATTATCTGTCCCCTCTTTAAAATAAACCCCTTTTCTTCATCTCCTTTTTTTACATTCAAAACACCTGATAACTTTTTTTGATAAATATTGTAAATTATCTCAGGGAAAGGCTTTTCCCTCAAATTTTCTTTAAACTCAACATTATATTCTTCCATTTACCCCTCCTTGAATACTTCAGCTTCAAATACTTCAATCTCAACTCCTCTCTTCCACTCATCCGGAGAAAGACCTGCTTTAAGGCAACCATTTGAAAGATATTCTTCAAGCTCCCATCCCTGTTCTACAGGTACCTGAGGCAAAAGCAGACCACGGTTACCTTCCCTTGAGACTATAATTCCGTGCTTTCCAATTTCAATCTCAGAATAACTCTCTATTCTTCTTGGAATTGTTAGCACGGAAATTTCTATGTTCAAATCACTCATCTCTTCTAATCTAATGGACTCAAACCTCCAATCCTCAGTTGCCGCATAAATTGCATTGTCAACCACTGCTTTGTACAAAGGTTTATATGGGAGAGGATACCCTATGCATCCCCTCAACTTTCCATTCACATGCAAAGTAACAAAAACACCTCTATTTTCCTTAAATTTTTCATTTTTTACCTCAGGATAAAGCTTTTCTCCAGTTCTCAAATAATACTCTATTGCATCTCTTGCAATTTTCAAAAGCTCTTCTCTTTCCTCAGTGGTGTAAGTCATCTCTCTTTTCTCCCATTAAAAGATTAATTTCTCGGAAGTAAGTTTTTGTACCTTCAACATCAGTGTAATAGCATTGATACAAGTTATAAGAATCAACAATGATAAGATTTCCTCCCAAATGAATCGGTGGATTTTCAGGAAGTTTTGTCAAAAGAAAACCAATGTGGTTAATAGAAAAAGAAACATTTTCAAAAAAATTCATGTATTCGGAATCAGAAAAGATATCCATATCAAAAGGAATCAAATTTTCGGGAAGAAAAAAGGAATTGTGACGCTGTCCCAAAATCAGATATGGATACTCATTTTTATTTCTTACAAAGTTCAAGACAGATAAAAATTTTTTATTCAAATAGCAAATCATTTGAATCTATTATATCTCATCAATTCTTTATTTTCAATATTATCTCTTCTTAATCCTTAAATTCAACTTATTCACAAGCTTTTTAATCATCTCCTGCTCAGGATAAATTTTCAGGGAATATCTCAATGCTTTAATCGCATTATCATAATCACCTAAATTCCAGAAAGAAAGTCCCAAATAATTCAGTAATTTATAATCACTATCATAAATATCATTAGCTTTTAACAAAGTATCCCTTGCCATCCTATATTTTCCAAGATTGAATAAAGCAATCCCCTTTAAAAAATAGTAATCAAATAAGTATTTTTCATCCTTTAGGCTTTCTAACACATTGAGAGCCTGGTTATTTTTTCCCAATTGAATTAAAAGTTCACTGTATTCCTTAGTCAAAGGAGGATAATTACTCCTGAGCTTGAATGCCTTTGAATAATTTTCAACAGATTTATCAAATTTACCAATGCTCTTATACTGAGAGCCTATTGTCCAATAATAGAGAAAACTATTTGATTTAATAAGCCTTTTAAAAACAAGTGTTGGATGCGTAAAATTTCTAACAGGAGAAACATTGAACTGCTTTTCCTTTACTTCAAAAGGAATTTCTCTATCAGAAAATAAAGAAACCTTAACACTATAGCCGCCTGCTCCGGGATTCTCCACCCTTTGAGTAAAACATTTTTCAGAGATATCTTTATTTATTTCAATCCTTTTACTAAAAGAAAAAGCTCTATAACCCACTCTATTTTTTATCTCCAAAAGAGATGTAATGGGCTTTTTATATCCTCCTGAGTCAATACAGTAAAATACATAAATATTATCTGTGGGTAGAAAGTTTTTATTAGGATCTACGGAAACAACTGTGTTTTCAATCTTATAAGGCCTGTAAACAAAGGAATTGTCTTTTTTAATTCTATAACCCAGTAAAGGACCGTAAATCCTCGGAATATCTTTACCTTCACTTTTTATCTCAATATTTTTATCAAAATATGAAAACTCTTTTTTCACAGTATTTTGAATTAGAACAGTTAATTTGTAGCTCCCGGGAATAATAGGAAAAAGGTCAGAAATTGCAAAACCTTTTGCCACTACTTTTCTTATTTCAGATTCATCAAAATAAAAAGGAAAATTCTTAGTATACTGATAAATGATCTTTCCACTTCTACTTAAACTTACTGTAAGTTTATAAATAAAATAATATTTATCTTTAACCTCAGAATAATCAACAGAAATCCTCTTTGGAAGAATTGTAAAATGGACAAAATTAAATCCTGTTTCAACATCCTTAAAAATATCCACAGTGTTTACTGAATTTACATACTCAGTTGCATACTCCACACTCACAACACCTTTAAAATCAAGAAAATCCCTTGCATACTTAACATTAATGTTTTTCCTCCCAGCTTCCAAAACTTTAGAAATTAAAATAGTGTTCGATGGAGAAGGTTGGTAATTAAGAGGAATCTCTCCCGGTATCAAACTCAGAGCAGGCTCTGCAGCAGAAGGATCAATCTGTTGGATTTTTTCATAAATAGTTGCATAATCAAAAGGGCTTATATCCCTTACCTCAGAAGTTTTAACTAAAAGGGAATCAGGACCATCTATTGCAGGATCATAAATCTTAAATTCACCTGTACCATGCCTTTTAAAAAAAACTATTCTGAAATGAGGAGGCAAGTTTCTGGATGAATCCCCATAATAACTCCACACTTCCATTGGCTGAAGCCCATAAGCATCAATCCTTTCCCGGTTAACAGGAGGACCAAGTATTATGTAAATCTTCCCCATATCGGTTTTCCAGCCGGGCTTTGTGGAACCATATTTAAAATACTTGTTGGCATAATTAAACCTTTTAATTATCTCCTCTTTAAATTCATTTTCAGGAGTACCGGGAGTGGGATCTCTCTGCTTCCAGAACAGTTTTATAAAGGTGTCTCTTTCCCTATCACTTTTCAAAGCAAAAAAGACCTCTTTTTCCTGAGGTGTAATAATATAATGGACAAGTTCAATCCACTTTTTGTACTTTGGTTTTAAATCGTAAGCTTCATTTTGAGCAAAAACAAATATACCCACAATGATAGAAAACATCATAAAAAAGATAATACTTTTCTTTAATCTCATTTTTTCCCCTCTTTTTTCATCTCATTTAAAGTTCGGATAACACTATCGGCTATGACTACATCAACTGAATCCGGCTCAAGTTTTATAAATTTTTTAAGATTTTTGATTGCATCCTCTCTTTTATTTGTAGCAGCATATGAAAGCCCCAAAAAATAATAAGCTTTTGCTTCTTTTGGAAATAAATATATACTCCTTTTTAAAAATGGTATTGCCTTTTCATACTCTTCCCTTTCATAAAAAAATTTTTCTATATTTCTTAAAATATCCGGATTATAAACTGATTCCGGTTTTATTTTTTTTAAAACTTTAACCGCTTTTCTGTAATCATTAGCCCTTAAATAAATATCAGCTAACAAAACCCTATTTCTTTCAAATTTGGTGTCAGATAAAAGTTTTTCAGCTTTCTCATATTTTTTTGAATAATAATATGAAAGAGCTGCTAACCTTAAAGAATTCGGATCCTTATATTTTACAAAGATTTTTGCAGCCTTCTTATCCTTCCATTTAAAAAAATATTCACATGCCTTTAAAAATTCAGAAGAATTGTTTTTTGATTCGGTTAACTGATATTTAGGCGTCCAGGCATTTCTTTTATTTAAAAACAAAAAAAAATCATCAGGATAAAAGCCCTCTTTGTAAACTCTTACCTTCCAGAGCCCCTGTTTTAATTTTTTTAAAATAACCTCTCCTCTATAATCACTCTTTAGATTAACCTTATCTTTTCCTTTATACAATAGTAAAGAAACTTTAACTCCCTTTAAAGGAGTATTATCATTATCCGTAAAAACCAACTTTTGCCCGTAAACCTTGAAGAAAATGATAAAAATTAATAAAAAGAGACTTATTTTCTTAAACATATTTTAATTATATATTAAGCAAATATTTTTTTAAACCAAAATTTTTCCAAGAGCCTTTCAAGAGAAATAAGGTTTTTGACAATTAACTTCAATTTAAATAAAATAATGTTATAATAAAAAATGGAGTTAAGATGAATAAGTTAGCAAAGCCTTTTGTAAAATGGGCAGGGGGGAAAAACCAACTGATTTCCCAAATAAAAAAAATTATTCCTGATGTTGTAAAAAAAGAACCCTTTACATACATTGAACCATTTGTAGGAGGGGGGGCTGTTTTTTTCTGGATAACTCAAAATTTCCCGAATATAAAAAAAGCGGTTATCAATGATATCAATCAAGATTTAATTAACTCGCACATTACAATAAAAGATAATGTTTTAGAATTAATTAAAGTACTTAAAAATATTGAAAAAGAATATCACTCATTTGGTAATAATTTACAAAAACAAAAAGAATATTATTATTCAATAAGAGAGCTTTTTAATTCAAGAAAATCAGAGAAAACAATTCAAGCTGCTTTATTCATCTTTCTTAATAGAACTTGTTTTAATGGCTTGTATAGAGTAAATAAGAATAATGAGTTTAATGTTCCTATTGGAAGATATAAAAGACCTACCATTTGCGATGAAGAAAATTTAATAAATGTGAGCAATGTATTACAAAATACTATAATTTTAAATGGGGACTTTGAGAAAACACTAAATTATGCGGAAGGTCTCACATTATTTTACATGGATCCCCCATACAAACCCCTAAATAGAACATCCAACTTTAATTCATATTCGCAATTTGGATTTGATGACAATGAGCAAATAAGATTACTTAATTTCTGCAAAAAATTAGATAATTTAGGATACTACTGGATATTGAGCAACTCTGATGTAAAAGATGAAAAAACCGGTAAAAGCTATTTTGAAAGCCTGTATTATGAGTATTTTATCAAAAGAGTTTTCGCTAAAAGACATATAAACTCAAAAGCTGATAAAAGAGGAGAACTGAGTGAATTATTGATAATGAATTATAGGGTTAAGAGGAGTAATAGCTATGAACAAACTATCTCAATTACTTAATAAAACAGACGACGAACTTTTTGAAGAAATAACTTCTTCATTCAAGAAGAAAATCACTCAATGGAGTTATTTTGTAAACTGGGAAAAAGTGTTGCAAAATGTTGAATCAATAGAAAAAGAATTAAACCTATTGAATTATTTGATTGGGAAAAAAGATTTACACAAAGAAACAGTTAATTTATTATTACAATATCCAACTACAATAAAAGCAATTCCACTACTTCTTGCAATAAGAGAGAAATCTTTGGAAGTGCTTATTGATACTCGGAATTTTATTTATCGTGAATTTAATTTTTCTAAAAAAGAATTTTCGAAAGAGGAAATCGAAACATTTGCTGATGTTATTCTTAAAAGTGGTTTAGGTGAACTATTGAAAGATAAAAAAATAAAAAATTTGGTTGATTATGCTACGGGGGTTGAAGTCGGATTAGATAGTAATGGGAGGAAAAATCGTAGCGGTAAACTTATGGAAAGTTTGGTTGAAGAGTTTATTAGAAATCTATGTAATGAACTGAAAATAGAATATATGTCACAAGCCAATGCGAAAAAAGTAGAAGAACAATGGAATATAAAGATAGAAGTAGATAACTATTCAAGAATCATTGACTTTGCCATAAATAATAATAGCAAGCTTTACTTCATTGAAGTTAATTATTACGGTGGTACAGGCTCAAAACTAAAATCAACAGCCACAGAATATATTCGTATGAATGATTTTTGGAATGATCAAGGAATTAAATTTATTTGGATAACGGATGGTAAAGGGTGGAAATCAACACTAAACCCCTTAAGAGAATATTTTAATAGTGGAGGTTATTTGTTAAATCTGGAAATGCTAAGAAAGGGATATTTAAAAGAAATTATAGAAAATGAATACACCTGATATGATTTTTACCAAAAATGGAAAAAGAAAGAAACCATTAAAAGTTTTCACAATTAATAATAAATATATCTTAGGAGTATATCAGGGAGATCTTTCAAAATACGATTTACTAATAAAATATCGCCAAAAAGAACCCAATAATAAGTGGTCCAGAATTAGAACACCTAAACATATTCACTGGGCTGTTGATATTTTAATAAAAATGAGTCTAGAAAAAGAAAAGACCCAAGAATTCATAAAATTTTTAATTGATTATTGGAATAAAAATGTCTCTCCCATTAGAAGTAAAAAAGAAAGGGAAAAACTGTTAAATGAAGATTTATTAAAAGAAGTTGATGAAGAAGCAAAAAAATATCCTGAACTTTCAAATAAAGGAGAATATAGTGTGAAATTTTTGCTTCTGATTGCAAAATTATTAATGTATCAGGAAAAAACAAATTTAGAAACAGCTTACATGTTTAAAAATCTTCTTGAGGCTTTAAAAGAGGGAGAAAATATATTTAAAATTGTTTCAATTGCAACGCACAATAAAAGATGATTAAACCATACTTCAAATCAAAGAAAAAAGATTTTATTTTACTTCACGGAGATGTATTTGAAATATTACCTCAATTTGACTTTAAATTTGATATGATTTTTGCTGATCCTCCCTACTTTCTTTCAAATGACGGACTAACAATTAAAAATGGAAAGATAGTAAGTGTAAATAAAGGGACTTGGGATAAATCAAAGGGTTTTGAATTTATTAATGAATTTAATAGAAAATGGCTTAAACTTATCAGAGATAAGATGAAAGAAGATGCTACTATATGGATAAGCGGAACAATGCATAATATTTTCAGTATAGGGCAGATACTCGTAGAATTGAATTTCAAAATATTAAACATAATTACATGGCAAAAGACCAATCCTCCTCCCAACTTTTCCAAGCGTTATTTTACCCATTCTACAGAGCAAATTATTTGGGCTCGAAAAGATGAAAAAGTCGGACACTTTTTTAATTATGAACTCATGAAAGAAATAAATGGCGGAAGACAAATGAAAGATGTTTGGTTATTACCAGCAATTGCTCCATGGGAAAAAAACAATGGAAAACACCCAACTCAAAAGCCATTATCTCTCTTGGCAAGAATAATTTTAGCCTCAACAAAAAAAGGAGCATGGATTTTAGATCCCTTCACAGGAAGCAGCACTACAGGTATAGCGGCAAATTTATTAGGTAGAAAATTCATAGGTATTGATAAAGAAAAAGAATATCTTGATTTAAGCATAAAAAGAAAAAAAGAGATAGAAGATAGAGAAAACTTCTACAAATTCAGATACAACCTTAAAATTTTCAAAAATCCCAAAAGGACTGAATTATTGCTTTTTAAGGAGCCCAAAATAGATTATGAAAAAGAGCCCGATTTTTTATAGTTAATCAGCTTTTTCAAAAACCGAAAATATTTCAAAGTGATCCGAATGGGGAAAATTATCCAATATTTTAAGCTTTTTCAAAGAGTAACCTCTCTCTTTAAAATAAAAGGTGTCCCTTGAAAATGTTGCAGAATCACAGGAAAAATATATTATCTTTTCTGGAAAGGCTTGCACAATTCTTTCAATAACCTTTTTTGTAATACCTCCGCGGGGAGGGTCGATCACAAAAAGCTCCGAAGGGAAAATCATATTTTTTCTTAAAATATCCCCGGAAATTATTTTAATGTTTTCAATACTATTTATCCTCTTGTTTTTCTTCTGAAGTTTTATGTTCTCTTTCTCCATCTCATAAGAATAGACCTTTTTAAAATACTTACTTAAAAGCATTGTAAAAAAGCCCGTGCCACTGAAAAGATCCGCTGCGGTCTCTCCCTTTCCCTCCATCTCTCCTTTCAAAAGAGAAAGCATTGTTTTAAGATTGTAAAGGTTGGATTGGATAAATGAAAGGGGAGTGAAAAAATATTTTAATCCCAAAAGCTCAAAAAAAAGCCCTTTTTCATCCGCAAGATACAACTCTTTTTTTTCGTTTTTTAAAACCGCACTTATTTTTTCTCCGTTTGAAAGAACTATTATCTCACCTTTTCTAACAGGCTCAACCAAACCTCTTTTTTTTACATAAGTCAAAAAATCATTTATCTTTTCATTCGCTATGATGCATTCTTCAATTTCTATAAGCTCATTGGAATTTCTTTTGAAAAACCCTATCTTTCCGTTAATTATCTTAAAGGTGACTTTTGTTCTGTATTTATCCGCAAAAGGAGAAGGAATTGTTTCCACTTCAAAAGGGATCTCCACCTTTGCAACTCTTTTAAGATTGTTTATCAAAATCTTCTTCTTAAACTCAAGCTGATAATTATACGAGATATGCTGAAAATTACATCCACCGCAAATTCCGTAATATTTACATACAGGCTCCACTCTTTTTTCGGAGCCTTTTATAATTTCAACAGCTTTTCCAAAGTAAACGGAAGACTTTCTCTTCTCTATTTCAAACTCTATTTCCTCACCCTCAATTATATAGGGAACAAATACTGTTTTCCCCTCGCTAAAAACAATCCCATAGCCCCCCTTACCTATAGCCTCAACCTTTCCTTTCATAAAAAATCAAACTATTCCCTCCTCCTTCAAATAATTCATAACTTTTTCCACTTCCTCTTCAATCGTAAGATTATCGGAATCAAGAATAATTTCAGGATTAAGAGGCTCTTCGTAGGGAGCTGAGATTCCGGTAAATTCCTTAATTTCACCGGCTCTTGCCTTTTTATAAAGTCCTTTGGGATCCCTCTTCTCACAGGTTTCAACAGAGGCTTTTACATAAATTTCAATAAATCTTCCATCACCCGCAAGCTTTCTGCAAAAATCCCTGTCCTTTCTGTAAGGAGAGATAAAAGCTGTTATTGTTATTACACCCGCATCTGCAAAAAGATTGGCTACTTCTGAGATTCTTCTAATATTTTCAGCTCTATCCTCCGGGGAAAATCCCAGATCTTTGTTTAAACCATGCCTTATATTATCACCATCAAGTATGTAAGAAAGTTTCCCCATTTGATGAAGCCTGTGGGATACTTCATTTGCCACTGTGGATTTTCCACATCCGGACAAACCCGTAAACCAGAGAATAACTCCTTTTTGCCTCAAAAGTTTTTCCCTCTCCTCTCTACTGACTTTATGCTTGTGCCATGTAATATTTGTTGCTTTTTGCTCTTTCATAATTCCTCCTTAAAATGGTTAAAATTGGTGTGCTATAAAATATCAAAATATATAAAGTTTTGCAATTGAAAGAAATACTTTATTTTACAAATCTAAAGCCTACTGACCATTCGGATGTTGGCGCAGGTTGATAGGAGTTTCCGTCAGGGTCAGGTTCTGTAAACCCATAATATTTTGTATTAAATATATTCCTTCTGAAAACAAAAAATTCAAAAGGAATATCATTCACATCAAATTCATAAATCAATCTGACATTCACTAAAGTGTAAGGAGAGGTTTTTCCATAGCCATCAGAAAACACTCTGTTGGTAGCATCAATAAACCACGAGCTTACATGCTCCACAGATGCTCCGAAAGTAAGATTTGAAATAATGTTAAATTCAGAATCAAAGTACAGCTGATGCTCCGGGGAATTAGGAAGAAAGGTATCCTTGTAAATTGTTCCGCTATCCATTGTTTTAACTTCATCATACTTAAAGTGAGAATAGGTGTATGATAATCTTAAAGCTACACCCTCAACAGGAAACCAGCCAAGAAGAGCCTCAAAACCGTATCTGTTTGTTGCCCCCACGTTACCATAAAATGTTTCAAGAGGTCTTGTCTTTATTCTGTATCTTCCGAAATCATTATCTGTTTTTAAATAGAAAACAGCAAAATCATAGTTTAAGTTAAAATCCTCGAAAACACCTCTCATTCCAAACTCAATACCGGAAGATGTAGCTGACTTTAAGAGTGTATTGTAACCTCCGTAATTATAAGGACTATTTATTAATTCCTCTGTTCCCGGTGGTAAAAAGCCAGTACCCCAATTAGCATAAAAACCGGTTTTTTCAAAAGGATTCCATGAAATACCTACTCTACCGGTTAATTTTTTAAACTCAACACTATCGGAAAGATCAATTCCACCTATTTTCAAATTGTCAGTCAAACTGTTTTTTATCCGATCATATCTCACAGTGAAAGAAAGTCCGATTTCTTTGGAAAGCTCTATCCTATCAATAAAAAAAAGCCCCAATCCGCTCTGCCCTATCTTTTGATCACTCTGCAATGCTTTACCTTCAACGGCAGCTCCCAAATTCGGATGTTTGAACTCATCCAATTTCTGATAACCAAAGTCAATTCCTGAGCTCAAACTATTTTTAACACCTGCAAAATCAAAAGAATATGAAAGCTGAAGGGTCATACCCGGAGTTTTATAAGTTCTGTAAATCACAGAGGAGGGAACAGCTTCTTTGTACTTTGTGTGTCTCAAATATGCAATGGCATTCAGCTTTAAGCCGGAAAAAAGCTCTAACTCAGCGTGAAATCCACCTGTTAATCTTTGAGTTCTTTGATATTCGTTAAAAATATAAGCATCGGGATTTGCCAATCTTCTTAGATTATCCGGATCAGAGCTAAACCATGCAAGATTTAACCCTTCGGGATTTTCATTAAAAAAATCTGTTGCTGATAGTATGATAGTTGCTCTGCTTTTCCCGCTTTCTCCTATATTAAATTTTCCGTAAAAATTCTTACCAGAGTAAGCAGAAAGATCTCTATACCCGTCTCCCGATGTCATGGAACCTAATATTCTGTAATTTATACCTCCGAAAGTTCCGTTTGCTTCAGTAAGAGCCTTGTAAAACCCGTAAGAACCTCCGACAAAAAGGCCTCTTACACTAACAGGCAAGTCACTGTCATCCCTTGTTATTATATTTATAACCCCTCCTGAGGAGCCACTGCCACAAAGAGCTGCGGCAGGACCTCCTAAAATCTCTATTCTCTTAACAGTTGCCCAATCAATATCATAAAGATCAGAAACAAAGCCGGTAGGATCATTCAAAGGAATCCCATCCACAAGCACTTTTATACCTCTTGTGCCTCTTTCAGTAAGAATACCCTGTCCTCTCATGTAAAAGTGAACTCTTTCTCCGTCAGCCTGATTATCAACCCTAACACCGGGGACCAATTTCATAACTTCATCAAGAGCAATTGAGCGGGGTAAACTTTTAAGAATAGTACCCGAAACAACAGTTATCGCAGCAGGGTTTTCTTTAAGAGGAATTTCCATTCTCGGAGCAGTAACAACAATCTCAAAAGTCTCCTTCTCTTCTTTCTTCTTTTTTTCAGAATCTTTCTCTTTTTCTGATTGCTCTGCAAAAACCGATAATAAACTAAAAAGAAAAATAATACAAAAAACTATAAAGCCCTTTGAAAATTTTTATTAATCATTTTTCACTCCATAAAGGAATTTAATAACTTTATTACGAAAACATAAATTTTTTGCTATTATGATATCTGAAACTATTTGGACTTTAGAACAAAGACTACAGAGGGATTCCCCTCGGCAGTCTTTGATTCCTCTTCTTATTTTTTTATTGTTCTATCCACTGGAAAAGGCCCATGTTTAGGCCACTTTTTCGGGTCTTTCTTTATTTCTTTTAAAAGTATTTCAATTCCTTTCATTAGCTGAGCATCATATCCTTTAGACATTTGAACAGGATCAAGATCCACAACTATATCAGGATCAACTCCATGATTTTCTATTATCCATTTTCCTTCGGGACTGTAAATCCTATAATCCGGTGCGGTTATACCTCCTCCGTCTATTAATTGAATAAACATTGACACACCGACAAGTCCTCCCCATGTTCTTGTACCTATGATGAGCCCCATCTTCTTTCTTCTGAACTCATAGGGAAGTTCATCTCCTCCGGAACCAGCCTGCTTATTCGTAAGAAGCACCATATGAGCATTGGCTGTCATATGAGGTCCAAGCTGGTCATGTGTATATCTTCTTGTCCAATAGGACAATATTTTTCTGTTTAGCCTTCTTAAGAAGATATCAGGATCAAGACCACCCCCATTGTATCTTCCGTCAATGATCAAACCCTTTTTTGTTATCTGAGAATAAAAATATTTTGGGAACTCAACAGCCGAGCCCATATAAGTATCGGGAAAGTGAAGATAACCAATTAATCCTCCCGAAGCTTTTTCTACAATTTTCCTGTTGTGCTCCACCCAGGCTCTGTATCTTAAAGTTCTTTCGGAATATATTGGTTTAACTCTGTATGTTTTGGCTCCAAGCATTGTAGGTTTATCATTTACTGTGATTTCAATAAGTTTTCCCGCAGTGTTTTCAAAATAGGAATAAATATTTTTCTTTCCGATAACTTTTTTATTATTAACCTTTAATAAGTAATATCCCTCTTTAACATTAATTCCCGGTTTTAAAAGCGGAGGAATAATTCCTCTTGACCAATCTGGAACCGTGTAAATCTTTTTAAAATAATAGAGATTGTGTTTTTTATCCAATCCCCAATCAACACCCAGAAGCCCGACATTAACTCTCTTGCCTCTTCTTAAAGAATCTCCGCCAAACACATATGTGTGAGAGGTATTGAGCTCCCCTATCATCTCACCTATAAGATACTTCACATCTTCCCTGCAAGAAACATAGGGCAAAAGCTTTTTATACTTTTCTTTCACAGCCAACCAATCAACACCGTGCATATTGGGCTCATAATAATAATCCCTTTCCATTCGCCATGCCTCATTGAAAATCTGGCGCCATTCTTTCACAGGATCTATTTTCATTGTCAAACCGGTAAGCTTAAGCATTTTAGGCTTACCACCCGAAGCAGAGACCACGCCGACAGAAGTTCCTCTTTTGAAAACTATGTGTTTTCCATTGGAAGAAATTTTATAATCATCGATCTTTTTAACCAAAACCTTTGATTTTTTGCTTTTAAATGAGAAAGCATAAAGATCACGGGGACCGAGATCCCTGTATTTAAAGCGATTATAATCCCCCTTATCAGAATTAAGATAAAAGAGATTACCCTCATTCACACTTAACTTTCTGTAATTGCCTTTGGGAAGAGGAAGCATTTCAATTCTATTTGAAATTCCTTCAAAGTCAATATGTAATAATTTCTTGCTTTTTTTGCTTTTCTTATTCTTTATTTCATAACTTTTATCGGATTTATATGGGAATAGAGATGGAGTATCTTTTTGCAGGCTCACATAATATATTCCGGCAATGTTTTTGTAAACCATTTCCCAATCTAAATCATCAAATGTGGGGTTAAACCTTCTGTTTGAAACAAAGAAAAGATATTTACCATCCTTTGAAAAGACAGGCTCAAAATCATTAAAAAGCTCACCGCTGATTTTGTGAACTTTTCCATCTTCAAGGGAATATATGTAAATTTTTGTGACAAAATCACTATCCATTTTTGAGTATGCAATAAATCTGCTGTCAGGAGACCAGTTAAAATCATAAATTGCCTTCTCATCCTGATCAATATCAATGTTTTGATAGTAAGCTTTGTCAACTTTTATAATTTTTTTTGTCGCAATATTAATATAGTAAAGTGAAAGGGTTTGATCCGCAAAGGCAATTTTCTTTCCATCCGGAGACCATTTGATATAGTGCCTGTAACCTTTCTTAAAAGAGGTAAGTTTAAGGGGTTTTGTTTTAGCCTCAGCATCAATTATGTAAAGATTATATTCTCCGTCTTTGTCAGAAAAGTAAGCAATCTTTTTACCGTCCGGAGACCATGCGGCATCCTTATCCCTTGCTCCGGAATCTTCCGTTATGTTCAAAATCGAGCCATTTTCCCTTGGTACTGAAAAAATTTCACCCCGTGCTACAACAAGTACTCTTGCACCTGTAAGAGAAATATCCATGTCTGTTATATATCCTCTTACATTTTTATAATATGGTCTCTTTTCAGGAGCATCAGCTCTTATCTCAACCGGTATTAGTTTATCCTCTCCTGTTTTAATATTGTAAACTCTAAGCGTTCCTCCGCTCTCATAAACAATCTTATCTATTCCTTTACTTGGTCTTCTTACATCATACTCATTATGAAAAGTTAGCTGTTTTATTTTTTTTGTTTTCGTATCATAGGAATAAAGATTTAACACACCATCCCTATCAGAAGTAAAATAGATTTCATCCCCTATCCACATTGGGATTCTATCAGTTCCCCTGAACTTTGTTATTCTGTAATCTTCCATTGCTTTAAAATCAAAAAGATAGATATCCTGAGCAAGCCCTCCTCTGTATCTCTTCCATGTCCTGTTTTCCCTTGAAACCCTATTATAGGCTATTTTGCTACCATCAGGTGAGAAACTGCCAAAAGCTGCTTCGTGAAGAATAAGCTCTTCAAGCCCCGTACCATCCGGATTTATCATAAAAAGGTGATCATATCTTGTGGCAGAATCCCTGTTCGAACGAAAAATTATTTTATGCTTTGTAGGATGCCAACCGACAACTTCATCAAATCCCGGATGATAGGTAAGCCTCTTTATATGACCACCATAAACATCCATTATATAGACATCAGGATTTCTATCATACTCACCCGTAAAAGCAATCCACTTACCGCAGGGAGAAAATTTAGGGAATATTTCATGTCCATCGTTTATCGTAAGCCTTTCGGCAATACCTCCGGTAACGGGAACTTTCCAGATATCATTTCCGTAAACAAAAACAACAGTATCTTTGTAAACATCTGGATACCTCATCAAAGGTCTTTTCTGAACTTCCGAATTTGAAATTAACGGATAAAAGCTCAAAACAAAGCCCAAAACAAAAACAAATATTAACTTTTTCATAAAACTTGATCTTGCTGAAAATAATTTCATATACTCCTCCTTATAAAGACACTAAGTTAATTCATTATAGCAAAGAAAATTTTCTCCTACAATAAAAAGGGCTACTAAAAAAATTAAACATTAAAAAGTAAACTTTAATAAATTACTCATTAAACATCCAAAAACTCGAATAAGCGAGTCCAAAAAGCCGAGCAGATGTTGTCTGAAAAGTCAAGAGGGATATAGGGAAATAATTTAAAATATTCGTAAATATCAAGCTCAGACATTATAGCTCTCCGAATAAAAACTCATATTTTTATA
>Ga0190334_1000525_pt1 | contig 18886 bp, 16 predicted proteins | sample 48720478_MG_FD_161270 | JGI IMG/M metagenome (GOLD analysis project Ga0190334, IMG submission 161270) | Hydrothermal vent sediment bacterial communities from Southern Trench, Guaymas Basin, Mexico - 4872-04-7-8_MG | ecosystem: Environmental > Aquatic > Marine > Hydrothermal vents > Sediment ...
CGTGGAATCTACCTCTGGACGCTTTGAGCTGACCAGCCGGGGAAGGCTCCTAACAAAGTGAAAGCCGGCCGCTCACCCGATCCGATCCAGCAAATTGCTAGATGGCGTCTAGTTCCTTAGCCTCTTTACTTCTGTATCTTCTGAGCAATGCAACACCCAAAATTGGCAGGATCCCATTCACCGCAAGGCCGATAGCAAAGTGCGAGTTCAAAAAGAAGTTCTTGAGTATGCCCTTGTTGACAAGGAACACAATTGAATAAAGACCAACGGGTATGTTCACGAACAGGCTTACGATTAATCCAGGGTTATATAGTTTCTTGGCTCTTATTGCCAGGAGGATATGCGCAATGCCAGCAAAAAATGAAAAATAGGGAATCCATAATCCAAATGTGTAATCTTTCAAAGAAAGAAGTCCGAATAATGGAAGAATAATCCATATCAATAGAATGTTCACAAAGAATATGAAATTCTGATCTAGTGGTTTGTCTTCAGAGTCCAGCATGAAAATCTTCGTATTGAAAAATTTTCCAAATCCACCTGGAAAAACATACTCTTCTGCTTGATGAAGCATGTACAAGGGGGTTTGGAGAAGAATTAAGAAAACTACTTCATCGACTTGGATGACGAATACAAAGAGGAAAATAAGCAGGAAGATTGAGAGAATCAGCCCAGCTTTCGCCCAATCTCTCTTCAACCATTTGTAATAGTCTGCAAAACCCACCTGGGCACTCCTTTCGCACTGAGGTCTCTTCGCATCACGTACTTCACGACTCATATTGAGATTCCAAAGCGCCATCTAGCAAATTGCTTCTGAGACAAGTATATCGCCCTAACGTGAGAGCATGTAGGCAATGTCGAGAAACTCCAGGTTGGGCTTCCTGGAGCGGGAAACGACTTTTTCGATGGGGCGGAGCACGATCTCGCGCCCCCGCAAGCCGGTCATCACCGCTGTCCGCCCCTCCAGAAGCGCCTCCACCGCCTTGACACCGAAGCGAGTGGCCAAGATACGGTCGAAGGCCGATGGGCTGCCACCGCGCACGATGTGACCCAGAATCGTTACGCGCGTTTCGAAGCCGACATCCTGCTCTTCGAGCATCTTCGCCACTGCCGCCGGATCATAGGAGGCGCCTTCTGCCATCACAATGATGGCGTGCGTCTTCCCGCGCTCGTAGGCGGCCTCGATCTTGGGTGCGATCTCCTCCAGGGGGATCTCGCGCTCGGGAATGATGATGATTTCCGCACCACAGATTACGCCCGTGATCAGCGCCAGGTAGCCGCAGTTGCGCCCCATCGTGACCACCAGGAAGGCTCGCTGGTGGGAGGAAGCCGTGTCCCGCAGCTTATCCACGGCATCCTTCAAGGTATTCAGCGCCGTATCCACACCCAGCGACATATCCGTCCCCCAGACATCGTTGTCGATGGATGCCGGCACGCCCACAATCTGTAAACCATGCTCTGCCAGGGCATGCACCCCCCGCATGGATCCATCGCCCCCGATGACCACCAGGGCATCGATGGAGGCCTCATTCAGCTCCCGGATGGCCTGCCGCTGCCCTTTCTTGGTCTCGAACTCGGGGCAGCGGGCCGTGCGCAGGAAGGTTCCCCCACGCTGCAAGATTCCACCGACATCGCGAGCCCGCAGCGGGATCATCTCCCCCCGGATGAGGCCGTCAAACCCCTCCTGGATCCCCACTACTTCAACATTATTGAATAATGCCGTACGGACAACCGCCCGGATGCAGGGGTTGATCCCCGGCGCATCTCCCCCGGACGTCAGGACGCCCAGTCTAGCGATCTTCATTGGACCCTCAACGGTTCCACGCGGATCCCGCCCTCGCCCAGCAACTCTACCAGTTGGCCGTGCAGTTCGGGGCAATAGCCCGTCGTGAAATTCGGAAATTCGAGATGATATCGGCGTGAAGCTTCGAAGAGCAGGAAGGCAAAATGATCCTTCCCGGGGTAGGAGGTCAGCAAGCCATGGACGCGCTTCACCCGCAGAGCATCCTTCCGCCGGTCTCCGGTCGACTCCAGAATGATGGTGATCATGCGAGCATCGGGTTCTCTGCGTTCGGTCGCCTTCTCGGGGAACACACTCTTCGAAACAGGCGGGAAGAACCCGGAATCCTCCAGAGGCGCCACGTGGGGAGGCTCAGGGGGCAAAGAATCTGGTAGCCTCTCGGCTGCAAGCGGCTCCACGGACATCTTCGCCTCCATTACGGTGCCGCTCTTCGGCATAGCGGGCAGAGAAGCCTCTTCCGGCGGAGTCGGTGGATCCGGGAGCGGGGGGATTTCCTCCAGCGCCTCTGCCTCCGGCGAGCTCGCCCGCGGCCGCTTCGGGGCCTGCGATTTCACCGGCTCCATGGCCTCGAAATCATGGGTTATCTTATCGACCAGAACCTTGGGCTCTCCTCTTTCCCGGTCGACCTTGCCTTTGGCCACGACGATCGAGTCGACCTCCAGCCAGTCTACCACGCTCTTCCACAAGCGGCTGAATACCACCAGCTCAATCGTCCCCTGGATGTCCTCCAGAGTGACGAAACCCATCTCGCGGCCGTTGCGAGTACGGTAGGGCCGGATATGGGATACCTCCCCCGCCACGCAAACCTCCTGGCCATGCTCGGCGTCGGAAAGCTCAGCGCTGAAATGGGTGACGACCCGGGCAAGGGCATCCAAATGCGGGGTCAGGGGATGATCGGAGACGTAGATGCCCAGCAATTCCTTCTCCCAGCGCAGCAACCTCCGCTTTGGAACATCGGCATCGAATGTGGGCAGTTCGAGGCTCTCCTCCACCCCAGTTGAGTCCCCGAAGAAAGTCATTTGGCCGATCTCTGAAGCCCGGAAATGGGAAACGGAGAGCGAGACGATGCGGTCCAGGCCCTCCAGCATGGCGATGCGCGAGCCCAGGCTGTCCAGAGCGCCCACGCGAATCAGCGATTCGAGCGCGCGCTTGCCCACTTGCCGCAGATCGACCCGGCGCGCAAAGTCCTCCAAGCTGGTGAAAGCTCCCCCCTCGGCGCGCGCCGCCAGGATGGCCTCGATCGCTCCCTGGCCGACGTTCTTCACGGCTCCCAGGCCGAATCGGATGGTGGCCCTGCCCTCGCCATGATCTTCCGGCGCGAAGTCGAAATCGCTGGCGTTCACATCTGGCGGCAGCACTTCGATCCCCATCCGCCGGCAATCGGCGATGTACAGCGCCACCTTGTCGCTGTCGTGCTTGAACACCGAGAGCAATGCCGTCATGTATTCAAGCGGATAATGGGCCTTCAGGTACGCCGTCTGGACGGCGATCATACCGTAATCGGCGGCATGGGCCTTGTTGAAGCCATAACGGGCGAAGTTCTCCCAATCGTCGAACACCGCCGCCGCCGCCTCCCGGCCTACGCCTTTCTGCATCGCCCCCTGGATGAACTTCTGGCGGTGCATCTTGAGCGCCTTGGCTTTCTTCTTGGCAATGGCCTTGCGCAGCCCGTCCGCTTCTGCCGGAGTGTAGCCGGCCATCTCCATGGCGGCGAACATGATCTGCTCTTGATAGACGGGAATTCCATAGGTCTCCTCAAAGATCGAGGCCAGCGCCGGGTGCCGATAGGAGACCTTCTCGTGGCCATGCATGCGGCGGATATACGTGGGGATGAAATCCATGGGGCCCGGGCGGTAGAGCGCCACCATAGCGATGACGTTGGCCAGCTCGCGCGGCTTCATCTCCATCAGATAGCGGCGCATGCCGGCGCCTTCCACCTGGAAAACGCCCAAGACATCCCCTCGCCCGAGAAGCGCGAAGGTTTGAGGATCATCGACCGGGATGGATTGGATATCCAATTCGATCCCATGCCGCTCCCGGATCATCTCGCAGGCGCGAGCCATAACCGTCAGCGTGGAGAGACCCAGAAAATCGACCTTCAGCAAACCCAGGGAGTCCAGGATCTGCATCTCGAATTGGGTCACCGCCCCGATTGGGCTTTCTTCGTGGTTCCCACCTGTGGGCCGATGCAGGGGGATATATTCAACGATGGGCTCATCCGTGATGATGACCCCGGCGGCATGGGTACCGGCGTTACGGACCACGCCCTCCAGCTTGCTGGCCGTGTCGATAAGCTCGGCCAAGTAGGGCGTCGACTCATAGAGTTCGCGCAACCTCGGAACCTGCTCAAGGGCCTGCGGGATGGTCACGGGCTTGCCTGGGATGCTGGGGATCATCTTCGCCACCCGGTCCACCTCCGGCAGCGGGATATCAAGCACGCGTCCCACATCCCGGATGGCGGCACGCGCACCCAGCGTGCCAAAGGTGATGATTTGGGCTACCTTATCGCGGCCATATTTCCGCGCAGTGTATTCGAGCATGATATGCCGCTTGTCATCCTGGAAATCAAGGTCGATGTCCGGCATCGAAACGCGGTCGGGGTTGAGGAAACGCTCGAAGATCAGCCCATATTCAAGAGGGTCGACCAGGGTGATGCCCAGCGTGTAGGCGACAATGGAGCCGGCCGCGGATCCGCGCGCGTTGTACCAGATGCCTTGTTCCTTGGCATAGCGGCAGAGATCCCACACGATCAAGAAATAGGTGTCGAAGCCCATTTCATGAATAACGCCCAGCTCATAGTCCAGGCGCTCGCGCAACGCACTGTCCTCCGCCCGGCCGCCGTAGCGCGTCCGCAACCCCTGCTCACATAACTCGCGCAGATAGCTTTCGGGTGTATGCCCATCTGGGACCTCGAAGCGAGGCAGGCGGTAGCCCTTGAAATCCAGATCTACGTCGCAGCGCTCCGCGATCCAGAGGGTGTTCTCCAGCGCACCCGGGACCTCGCCGAACAGCGCCTGCATTTCCTCCGGAGAGCGCAGGTAATAGGATGGATCGGTCATGCGCATTCGATCGGGGTCCGCCCTCACAGAACCGGTCTGAATGCAGAGCAGGATATCTTGGAGTTCGGCATCCTCAGGGCGCACGTAGTGAACATCATTCGTGGCAATGAGCCGACCGTTGTAGCGCCCAGCAAACTCGATCAGCCTACGGTTTACATCTGGAAGTTCAGGGATATCGTGATGCTGAAGCTCAAGAAAAAACCGCTCACGCCCGAAGACTTCGAAGTACCAATCCAGCAGCGCCTGCGCACGCTTCTCATCTCCCTCCAGCAGGGCCCGCGGGATTTCGCCTGACATGCAGCCCGAGGTGCAGATCAAACCCTCGTTATGCTCCGCGAGGAAATCATGATCGATGCGCGGCCGGTAGTAGAAGCCCTCGAACTGTGAGGCGGTGGCGATTTTGAGCAGGTTTCGATAGCCGGTATCATTTTCCGCAAGGAGAAGCAGGTGGAAGGCGCGGCCATCCTCGCGGGGATCTCGATCCCGCATCGAGCGAGTCGCCATATAGGTTTCTATACCGATGATGGGCTTGATGCCGGCCTGTTTCGCCGCCCGGTAAAAGGAAATGGCACCGAACATGGCACCATGGTCTGTGAGCGCCAGCGCCGGCATATTCATCGCCTGGGCGTGCGAGACTAGATCCTCAACCTTGCTCAAACCATCGAGCAGCGAGTATTCTGAATGAACGTGCAGGTGGACAAAGGACATGCAAGTACCAGACGCAGATGAGTGGACCAGCGAGCCGACCGCCCGCCGATTATAGCCAAGCCCAGGAGCTTTTGCCAGTGACGGGCCATCTTCGACCCCGACAATCCGCCTTATCCAACCCGCCAGCGGCATTGGCGATGGCATCCATGCACCCCGAGGCGACGCCGCCATGAAAATGGTAGACATCTTGCGAACCATCCGCTTCACGGGCCTGCGCAACCCGTTGCGGGCCGTCCGTTACGCCATCCTGCGTGACCTCATCGACCGGCGCTGGATCGCGATCCATAAGCGCGCTGAAGCAGCATCCTGGGGGCCGGGCAAGCTCCAGGCGGCCCACCCGATCCCCCAGGGAGCGCGCTTCGAATTCGAGCGCGCCAAGCTGGAAGCACTCTTCCTCGATCAGGATGTGCTGCGCATCACCTGGGACAACGGGCCCCTGCCGGTTCCGTATGCGATCGCGCCCGAAGAGTGGCCAGGAGCTCAGACACGCCTCAGGGAAATGCCGCACGGATGGGTACTGGCAAGCGACCAGTTCCGGCTCGAGGTATCGGGAGAGGGGGCTTTGCGTTTCTTCGACGTGGCAGGTGAGATGATTCGCGAGGATCTGCCGCCCGCATTCCAGGGTCAGGCCCATAGCCTGCGGACGCATCTTCCGACGCAGGCACACCTCTATGGCCTCGGCGAACGGGCGGCAGGACTGAACCTGCGGCCAGGGCGCTACCGGCTCTGGAACCGCGATCCCGGCGGCTCCTACGCCCCGGGAGCCGACCCGCTCTATATCTGCATCCCTGCCTACATCTGCCTGCATCCCGCCGGGAGCTATTTGATCTTCTTCGAGAACTCCTTTGAAGGAGAAGCAATTTTCGAGGTTCAGGCCGAGATCCATTTTTCCGGTGGTGCCTTGCGCTACTACCTGATCCCGGGCTCGCCTGCCCACGCCATCAGCCGCTACGCTCGCCTTACCGGCAAACCGCCCCTGCCTCCGCGTTGGGCCCTCGGTTTCCACCAGTCTCGCTGGAGCTATGCCGACGAGACCCAGGTTCAGGAGATTCTGCGCCGCTCCGATGAACTCGGCCTGCCCTTGAGCGCAATCCACCTCGACATCGACTACATGGACGCGTTCCGGGTCTTCACTGTGAACCGCCGCCGGTTCCCCAACTTGCGCGTCCTGGCGGAGGAGGCTGCCAGTCACGGTGTCCGCTTGGTGACAATCCTCGATCCGGGCGTGAAGGTGGACCGGGGCTATCGTCTGTACCGGGAGGGTCTACAACGGGATGCCTTCTGCCGGCTCCCGGATGGGCGTCCCGCGCGTGCGGTTGTTTGGCCTGGATGGTCGCTTTTCCCCGATTTCAGCGCGCCGCAGGTGCGTGCCTGGTGGGCTTCACAGTACCGCGGCCTGCTTCGTCAAGGGATCGCAGGCATCTGGCACGACATGAATGAGCCCTCCAGCTTCACAGCTTGGGGCGAGCCCACCCTGCCCCTTTCCACCCAGCACGCCCTAGAGGGCCAGGGGGGTGATCACACACAGGCGCACAATCTATATGGCCTCTTGATGAATCGCGCCGGCTTCGAGGCTCTCCGCGCGGCGCGGCCGGATCGGCGTCCCTTCCTGCTTTCCCGCTCGGGCTGGGCCGGGGCTCAGCGCTATGCCTGGTTCTGGACGGGGGATATCGAGAGCAGCTGGGATGCGCTGAAACTATCCCTGACAACCATGCTCGGGATGAGCCTGTCGGGGTTACCCTTCGTCGGCACCGATATCGGGGGCTTCAGCGGAAACCCCTCGCCGGAATTAATGGTGCGCTGGTTCCAGATGGCTGCGCTCACCCCCTTCTTCCGGGTCCATTCGGCACGCGGGACCACACGTCGCGAGCTATGGACCTTCGAACAACCATGGCGCGAGGCACTGCGGAAGGCGCTTGAGCTGCGCTACGGCCTCATGCCATACCTTTACACACTGGCATGGCAGGCCTCACATCAGGGTCTGCCGCTCATGCGGCCGCTGTTCTGGGCCGATCCCGCAAACGAAACGCTTTGGGAGATTGAGAACGAATTCCTGCTGGGCGAGAATTTGCTCGTCGCTCCCTGCCTTCAACCCGGGCAAAAACAGCGGTCCGTCCATCTTCCGGCTGGCACGTGGATTGACTTCTGGGATGGAGAGGCTCACGAGGGCCCTGGGGCTATCACTCTTGATACACCGCTGAACCGAGTGCCGATGCTCGTGCGGAGCGGCGTCATCCTGCCGATGGAGCAGAATGGCCTGCTGGCGCTCCATGTCTTCGCGGTTCCGGACACCTCAGGAACTTCCCTCCTTTACTCGGATGCCGGAGATGGATATGGTCCCTGGCGACTGGATCGGTTCTCGCTCTCCTCATCCGATGAGGGTTTGGTTCTGGATTGGGAAACGGAAGGTGAGTTCAGCTTTCCCCAGGAGGAGGTCGAGATCGCCTTCCATGGCTCCCCGCCCCACGAGGCGCTGGTAGACGGCACCAGTGCAGCCATTGAGAACGCTCGCCTGCGGTGTCGCCCCTTCAAGCGGCTCGAGGCGAGATTTGCCCGCTAAAGTCGACTTCACCGCACAACGCAACGTGCCCTCCCAGCTCCATGGGAGGACACGTCCTAGGTCTACGTGCAAGTTGCAGACTGTTCAGGACTTCTTGGTCGAGCGCTTCTTCGGTGCCGGTGGCTCTTCCACCGCAGCGGAGGCATAGGGCCGCGAGCCGTAACGCGTCATCAAAACCGCCCCAAGCCCGACAGCCCCCACGAGGAAGGGTACCAGCCAGCCCACGCAGGCAATAAAGCCAATGCCGTTGATCACGAGCGTCAATACCAGGGTGCCCAATCCGGCTGCCATCACCGGCTGGAAGCTCCGGTTTAGCGCATTGCCCAATCGCTCACCGATCTCCAGCCCAAGCGCAATCAAACCGAAGACCCAGCCTGCCACCAGCAGCGCGATCCCGGCTACCCCAGCCAGCGCCAGACAGATCGTGACGATGAGCAGCACAAATAGGATCGTGCCGACGATCACCGTCAGGAGCCCAAAGGCGCCTGCCAGTACGGGCTGCTCGAGGATCGTATCCGCCACCAGCCGCGTTTGCTTGGGGAAGAACATGGTCACAAGCATCGCCAGCGCCGCCAGCATAACGCTTTGGAAGATATACTGCCCCACTCTCCATACGAAGGAGGTGCGGATAGCGGGCGCAAACCCGAGTGGGCCCTCAAACCAGCGCTCAAAGCGGAAACTGAAGGGGAAATCCAGTTCTTCTCCAGAGATGACATCCCCTTCCACCTGGGCCATCCCGCGATTGACGTTGCCACCGAAAGTGACCAAGTCGCCACCGATGACCGCCTCCGGTCCCAGATTGGCGTTACCGCCCACGACCGCCAGGTCCTCTTCGATCAGGCCATCCGCTTCCAGGTTGCCTCCCACGACGACCACCGAACCCGTCACTGTGGACTCCGGCTCCAGCGTGGCTGTGCCGCCGATGATCGCCAGGTCACCTTCCAGCGTGTCGCCGCTCTCTAGAATGAAGTTGCTGCCCAGTACAACCCGCCCGTCCTGCTCCCCGGCCGCGAAGGCCGTGACAGGCAGCGCGAAGACCAGCAGCAGAACCGTCAGCAGTATATAGAATGTTTTCTTCATCTCTCTCACTCCTTTTCCACTCTTCGATAGCCCAGCCGGTAAAACGATAGAAGCCAGGCAAAGGACAACGCGCTGAAAAGCGCCGAGACCGCCAGCCACAGAAGCGCCGGGATGTTCCCTGCCAGACTCTCGAGGAGTACTCGCAGGAAGTCGCCGACCACACCTAGTAGCTCGCCCACCCAGCGGAACTGCTCAATCGTTTTCAGAATCCAGGCCACGATGGTCGGCAGTCTGGTGATGAGCTCGGCCAAAGCGAGGCCCACACCCGCCATTAGTGTCAGACTCATCGATGCCAGCACCAACAGCGCCAATCGCGCGCGCCGCCGATTCCGCTCCATGTTAAGGCGGCTCTGGAAGCGGCGCACGAAACCCGCTGGCACCTCAAGCTGCCTCCCTCTGCGCAACTCGGCCTCCACGCCCTGCCAGCCTGTGGCCAGATTGCGACAGGCCTCGCAGGTTTCCAGATGAGCCTCAAGTTCGGCCGCCTTAGATGCTTCCAGGCGCTTCCTTTCGAAAACCCATTGCTCAAACCGCGGATGCGCCATCGGGCTGCCCTCCTTGCACCAGGGTCATCTCCCGCTCCATCCACTGCGCCGCCAGTTCGCGCCGGGCCCGGTGCAACCGGCTCTTTAGCGCAGGTATGGATACCGAGAGCACCTCGGCAATCTCCTCGTAGCTGTAGTCATACCAGTAGTGCATAATCACCGCTGCTCGATCGACCGGCCGCAGATTCATCAATAGCGAGTGCAATCGCTGCTCCTCTTGCTTCTGAGCCAGGTGCCTCTCGGGACCCGGCTCATCCTCCCGCGATACGGGCATGGAGATGAGCGCCTCGATGGAGACCAGCTTCCAGCGCCGCTTGCGCAGGCGATCGATGCAATGATTCGAGGCGATGGAAAGGATCCAGTTCAGGAATCTGCGGTCCAGGTCGTAGCGGCGCAAATTGCGGAAGGCTTTTAAGAAAGTCTCCTGAGCCGCATCCTCGGCCTCCTGCGCCTCTCCCAACATGCGGTAGCAGAGGTTGTAAACCGGCGACTGGTAGGCCTCGACAAGCAAGGTGAAGGCATCGTCATCGCCTTGCTTCGCCTTGAGGATCCAGGCCCTCTCATGCTGCGGTGTGGTAGACGTCATTCAGGCCTTCTCTCCGCCGCCCCTCTACAACGCTATACGCAGATGGCAGGGGACGGTTTCGGGCCATTCTGCAGGCGGGATACCACGGCCGTCTAGGTCTCGACTGGATGGCCATCCGCCGCCCGGCTGGGGGAACTGAACTGGGTGCGATAGAGATCCGCGTACAGGCCATCCTGGTCGAGCAGGTCCTCATGGGTTCCCTGCTCCACAAGCCGGCCCTGATCCATCACCAAGATCTGATCGGCATCCATGACTGTGCTGAGACGGTGGGCGATGACGATCGAGGTCCGTCCCTGGCGCGCGCGTTGCATCGCCTCTTGAATCAGCGCTTCCGATTGGGAGTCCAGATGGCTCGTGGCCTCATCCAAGATCAGCACCCTGGGATTCTTAAGCAGGACACGCGCGATGGCCACCCGCTGGCGCTCCCCTCCGGATAGCCGGTAGCCCCGCTCGCCAACAATGGTGTCATAGCCCTCCGGAAGCGATGCGATGAAATCATGGATGTTGGCCGCTTTGCAGGCCTGCTGCAGTTCCTGCTGGGTCGCATCCGGTTTCGCGTAGATGATGTTGTCTCGCAGGCTGGCATGGAAGAGGAAGGTTTCCTGGGTGACCATGCCGATTTGCCCAGAGAGTGAGTCCAGCGAGATTTCTCGCAGATCATACCCATCCAGCAGCACGCGCCCTTCGGTGGGGTCATACAGGCGCGGGATGAGATAGGTGAGCGTTGTTTTGCCTGCACCGCTTGGCCCCACCAGCGCAGCTACCTCTCCAGGCCTCACTTCAAAACTGATATCCCGGAGCGCCCATCGCGGCGATTCACCTTTCAATCGCTCGGTGCCATCGCCTTCCCTGGGAGCTCTCGGGGGCATGTATGTGGACTGGCCCGACCAGGCAAAGCGCCAAAGTTCCTCCAGGCCTTCGGCCGCGCCCTTGGCCTCCTGGTAATTAAAAGAAACCTTCTCGAAGCGCAGATGGCCTTCCACCCGCGCCAGCCGCACCGCACCCGGGCGATCCTTGATCTCTATCGGCAGATCCAGAACCTCGAACACACGCTCGAAGCTCACCATCGAAGTCGCCAGCTCCACCCGGGCATTCGTCATCGCCATCAAGGGGCCATAGAGATTGCTCAGATAGGCGCTAAAGGCCACGATGGTTCCAATGGTGAAACTGCCCCGCAAGACAAGATGCCCGCCCAGCCAGAACACCAGCGCCGAACCAACCGCGCTGACAAGACTCAACGCCAGGAAGAACCAGCGGCCGATTACCGCCTGTTGCACGCCAATTTCGCGCACCTCAGCGGCCCGCTCCTGAAAGCGCTGAACCTCCGACTCGTACCGCCCGAAGAGTTTCACGAGCAGCGCGCCACTGATGTTCAGGGTCTCGTTCATCAGGGCATTCATGCGGGCGTTCGACTCCATCGAGCGCCGCGCTACACGACGCAGCACATTCCCCACCCGTCGGGCAGGAAGAATAAAGAGCGGCAGGATCGCCACACCAAGCAGCGTCAAACGCCACTCGAGCCCGATCATGATCGCCATCGTTGCAATGAGCGCAAAGATATTGCTCAAGATCGTGACGAGTGTCCCGGTAATGGCGCGTTGCGCGCCGATGACATCATTGTTCAACCGCGACATGAGCTCACCGACCTGGGTGTGCGTATAGAAGCGCAGGCTCATCCGTTGCAGGTGTGCATAGAGCGCCCGACGCAGATCGAAGATGATCCCCTCCCCGATCGACGCACTGGCGAAGCGCTGGGCCACCCCCAGCAGGCCGTTCACCACCGGCACCGCAACCATACCCAGGGCGAGAAGGTTAAGCCGTGAGACGTCTCGATCTGGGAGAGCATGATCCAGAAGGTCACGGATGAGAAGAGGTGGCAGGAGACTCAGACCCGAGATCACCAGCAAGGTGGCCAGGATGGTGAGAACCTTTCCCGCGTAGGGCCGCGCATAGCCCGCCACTCTGCGCAGCAAAGGTAGGCTCACCTGCGGACGGTCCTGCTCCTCGTCATAGCGTATAAAAGACCGCCAGCCGCTACCGTGGAAACCCATGCCACTCCTCTCCGCCCGTTGACCTCACGCCATTATAGTCGGCCTACTCGGCGGTGAACGCCGGGATGCTATACTCAGGCTAGCCGCCCCTTCCGAGGAAGACGCCATGAAAATTCTGTCCATCGATCTCGCAAGCAAGCGGTATAAGGATCTGGGGTTGGCGCTCCTGGACCTCGAATCCCGAACGCTCTCTTTCCCCCAGCCCGAAGACCTGGGGCTTGCTGGCGCACCTGTTGCCGCAGAGTTGGCCACCGCCGTCGATGGCTATTGCCGCCGCGAGACTGTCCGCATCCTGCTTCTTGATGGGCCCCAGGCCTGGCGGCACCCACGCTCGCCGATCCGGCACATGCGCCTGGCTGAACGCGTCCTGAATACACCTGCACGCACGGGAAATCCTGGCGAAGCAAAGCCGCGCACGGTACTGGCTTTCATCTCCTTCTCCATCGCCCTATTCGAGGCCTTGCGCCTGGCACACGGATGGTCCCTGCTTGACGAGGGCTGGGAACGACGTCGTCAGCCGACCGCTGTGGAGACTTTCCCCTCCGCCGCCTGGCGGCTGCTGGGTCTTCCCCCCCTTCCCTCCAAAGGCCGCACCGACCCCCGGACACTCGAGAAGCACAGGAGGCTGCTCGAGAAGGCGACTGGATACGCCTTGCCGGATCGCCTGAACCATGATCAACTTCAGGCCGCAGCCGTCCTGCCTGTAGGCGAGGCCCTGGCCGCCCGAGACCCTGAGCGGCTTATCCTCTGTGGGATGCCGCCGATCGCGGGAGATGGCGGCCTGATGTATGAGGGCTGGATCGCATGTCCGAGGCTGAGCGCATTTTGACCGCGGCCCTACCTGCCCGCCATGAGGGCGTCCATCTGCCGCCTCGAATGGCCGAATGGCCTTCGGACACAGGCGCATACGCCCTCATCATCGCCCTGCCTCGCAGCGTCCCGATCCCCTATCGGGCCGGACGGGAAGTGACCTTCGCCCGGGGCTTCAATATCTATACGGGCAGCGCCCTCGGGCCAGGCGGGCTGCGCGCTCGCATAGGTCGCCACCTGAGCCCCATCGAGACCAAGCGCCCCCATTGGCACATCGATCGGTTGCTGGAGGCGAGTCGCATCGCTGCGATTTGGTGGGAGGCAACTTCCAGCAAGCGCGAATGCGCCTGGGCGGCCGCCCTGGCCCAATTCGGCCGGAGATGGCCCTCCCGTTTTGGCGCCTCGGATTGCGGCTGCGCTGGGCATCTGATCCAGATGCCGTCGCCACAGGCCATCCGGCAGGCATGGAACCTTCTGAAACACGAGTATCCCGCCATCCACCGTCAGTGCCTACCATCTTCGGATCCCATCCTTGGAGACCTGCCATGAAGCATCGCATCCGCATCCTCGCCGCCGATCTCGAATGGACCGCCGAGCTTCTCGACAACGAAACCGGGAGCGCAATCTGGGAGGCGCTGCCGATCGAGGGCAAGGTGCATCGCTGGGGGGAGGAGATCTATTTCGAGATCCCAGTAAAGTTGCCCGAGGCGAGCGACGCCCGTCAGGAGATGGCGGTGGGCGAGCTGGCCTACTGGCCAGTCGGCGCTGCGTTTTGCATTTTCTTCGGGCCTACCCCCGTCAGTGTGAGCGGCGAGCCAAGAGCCTACTCCAACGTCAACCCATGTGGGCGCTTGCTCGACGATCCGATCTCCCTGTCCGATGTGCCGGAGGGGGCCATCCTCCGCCTGGAGAGAATCGAATAGCTGGAGGCTGAGCGGCGATCATTCTCTCTTCGGGCCATCGGTTGCTGGCGAGATCGGGGGGAGGGATTCGGAAGCGAGGCGGCCTCTAAGAGGCCAGATCCTTCACCATATAGGAACCTTCCAGGCGGTATCCAAGCCGGCGATAGTAGCCCCGCGTGCCCAAGGCGGCGATCACCGCCAGCCTGCGGTAACCTTCTCGACTGGCGTGACCCTCGGCTATGCCCATCAACTGTCGACCCAGGCCCCGATGCTGCGCAGCGCCTTCGGACTCAGCCCCCACCTCGAGCGAGGGGCCGTAGATGTGCAGTTCTCGCACCAGAGCAGCCTGCGCCAGTTCTGCGAGCCCTTCAGGAGCGCTGCGGTCCGCAGGCAGCGACAGCCGCAGGTATCCCGCCAGCCTGTCGCCGGCGGTCACAAAGGATAGGAAGCGTTCTTCGCCCCCCACAACGTCATAGGTTATGCTCTCCTCGGAGAGCTCCTCCATCTGAAGGGAGGCGCCACGAATCTCACGGCATCGGATACAGCCACAGGCCTGGCCTCGTCGCGCAAGCTCTCGCTGGATGTCCTGCCGGAGGCTTGTGCGCCGGTTCCCGGCGACGATGTTGCCCGAAGGGATGTCGCGCACCACTCGATTAACCCGGCAGTAGCGGGGAATGTGAGTCTTCAGATCCGCGAGCAGTTGAATCAGGGTTTCGGTGGAATACGGCTGGTATTCGCCGCGCTGCCAGTATTCATAGAGCTCGGCGTTCTCCAGCAGCTGGCAGGGATAGATCTTGATCTCATCAGGCCGGAGCGCTGGATCCTCCCACATGCGCAGGAAGTCAACCCGGTCTCCCTCAAGCGTCGCTCCCAGCAAGTTCGGCATCCAGTGGGCCACGATCTTGAATCCCGCCCGCCGCAGCAAGCCGGTCGCCTTGCGGGACTCCTCAACGGTGTGGCCGCGCTGGTTCCGGTGCAGGATATCATCATCCAGGCTCTGGTAGCCGATTTGCACCTTGGTGACTCCCAGGGACCGCAGATGAACAATCTCCCTTTGATCGATCTCGTCCGGGCGGGTTTCGATGACCAGACCCACATTTCGGTGGCGGGCATGCTCATTGGCCTCTTGCGCTTCCTCGAGCGTTTGCGATTCGAAGCCGTTCAAGGCATCCAGGCAACGCTGGATGAACCAGCGCTGGTACCGGCGTGGATAGGCACTCCAGGACCCTCCCAAAATGAGAACCTCGACTTTGTCGGTAGGGTGCCCGATGGCCTCGAGCGCTTCCAGCCGGGAAGCCGTCTGAAGGTAGGGGTCGAAGGCGTGATGCAGAGCCCTCATCGCACCCGGCTCATCTGGCAGATAGGACTTCGGCAGGCGCGCATCGGTAGGGCAGAACACGCAGGTTCCCGGGCAAGGATAAGGCTTGGTGAGAATGCTGACGGTGGCCACGCCGGAGAGTGTACGCGTAGGCTTCATGCGCAGGCGCTCCATCACCTCCGGCTCGAAGGGCCATTGACCGCTTTCCGTCAGTTGCCGGTAGGCATGGATGAGGGCATGCTTCGGAATGTATCCCCCGCCTGGACGAGGGTGCCGGCGGACGGCCCTCGTCACGAGATCTCCGGAGCGCACATCCTCGAGGATGACCTCGGCCAGCGCCAGGTCTTCGCGGCTATAGCGTCGGGCTTCCAGCCAGGCTTGCTCTCGTTCCACGCGTATAATCCTTAGGATGAGACCAGCAGTGATCGCACGCCTGCGGGCGATTAATGAGGCATTCTACCAGAACTTCGCTGCCTCCTTCTCGGGCAAGCGGCAGCGGCTCCAGCCGGGGGTGCTCCGAGTGATTTCGAGGATGCCAGCCCAGGCTCGGGTGCTCGACCTCGGCTGTGGGAACGGCCTTCTAGCCCGTGGCTTGAGGGATTCGGGCCACCAAGGAGAATACGTCGGCGTGGACGCCAGCGAGGAGATGCTCGCAATCGCTGGCAAGGCGCTCGATGAGCCCCGCTACCACTTCCTCCAGCTTGACCTGAATGTCCCTGGCTGGTCAGAAGCGCTGCTTTCACGGTTCCCGCAGAGCTTCGATTGGGCCTGCATGTTCGCCGCGCTGCACCACATCCCGGGATCGAAAACCAGAGCCACCCTCCTTCGCGAAGTTCGGTCCATCCTAACGCAGGGGGGGCGGCTGGCGCTTTCGACCTGGAACTTCCTCTCCAGCGACCGGCTGCGTCGCCGGTTGGTCCCCTGGGAGGCCGTCGGGCTGCGGACGGCAGATGTGGAGCCCGGCGATTACCTTCTGGATTGGCGCGAGGGCGGTACCGGGGTCCGCTATGTCCATCATTTCAAGGTCCAGGAACTGGCGCTTCTGGCGCAGGAGGCCGGGTTCCGGCCAGCGGAAACCTTCTTCTCGGATGGCGAGAACCGCCGGCTCGGCCTCTACCAAATCTGGGAACCGTTGGACATCCGCTAAGGCCAGTGGCGCGCCGCGCAGCCGCCCAGGCGCTCTGCTTTGACGGGCCTATGCCCGCATGGTAGAATGCAGCCGCCTCGAACGCCGGCAGGCAGCCCGGAGGGATGGCCGAGTGGACGAAGGCGGCGGTCTTGAAAACCGCTGTGGGGTCACACCCACCGGGGGTTCGAATCCCTCTCCCTCCGCCTGAAACTGGACAAGAAAATACACGGGGAGGTGCCGGAGCGGTTGAACGGGGGCGCCTGCTAAGCGCTTGTAGGGGCGAAAACCTCTACCGAGGGTTCGAATCCCTCCCTCCCCGCCTCAGGCCGCCATGCGCGGCCTTTTCTTATGCATATGTCCACAGGCTCAGAAGCCTGTGGGATCTCACGGCACCCTTTCGTGGAGCGGGGCGAGGATTCCATCTTGCCTCTAAGATCCACATGCTCGAAGGTCATAAAGCCTTCTGAAGTTCGGCAGGGACCCAATTCCTCGTGCACCAGCCGGACGCCGGGCATGTCATATCTCGGGCGCTGCTCAGAGCTCATATCCCGCCATCCTTTTTGATCAATATAGGCATAATCCCACCCTGCCGTCTTCAGTGATAGTGCAGCATCTTTAGATCTGTACACGCGGGCTATCCATGGCTGGCACCTGAGCCGGCGGCTGGACTATGCTCTGGCGCTCATGGCGCTGGAGCGGGCTCTGGGGCGAAGCAAGCCGGAGATCCACCATTCGGATCAAGGGATGCAGTATGCGGCAATGGGTTATGTGGATATGCTGCGGCGAGCTCAGGTGAAGATCAGCATGGCGCACATGTCGGCCAGCCGACGTAGAACCCGCATGTGGAGCGGCTTATCCGCACAATCAAAGAAGAGGAGGTTTACCTATCGGAGTATGAGGGATACCAGGATGCCTATCGGCAGATCGGGCGCTTCATCGAGGAGGTCTATGCCTGCAAGCGCATCCATTCATCACTGGGGTATCTCACGCCGATGAAATTCGAGCTCCAGTGGCAGGAGAACCGAGCCGCCGATGTTATCTAAGAACCACGGAAGAAGTGCCAGTTTTTGGGGCGCAGTGCAACCTCTGATATTGGCCTATGGATTCCCTTACCCCAGCAAAATCTCAATCTTATTCGACTCGTGTCGTATCCGAATCTTGGACGTTCGTAGCTGCTTGGTAGGCAGGGTTCACAAACATATCTAATGGCAGCCTCTGACTTCCCCTAGGAAGGTCCCAACTCTTTAAAGAGAGAGTGCCAAGGCACAGGGCGATCAAAGAGACCACCATGTGCCTTGGCAAAGGATCTCCATTGGTCCCAATCGGATGTGTAGAAACTACACGCCGGCAGGGGCTGCCTCAGGCTCCGTCTCATCGTAGAGCCGATCTCTTATTGCAGGGATCAGCATCAGGACGACAATGATTAACCCAAAGGTTCCGCCGAGGATATAGTCGCTGGTCGTACCCCGAACGATGTGCGTATAATAATTCGCCACCATAGTTGTTCCGCCGCCAACCAAGGCCAGATACCATCCCGAACGCTTCCGCATTCCTAAGTACAGGATAGATAAGATGACACATATTGTGCCAAGCCACATGACTTGGGTGCCTAGCCATGTGCCCCAAAGGTTCCCCGGCCACGCTGGTCGTCCAGGGTGCATCCACTGAAAGCGCATAGAGGCGAATCCGTTAGTGAAGGAATGAGCGCCTTGGACACCGAGGAATAAGAAGACGATAGCATTTATCGTCTTCTGTGCGCCGTCGGCCTTCTCAGCGAGCAGAATGGTGAAGTATGGAACCAACCCGAGCAAGGCAATAATAACAACGGTCGGAAATCCCTCATGCACGAAGTTTATCCAAGGGACAAACATGTATGCAGCACCCATGGCTGGCATCGCGAATGCGAGCAGTGCCAAACCACGCGCCCACATCTTCCCTTCGTAGAAATCCCGAGCGATGACAAGCACTACAATGCCGGCAAATACGCCGAGGGCCATCCAGAGTGGATATGCCCAGCTCACGTGCTCAGGAGTCTTGCCAATGAGCTTAGCCTTGAGCTGAAGATCAGGATCATCCGAGGCAGAAAACTGCTCGATCCGTGCCTGCTGGTTCGCAATGAGCTTAGGCATAACCCCTTTGACGATAAGGGGCTCGAAGACTACGATCAGAATTGCCGCGATAACTATTAAGATGGTGACTGCCGAACGAACGCTTGCAGAAGGGTGTTGCATCTTGCACTCTCCTTTTCATGCTTTCAGGTAGCGAGATTTGCCGATGCGTCCATAATTTCTGTCAGAACCCCCCGGATAGACGATGATCCCCATTGAATAATTATCAACG
>Ga0190334_1000526_pt1 | contig 18859 bp, 19 predicted proteins | sample 48720478_MG_FD_161270 | JGI IMG/M metagenome (GOLD analysis project Ga0190334, IMG submission 161270) | Hydrothermal vent sediment bacterial communities from Southern Trench, Guaymas Basin, Mexico - 4872-04-7-8_MG | ecosystem: Environmental > Aquatic > Marine > Hydrothermal vents > Sediment ...
TCCCGTTTATCCCGGGGGACTCTGGAAATCCTTTCAGCCACATCCATGCCCTCCATTACTATTCCGAAGGCACTGTATTTTCCATCGAGATGGGGAAACCTTCCCAGAGTGATGAAAAACTGGCTTCCTGCACTATCAGGATGCTGGGAGCGAGCCATACCGACAACCCCTCGGTCAAAAGGTATGTCGTTAAATTCCCCCTTTATAGAGTATCCCGGTCCCCCCTCTCCCGTGCCGGTTGGGTCTCCACCCTGAATAACAAACCCGGGAATAACTCTGTGGAAAATTGTTCCGTCATAAAATCCTTTGTTTGCCAGGTAAATAAAATTGGCCACGGTATTGGGTGCCTTTTCCGGAAGCAGCTTAATGATAATCTTGCTTCCATCAGCCATTTCGATTGTAGCCACAGGGTTTTTCGCAGAGACCATAAAAGCAAACCCGAACAATGCAAATAGCAGAAAAAGTTTTTTCATTTTCCACTCCTTTTTTTATTTAGTTCGTCCCATGCGTCAAAGGCCCTTCTTATATGGGGAATTGTTATGGAACCTCCCACCACAAGGGCGATTGCCATGGATTCTGTAAATTCTTCGTCTGTTACCCCTTCATCGTGGCATCTTATTATGTGATACATTATGCAGTCATCGCATCTAAGGACGGTAGAAGCGACCAGTCCCATAAGCTCCTTAATTTTAGCAGGAAGAGCACTCTCCCGGTAAACCTGTGAGTCCAGGCTGAAGAATCTTTTTATTGAAAGGTCAGCGTATTCCATTACCTTCTGATTAAGCCTCTCCCTTTCCTTTTGGAAAATTTCGACTTTATCTGGCATTTTCCCTCCTTATTTTTTTATTTTACTACGAAGAACTGGGTGGTTAAAAATTTTGGTGACAGACGCTATATTAAGTGCCAGACACGTGACCTTTAAAAGTATCCTGTGTTAAACTCTGCATATGAGGAAAATAAGTTTTCTTTTACTAATGAGCCTGGTTCTTCTATCGGGGGTAAGGGATTTTGGAGTAAAAATAGGTGTTTATTCTCCGGGAAAGTTCAATGCGATTACTGACGTAAAAAATGTGCTTGTAGGGCAAAAAACTATAATAGAAGGCAGCAACATCAGAACAGGAGTTACAGTTATTCTTCCACATAGTGGAAATATTTATAAAGAGAAAGTTCCTGCAGCAATCTACATAGCCAATGGATACGGAAAACTTACAGGTATAAGTCAGGTAAAGGAACTCGGAGAAATTGAAACCCCTATTGTTCTAACAAATACTCTTTCTGTTTGGGATGCAGCAAAAGCTCTTGTTATATATACTTTAAAGCAAAACCCTGATGCCCGTTCAATAAATCCTGTAGTTGGTGAAACCAACGATGGATATCTCAACGATATAAGAGCTTTGAGGGTAAAAGTTGATGATGTCCTTGATGCCTTAGAAAAAACCCATTCCGGAAGGGTAAAGGAGGGGGCAGTTGGTGCTGGAACTGGAACCATAGCTCTTGGATTCAAAGGTGGGATAGGAACTTCCTCAAGGGTGTTACCCGCTGAGCAGGGAGGTTATACCGTGGGAGTGCTGGTTCAGAGCAATTTCGGAGGACTCATAACCGTAGCAGGATTTCCTCTGTGGAAATATCTTGGCAGAAATCCGCTGGCTTCAAGAAAGGGTTCATGCATGATATTGGTGGCTACAGATGCTCCCCTTACTTCAAGGAATCTTTATCGTCTTGCCAAGAGGGCAGTATTCGGACTGGTCAGGACAGGAGGTTTTTCCTCTAACGGAAGCGGTGATTATGTAATTGCCTTTTCCACAGCCTATAGAATAATAAAGGGTAAATTTGTGGGGAACACGGACTTTGTGCCCAACAGAAAAATGACCCCGCTTTTTCAGGCGGTAGCGGAAGCAACTGAAGAAGCCATTTTGAATTCTCTTTTCGAAGCAAAAACCATGGAAGGTTACATGGGGAAAGTAGAAGCTCTTCCCATTAATAAAGCCATAAACTTAATGAGAAAATATGATCCTTCTGTCTTTGAATGACCTTATTTTATCTTTTTAATAATTCCCCTTGAAAGGAAATACGCGATCATATTTTTGAGACAGCTTTTCTGCTCCTCTGGAAGGATCATAAGTACATTTTTTAAAGGTGTTTTACCGTCAAAATTAGAAAGCACAAAAGCCTCAAGAGGATGGAGATTTTCCTTTGATATATCTATATTTTCGTTTAGTACAAAGATATCCGTTCCCCTGAGGTTTATGTTCTCAGGGGCTTCAGTCCTCATAATTGAGGTTAATTTTCTAAATTCACTGAGGTCTATCCCCGCTCTTTTAAAATCGCTCTCTGCGATTTTAATATATTCAATAGCCTTTGCATTACAATTATCCATCTTCAGGACTTCGAGCCACTCTTTGTAAGCCTCTTCCAGTTTCCCCACTCCATAATGAGAAAGACCTGCTTCAAGTTTTTCCTTAATTTCTTCTAATTCCTCCAGAGGAAGAAGGTCAACTTCTTCCGTAGGGATGTTTAGTCTTTTAACAATGACATCAAGTATTGCTTCAGGTTCTACAGGTTTGTCAAGCACAGTTATGAATTCTTTGATGTCACTTCTTCTTAATCCGGTAGATTTATCTTTAATAACGATTGTGAAAACTTTATTTTTCTCCCAGAGTTCTGACAAAATTCTAAAAAAATCCTTTCTCGGTACATCTCTTGGAGGGAATTCAACTATTAAAAAATCAACGTCAACTCCGGGAAGATTTTTAAAAGCATCCAGCCCATAGCCTTTTTCCATGAATATTCCAAGCTTTTCGAAGGCTGAAATTAGAGGATCTACCACCTTCTCCTCATCCCAAAAAACCACCCCTCTCATTTTACTTTTTCTCCTCCTGCTATTTCCTTTCTACGAATTATAGTATAACAAAAGCTTTAATATTTCAAAAACAGAGAATATTTTGCAGTTTAAAAAAGAATAGTTATATAATATATTCACATTCATGGGCCGGAAGGGACCCCATAGAGGAGGGCAAAGGTGAATGGGGTCCCCTGAGGGCCTATGCGATTGATCTATTATTTTTTACGATGCAACGTAATAAAAGTTTCTACTTCTAAAGATTGTTTTAATGGGTAATGAATTTGTTTTCTGCGAGAAGTGTTTGAATTTGTGAAAAGTATCATGTTGGAAGAAGAATTATTTATTGTGTTAAGTCTTTTATTATCAAAGCAAAAACAATTTGAGCCTGGAATTGGAACCCTTCCCTGACCAGCAGGAGATTTTACTGAAGTTTTAGCGAAGGAAACAAATCAGGGTAGTTTTTGAGAAAGCCTGAGGATTTCAAGGTATTGTTTCAATATAAAAACTAAAATTTGTATGAATTTGTGGGATTTAAACTGAAAAAAGCCGAAGAATTTCTTTCTATGCTTGAACCGTGATAAAGAAAACACTACAGAGCTTCTTTCCTGCATTATAATCCCAGAAAGTGGGGACAGGAAAGGCTCAGGAAAGAATGGGGAAGCAGAGAGGGGAGTAGATGAATCGTTTTTCTTAGAGGAGCACGGAGCAGATGGAAGAAAATTATAAGCCTTTAAAAAGCAATCCATTATTTTAACCTTAAGAATTGAAGCCTGATATTTTAGATATAATATGTTGTATAAAATTCTTGTATTTCTTCGATTTTCTACGTATAAATTTAATAGGAGGACAAAAATGAAAAAATCTGGTTTATTTAAAGTATTTTTTATTATCTTTGCAGGTGTTATATCGGTTTTCCCCCTGTTGGCTAAATCAAATAATACAGTTGATATGGCAGTTTTCAATAATTTGAGATTCAGAAATATTGGTCCAGCTATTATGGGGGGCAGGTTGACTGATATAGAAGGTATTCCCGGAAATCCCAGAATTATTTACGTGGCCACCGCTTCTGCAGGTGTATGGAAAACCATCGATGGCGGTGTAACGTGGCTGCCCATTTTTGATTCACAGGGGATTCAATCTATTGGAGATATCGCTGTTGATCCTTCTAATCCAGATGTTATATGGGTGGGCACAGGTGAGGATAATCCCAGAAACAGCACGTCCTTTGGTAAAGGTGTATTTAAATCCACTGATGGAGGAAAAACCTGGAAGTGTGTTGGTCTTAAGAATACTGAAAGAATTTCAAGAATTATTATTAATCCCAGAAATCCGAACATAGTTTATGTAGCCGCCATTGGGCATGTGTTTGGCCCTAGTACTGATCGTGGTGTCTATATGACTGAAGATGGAGGAAAGACCTGGGAAAAAGTTCTTTATATAGACGAATATCACGGGGCATCTGACATTGAGATGAATCCTTCCAATCCGAATGTTCTATATGCAGGCATGTGGTATTTTCAAAGAAAGCCATGGGACTTTGATAGCGGGGATAAAAAAGGAGGAGTTTTTCGCTCCGTAGATGGTGGATATACATGGAAAAAGCTAACTGAAGGGCTCCCTGAGTTCATGGGAAGAATTGGAATTAAGGTAGCTCCCTCCATGCCTCAAAGGGTTTATGTGATTGCAGAGGCAAGAGAAGGAGCGCTTTTCAGGTCAGACGATGGAGGGGACCATTTTCAGCTTATCCATAAAGGGACTGAAATTGTAAGCAGAGGATTTTACTATACGGAGTTAAGGGTAGACCCTCAGGATGAGAACAGAATTTATGCTATTGCTTCTCCTCTCTGGGTATCAGAAGATGGGGGCAAAACCTTCAGGAGAATTGCCCGGCGGATCCACGGAGATTTTCATACTATGTGGATAGATCCAAAAAATCCTTATAGAGTGTTTACGGGAAGCGATGGCGGTCTTGCTGTTTCTTATAACAGAGGAAAAACCTGGGAATTTTTAAATAATTTTATAGCTGCCCAATTTTACCAGATATATGCAGACAACAGACTCCCATTTTATCACGTTTGCGGAGGTCTTCAGGACAATGGCACATGGTGTGCACCTTCAAGAACCAGAGGTTATATCGGGATTTTAAATGACCATTGGTACTCAATAGGAGGAGGAGATGGATTTTTCGTTGTAACCCATCCTACCAAACCATGGATTCATCTCGTTGAATATCAGGGAGGGGGAATTTCCTTGGTTAATACGAAAACAGGCGAATCAATAGATAATACCCCATATGTGAAAAGAAATGAAGGAGGACCTGCGGGGGAGCTTAAATATCGCTTTGATTGGGATGCACCGATTGTTCAATCTCCACATGACCCTATGACCGTTTATTTAGCAGGGAACGTGGTTTTTAGATCAAAGGATTTTGGCCTTACATGGGAAAGAATAAGCCCGGACCTTACGAGAAATGATCCACAGAAGCTGGGAGCAGCTGGAGGACCTATTTTCCCGGAAAACACAACAGCAGAAAATCATTGTACAATAATTTCTCTTGCTGAGTCCCCAGCAAAACCAGGAATAATATGGGCTGGGACAGATGATGGAAATCTTCAGGTCACAGTAGACGGTGCCAGACACTGGACAAATGTAATCCGCAACCTTAAAGGGATCAAACCTGAAAGTCCCGTTTCTCACATTGAGCCTTCATGGACGGATCCTGCAACAGCATATGTAGCCTTTGATAGACATATGTTTGACGATTTTTCTCCCTATATATTTGTAACCCATAATTATGGAAGAACCTGGAAAAGAATAACAAATGGGCTACCGGATGATGCGTATGTTCATGTAGTTAAAGAGGATCCGAGAAATTCAGACGTCCTGTATGCAGGAACTGAAATAGGGCTTTTTGTTACCTTTGACAAGGGAAGAAACTGGGAAAGACTCAGTATGAACAATCTTCCTCCAGTTGCAGTTCACGATATAATCATTCATCCAAGAGAAAACGACCTTATACTTGGGACTCATGGAAGAGGAATATGGATTTTTGACGATATAACTCCTGTTCAGGAAATAAAGAAGGCGTTAGTACATGAACTGTATATCTTTCCGCCAAGAACTGCTCTTTTGTACTCCATGCTGGAAACCAAAGGTTCCATTGGCGATAAAGTTTTTGTTTGCCCAAATCCTCCTTATGGAGCTTTAATTTATTTTTACATGAAAGATAACCTGAAAAAGGATGAAAAAGCGGAACTTGTAGTGTATGACGAAAATGGAAATCAAGTCAGAAAGCTTTCTCTAAAACCCGTGAAAGGCATAAACCTTGCCGTATGGGATTTAACGTATGACCCTCCTGTTTCCCTGGAAAGAGGAGAAAGGCTTGGAAGGAGATCTGGTGCAGGGCCAAAGGTTCTTCCTGGAAAATATACGATAAAAATAAAAGCAGGAGAACTTGAAGCAGAAGCACCTCTTACGGTAAAAGTGGATCCCACTATTACATATAAAATTGAGGAACTTAAGGAGCAGCTCAGAATTTCACTTGAGCTGAGAGACATGATAAGCAATGTTAATAAATTAATAATGGCGCTTGATAGTATAAAAAGACAGCTTTCATCCATCAAAAAAACAGCTGTTGAGGTTTACCAAAAGCCCTCATCAACCCTTTGTAATTCCATAAAGGAGAATCTGAAAAAAGTAGACGAGTTAAAATACTCTCTCACAAGAAAAGAAAAGACCTATGCCAGTGAATATTATTGGGGGGAGAAAGATAAACTTGTTGAAAACCTCAAACAATTATTCTGGAGCATTCAATCTCCCTTTAGAGCTCCTACTCGTGCTCAAATTGAGTTTTTTGAAGAGATTAAAAGTGAATACAATACCCGAATTAATAGGGTTAAGAACTTTTTTGAAAAAGATATAAAGGGATTAAATTCCATGCTAAAGAAGGTAAATCTACCCATTGTTGCGATTCCTGCAATGAAATGAGTTCATTTGTTTATTTGTAATAAGAGGCTAAGGCAATTAACACAAAAGAGGAGGGATATAGATTTGTCGGATTATTTGGAGCTAAACCTTTTAGAGCTTTGGGTGTCTGTCACCTTTTGGATTACTTTTAGCTCTTCCCAGCATCTTTATACTACGGGAATGAATAGACCCCGATATAAGGAAAGCCCAGATTTTGGAGTTTGTATTCTTAAGAATATAAAATTATTACATCATACAAAAAGGAGGTAATTATGACATGTAAAAGGGTTGTAAGTTTAATTCTTACTTCTTTCTTAGTTATCGCATCGTTATTTGCGGAAAAAGATTATAGGGGCATTACTCCTGATGTCCTTAAAATTCTTGAGACTTCAGTCAACGTAAATGCTCCTCAAACAAAGGCTCTTATCAATGCCGTTTCTGCAAACGATGTGGGTAAGCTTGTGGTTAACAAAAGAGTAAAAGATTCTCTTTTTGACTGGAATTTCTCATTTAGGCTAAAAACGAAGGGGGTTACAAATCAGAAGAGCAGTGGACGCTGTTGGCTTTTTGCCGGGCTTAACATTCTCCGCTACAGAGTGGCCCAAAGACTGAACCTGGAGAAATTTGAACTTTCTCAGAGTTACAATTTCTTCTATGACAAGCTTGAAAAGGCAAATCTTTTCCTTGAAAAGATAATAGAAACCAGGAACAGACCCATTGGGGACAGGACCGTGGATTTCTTGTTGAAGAATCCAATTCCCGATGGTGGACAGTGGAACATGGTGGTTGCTCTCGTTAATAAATATGGAGTTGTTCCAAAAGAAATCATGCCTGAAACCTATAATACATCCAATACAAGAAGGATAAATCAGATTCTTGCCACTCTCCTGAGAAGAGATGCAGCAATTTTAAGGGAGTCCAAAAAGAGTGAAGTTGAGCTCAGAAAGATGAAAATAGAGATGCTAAAAGATGTATATAGGCTCCTTGTCTATACATTTGGAGTTCCCCCTAAACAGTTTAAATGGAGATACAAAGACAAAAATGGAAAAATTTCCCCATGGAAAACCTACACTCCACAGAGTTTCTTTAAGGAATTTGTAAATGTTGACCTTAATGACTATGTAGTAGTTTATAACTGTCCTGCCAAGAAATATTACAAGCTTTATTCCATTTCTCTTGACAGAGATATGGCCGACCGTCAGGATCTTACCTTCCTCAATCTTCCAATTGAGGAGGTGAAAAAGCTCACTCTTAAAACGCTTACTCAGGACAAAGAACCAGTATGGTTCGGCTGTGATGTAGGGAAGGAGCTTTTAAATAAGGATGGAATAATGGCTCCCGATACCTACGATTATAAATCCCTTCTCGGAATTGACCTTAGCATGACAAAGAAACAGATAATTCTTTACAGACATTCCATTCCCACCCATGCCATGGTTTTTACAGGAGTTGATCTTGGGCCAGACGGTAAACCTATTAAATGGCTTGTTGAGAATAGCTGGGGTAGCAAAGCCGGTAAGAACGGAATGTATGTGATGTATGATAAGTGGTTTGATTACTATTTGTATGAGGTGGTGATACCAAAGAAAAATTTAACACCCGAGATGCTGAAGCTTTTGAAGCAAAAACCTATAGTTGTTCCTCCATGGGATCCAATGTATGATTTCTTTTCTCATTGAACTGTAACTTACGGCCTGCACTCTGCAGGCCGTATACATTGAATTTTACTTTTTTAATATAAAGCTGGAAGAAGCACTTGCTTTCTTTTTAGCAAGTTTGTCCTCTACTGTTATTATTACAGTATACTTTCCTTCCTCAAGTTGTGGGGTAGTAGTTATTTTATTTCTTAAAAAAAGCTTGTTCGGGTCAAGTTCGGGTGATAAATTTCTGTGGTCATTCAGCAACTCTCCATCCAGATAGACCTTACCATCGGGTCCTTTTAGAGTAAGGTGTTCGGAAATCCAGATTTCATTGGTTTTATCCTGATTTTTTATAAACTTAACACCCTTGATGTTCATGTAGAGCCATACAGCGTCTCCAGGTTTATATGTAGCATCGGGTAGTTCCACGTACTCCATATATCCGCCTGGTTCCTGTGAACAAAAAACCAGATTTGTAATTTCGAAAGGTTTTTTTTTCAGGGATAGTCTGTTTTTTTCAGGGGTAGTCTGTTTGCATCCTGCCAGAAATAAGGTTACAAAAATTACCACCGAGATAGTTAAGATTGATAATGCCTTGTTTCTCAAAAACCCTCCTTTTTTTCTTATTTTAACAAAAAAATGGATAAGATTTAATGACAGGACAAAGGTGACAGACACTTTTATTTAAAATGTATTTGCCTGCGAATGAAAATGGTTTTTAAATTTTTACGATGTTCCCTGAAGTTTCAGTGCCAAACAGGAGAGTATTTGTAACTGTTCCGTATTTATTGCAAAGTTCCAACAATTTGTTCAGTTTCTCCTCCGGCTCAGAACTTTTTACTTTCACAGTGTAATTTATTCTTGAAATTCTCGGCGGGTTTTCAAGCCTTATTCCCTCCACCTGAATTTCCACTTCTTCTATCTGTAAGTGCATTTGCCTGGAGATGCTGTTTAAATTGGTCATAAGGCACGTTCCAAATGCTGCCAGGAGCGTTTCTGCCGCATTGAAACCATAGGAAGGATCCCCGCTTTTTGCTCCGAGTGTTATTTCAAAACCATGACTTTTAGCGAGGACCCTTTCCTTTCCTATTGAATGTAAAATTACCGTGTATTTTTGCATAAAATAAATTTATCTGCTTATTCAAGTTTTCTCAAGTCATTCGCAATTTTTTCCAGCACTTTATTAAATACGTCCTCATCATAATTCAGGCCTGGAGTTTTCTCTATTTGGAAATCTTCATCAAGAACATAATGTCTTACTATTTTGTCCCCGAGCCCGTAGTTTTTCAAAGTTTTGGAAATACATCTCAGTTTGCACCCGTCTATAACTATTATGCCGTCATCTTCAAAAAATTTGTCTTTTGCTGGAGAAGCATCTCCGCTTAAAGCAGGCAGACACCTTATATTGACATTAGAAAACATTTTGTCCAATTCAATTGCCAAGCGGGCAGACATCTGTCCTACATTTGATCTTCCTATGAAACCAACCACTGTGTAATTTTTCTTCATTTTCTCACCTCCTTTTTGTTGTTTCGGACTGCATTTAATTTTTCCTCGAGTTCCTTTTTCCTTTGTGTGAAATGCTCAAGCTTGTGCTCTATTTTTTTATCTCACTTTCTATTTTCTTTATTTCACCCTCAATTTCTTTCTCTAATTCCTCTGCTTCTTCTTCCGCAGCAATAGCAAATTTTTCTCCTTCTTTAACTCTTAGAAAAACCTTATACCACATGGAAGCAAGGGGCATCTGGAAAATCACACAGGAGACCACGCCCAGCAGGGTTAGCGGTCCGAAGGCTGCTGCAGCCAGCCCCATAGCAATGGAAAGATTTTTAGTGGCGGTTCCGTAGACAAGGGGGATAGCATCATCCAGAGATATTTTGAAAATCCATTTGAGAAGATAGTAAGTCACGGGATAGGCAAGCAGATAATAGAAAAGCGCTCCTCCGGCGGGAAGTATCACCCGGGCAGTGTGGGCAAGAATGAACTTGGATTTCAGAGAAACCCCTGAAAAGACGAGGAAGAGGGCCATAAGGGATGAAGTCAAATGGTAATATGGCCTTGCCTTCTTAAGTCCCTTTTCCCCCTTTGTTTTGAGAATAAGCATACGGGTAATAACCGCTAAGATAAATGGTCCCACAACAAGAAGAAGAACTTTCTTGAATAGCATGGCCACATTTACATTTACCTTTCCACCCACCAGGATTTTCATCCCATAGGGAATCCACACTAAGGAAACCAGGAAGGTTGTTAGCGTAAGGGAAACCGCCAGGCCCATGTTGGCATTTAATATCATGGTCCAATATGTTATAAAGCCTCCTGGAGGTGCTATGCCTGCAAGCATTAACCCTGCGAACATTTTGGGCTCCTTAGCAAAAATTAGGGCTAAGGGGAGCATCATAAGAGGAGCTACCACCAACGCCAGGAAATTTCCCAGTAAAAGTTTCTTTGGATATTTTATAGAGTCAACGAACTTCCTTATTTGCAGGTCTATCATGGAAGCCCAGAGCATGAGAAATGCTGATGGGATTATAAGGGACTTCAGAAGATTTATTATAGCCTTTGAGTAAAAGAGTCCGGCTACAAATCCTACTACCAAAGACAGCAGGACAAACCAGACAAGATTCTTTTTTACAAAACTATCCATTTTACTAACCATTTTTTCACCTCCTTATTTAAATAAGTTTGAAAAATCCAAGCCAGATGGCATAGTTGTCCGCAAAAGGCAATTTTGCCGTTATGTTTTTAAGAAAAACCGTCTGAAGGAGGAAAGTTCTTTTCAGCCTGAACTGTACTCCAGCAACTGCTTTAAGATAGTAGTAAGAAGGGCCTGAAGAGTTAAGTGTTCTATTGTAAACCAAGCTAACCTCAGGAATAGTCCTATAGGACAGGTTATATGCACCGGACCAGGAAACCGATATCTCGTCAGGCAGGTTTTCTCCTTGATAATCCTTCCCCTTTACCTTGTAAAAAATGGACCAACGAAGGTCCCATTTCCCCAATTCCTTTTCTGGCAAAACAGCAAAGCCGTAATCATAACTGCCTGTGCCCAGCGGTAACTCCTGAGGGGAAAGGTTATTTGTTCTTGCGGTGGGAAATTTTGACCAGAGCAGGAAGGAAGTCAAGAACCTCTGCTTTTTGTTGTGATGAACTTTAAAAAGCAGCGCGCCCACGCAGTCTCCCAAGCCATTAGAGGATTTAGTGAAATTCGCAGTTGTAAATGACTTGCTGATTATAGGGAAATTGGCTATAGCGGTTATCCTATTGGTAATTCCGTATCTTAACTTCAGGACAAATATTTCCGCCTTTAACTCCGTTCCTTCAGGGAGTTTTTCCATCTTATCTGTAGAAGGATTATATCGAAAGGCAAAATCCGGATAGATAAAGTAGCCCCGAATTATCAGCCTTTTTTTAGGGAGTGTTTTTGCTGGAATTCCATATATTGGAGGGCGGGGAGTTAATTTAGCGGGAGCCGCTGAGATCAATGCTGACATAGCCAATAACACTGTTAATTTCTTCATCATTGTGATCCTCCTTTCTGTTGCTATTTATACATATATTACTTTATCATATATATACAAATAAATCAAGAGGTAAATTGTCTTATCGAAGAATCTGTATAATTTTTAGTGCCAGACACAAAATTTCTTGACAAATATTTTTTCAGCAGTAGAATAAAAATTCAATATTCAAACAGGCATTTTAATATTGGAGGCGAACATGTTTGATGCGATTTTTACCCCAATCAAGATCGGGAAATTTGAAGTGAAAAACAGAATAATTTTCCCGCCCATTTCTACAAATTTTGCTGACGAAAATGGGTATGTAACTGACAGAATGATCTACCATTATGAGAAAAGAGCAATGGGAGGAGCGGGTCTTATAATTGTAGAAAATGTTTGTTTTGATTTTCCTGGAGGAAGACATGGCGCCTATCAGCCCAGAATAGATGACCCCAAATTTATTAGAGGATTTAAGAGGTTGGCAGATGCAGTACACAGATATGGAGCAAGAATTTCAGCTGAGCTTACCCATCCAGGGGCCTTCGCAGATCTCAGGTTTAACGGAGGTCTCACTCCCATGGGGCCGTCCAGAATTTCACTTCGTAAAGATAGAGGATTTGTAAGGGAAATGTCAGAAGAGGATATCATCTACATTGTTGATAAAATTTCGGATGCTGCGCTTTATTTAAAAGAAGCCGGTTTTGACTCGGTTGAAGTCCAGGGAGCCCACGGTCTTCTTGTTAATCAATTTCTTTCTCCTCTTACTAATCACAGGAACGACAGATATGGAGGTTCAATTGAGAATAGGACTCGCATAGCAAAGGAAATAATAGAAGCAATAAAAAGGAAGACTGGAGATGATTTTCCTGTTACAATCAGGCTTGCTGTTCATGAGTTTAAAAACGGAGGAATAGACCTCTACAAAGAAGGTGGCGAAATCGCAAAACTTATGGAGAAATACGGCTATGCAATGATACAGGCTGACCTTGGTCTGGGAGACAAGGAAAAAAGATTGGAACCTATTATGTATAAAGAAACCTGGAGAAGCTACATGGCAGAAGAAGTAAAAAAGCATGTATCACTTCCAGTAGCTGCAGTAGGAATGATAAGAAATCCTGAATCTGCGGAGAATTTAATTAAATCTGGGAAAGCCGATATGGTGGTTCTTGGTAGAACCCTTATTGCTGATCCATTTTGGCCTGACAAAGCCAGAAAGGGAGAGGTTAAACTAATAAGAAGATGTATAGGGTGTAATGAATGTGTGAAAGCCAGACATGATGATGACATTCCTTTAAGGTGTGCTACAAACCCTGAAGTTGGCCTTCTATATACAGAGTCAGTTATCGAGAAGGCTTTAAATCCTAAGAAAGTAATGATAATTGGTGGAGGACCAGCAGGTCTTGAAGCAGCCAGGATTCTTGGAATGAGAGGTCATAAAGTGATTCTTTATGAAAAGGAAGACAAGATCGGCGGTGCCTTAAAAATAGCGGCAGTTCCCCCAGGAAAATCCAAAATAAAATGGCTTATTGAATACTATTCGGAGGTACTAAAACTTACTCCTAACGTCGAAATTCGTCTGGGAGAAAGCGCTAATAAAAAGATAATAGAACAGGAAGCACCGGACTTTGTAGTGGTGGCCACCGGGTCTGTTCCTATTTTTGTTAACACAGGCTGCAAAAATACATTCAGATATACAGATGTCCTCGAGGGGAAAGTTATTTTTAAAAATGAAAATATTATAGTGGGCGGGGGAGGACTTGTGGGATGTGAAACTGCGCTTTATCTGGCTTCCCAGGGGAATAGGGTAACGATACTGGAAATGTTACCTGATGTTGCAAGGGAAATGGAAACTCTTTCCAGGAAAGCATTGCTGAGGGAGCTTAAGGAAAATAATGTGAGAATATATACGAAAAGAAGGATAAAAAGAATGGGGAACAAAAAAGTTTATGTAGAAAACATTGAAACTGAAAAAGAGGAAATTTTCTATGGAAAATTGGTAGTAGCTTTTGGTGGTAAGCCCAATAATTCAATAGTGAGTATAATTGAGGAATTAGAGATCCCATTTGAGGTTATTGGTGATGCAAAAGCTGTAAGAAAAATAGCAGATGCGATAAGTGAAGGTTACAGGTTGGGAAAGATGCTATGAGGGACGATGATTATAAGGAAATAGCAAGGATTTTTTTCGGCTTCTCTGACCCTACCCGTTTAAGAGTACTCATGGAAGTAGCTCATGAAGAAAAATGCGTGGGAAATGTGGCAAAAGCTCTCAATCTTTCTGTTCAGAATGTTTCTCATCACCTGAGATATCTTGAGTCCTTGGGAATTGTGGAATTCAGGAGATATGGTCGTTTTGTAAGATATAGAGCTAATAAAGAGAAGATTTCTAGAATTTGCAGCTTTTTTATAGAACTTCTCGAAGGAGGAAAAAATACTTCAATGATGTCGATGACAGACACTTAATGTTAGACAGTTGACATCCCAGTACTTGAATTAAGTTTTTCATTCAAATTGTTAGGGTGCAAAACCAAGGAAAACAGCTATGGCCCATAAAAGCAAACCTCCGAAAAATATCCAGATCACATCCAGCTTGAAATACTTTATGGAAATGAAAGAAGCAGCTGCCAGAGCCATGGATGGTGATTTTGCTGCTCCAATTTTGCCAAGTTCTAAAACCATTACTGCAAGAAGGCCAACAAATGCAGCTAATATACCCCTCAATGCCCCCTTCAAATAAGTTATATGTTTTATCCTGGAGTAGATTTCACTAACAAAAAGTGTAAACACAAAGGATGGAGAAAAGATGGCAAAAGTTGCAAGGAGTGCTGCCCATACTCCCCCGAGTTTGTATCCTATAAAAGCGGCAGTGATCAGAATTGGTCCTGGTGTTATTTGCCCCAGCGCTATCCCATCGGCAAATTCACCCATTGTTAGCCAATGATAATGCCCCACTGCATCAGCCTGTATTAAAGGGAGAATTGTCACTCCATTGCCAAAGGTAAGGGCTCCTATTTTAAAGAAAGACAACGCCATGGTTCTTGTCACAGGCTTGAGTAAAAAAGAAATAACCACTCCAACCAGAACCACTAAGAATGCTCCTATTATTCCTGTCCAAGATGAACTTTTCTGAAGGATTTTATCTCGTGGGGCGTTTTTGTTCTGTACAGCTTTAAGAAAGATAGCCCCAGCTGTAAACGCCACAAGCACTATAGCTACAGCATTTACATTAAAAATGAGTGCTACAAACGAAAGAAGAATAGAAGCTTCCCGGCCATTTCTGATATTCCTTTCTCCCAGTTCCATTGCTATGTAAAGAATAACTCCCACCACAATTGCTTTGAGCCCCATTAGCGCCTGGCTTACCCAGGGTATTTTTCCTGCGGAAAAATAGAGTGCGGAAAGAAGCACCATTAGTACAAAGGTAGGCGTAACAAAAGCGAGAGTTCCTATGAAAGCCCCTATTGCACCTCCTGCCCCGTAGGCTCCTTATGTAGCCAGATTAAACATTATCGGGCCGGGATAGAGCTGAACCATCGCAAGTCCTTCGTTTAGTTCCTCTTCACTCAACCATCCGTGCTTTGAGATCATCTTTTTCAACTTGGGGAGAATAGTAAATCCATAGGCAGTAAGACCAATTTCGAGATATGCCAGGAAAATTTTTATTAAAACCGTTCTTTCCTTTTTCATTTGCTACAAATTTTAAGTTTTAAGTTAGTTTTCGTCAAAAATTTCATGCTGCGATGTCATAGTATATATGATCTTCTGCGACATCCAGATTTTAAAAAACTTCTACAGTTGCTTTGATCACTTTTGAAGAGCCAGCCACATAGGCATCATATCCACTTAGGTCGGTTTCGTGGCGTTCGATTACTGTATGTACTCTTCCAAGTTCTGAGGAATGAGGACGCTCGGGATGAGGGCTTGAAATTGAGATGACATATTCAACATCAGGGTATTTCTTTGCCCAATTTTTGAACCATTCCAGACCATAGAATGTTGCACAATTATGAGCAGTAAAGTACAGTTTAAAAATTCTGTTTTTGCTCCTGGGCAATGCATATTCTAAAATAGTCTTCATAGGAGCAAGTCCTGTAGCTACAGCAGCCATGATTACCGGTGTGGTGTGGCCTTCTCTGAATTTAAATTCTCCGAAAGGCCCATGAATTCCCAGGACCTCTCCTTTTTTCAGTTTCTTAAACACATAGGTTGTAAAACGTCCGCCCTTCACTAGTCTTATATGAAGTTCAATAAGTCCATCCTCTCTTGGAGCATTTGCTATGGAATAAGCTCTAACCATATCTTGTTCACCTGGAACATCCACAGTCAAATATTGTCCTGGATGATAATTCAAAGGTTTTTTCATGGAGGAAAAGCCATATTCTTTTAATCTCAGGGGCAAGAGCTTCAATTTCTACCACTTTGAATGGAGTTCCCTTGCCAGGATATTTTTTAGTTCCAGGCAGAGCCAATTCTTCTTTCCTTGAAACCAGTTCCTGCCAGATATGCTCTCGGACGTTTGCTCTTTTCTCAAGTTGCCTCACAACTTCAAGAGGAGGGAAACTGATAGCTCCTGCTGGGCAGGTGTTCATACAGGTGGTACAACCTACGAGACAATTTAAAGGGTCATAAACCGTAGACTTCTGATTCTTAAAATCGTATCGGTAAGCTTTCCTGCTACATCCTGTAACACACATTCCACATCCAATGCATAGAAGAGGATCTACCGTAGGATGCGAATCTATTTCCTCCCTTGGTATTCCGTGCCAAGGTTTCAAACAAGTAATTATTATTATTATAGAATTGATTAAAGCGTTTTATGGAAAAATCTTCCCTGTTCAATGAAAAATTTTTATTTAAAAAAGTTAGAAGTTGAAGGTTATTCCTTTTTAACAAGCACTATTTCACTTTCTTCTATTATTTTTTCAATTCCCTCTGCACAGGAAGTTACATCCTCATATTCAGTGGATACGAGGTTAAAACTCATGAAAGAAGGAGCTTTTTCCCTCCAGCATCCCTTTAATGAAGCCGTTTCCATCTTTATATCAACAAGGTCACAGGGCTTGTTCTCAATAAATTCATATATTCTGGGAAAGAGTTGCCTTTCTGCTATGTGCCCTGCAATTTCGTAGTGAATTTTTCTCTTTGCTCTGGAAAGAAACTCAAGAGCCTCTTTTCTAGCTTTTTCAAGGTCAAGTTTTGTTTTTTTCTCTATAGCTTTTTTCTTAACTATTCTTAAGACCTTGAATTCTCTTTCTACCTGTTCAATTATTTTTCTGTCAGGGAAAGAAATTGCTCCAGAAGGACATATAGTTGCACAGGTGGAGCAGCCCACCATGCAGTGGTATGGATTTGCCACAACGGGTTTGTTCCTTTCAAGGTCAAAATCGTATACATTTCTTCCGCAGGTTACAAAACACAATTTACAACCTATACATTTTTCCTCATCAACTGTGGGATACCAAGGGATTTTTTCCCTTGGGATGCCATGCCAGTATGCGAACTTGGGTTCGAGTTTTACGCTCATATTAGTCCTCCTATAAAATTTCTTATTGCAAAATTTATTATATAAAACTTTGTTATATAAATCAATTGAAATTAGATGTTCTTTAGTGTTAATATAGAAAAGGAGGATATTCATGCCTAAATGGAAATTTAAAGGATGGTGTACAGGATATCCTGGTGGAAAACCTCCCAGATTTCTCAGGCCATTCCTTTTACTTTTGCTTCTTGTTGAAGGGAAGGCCCACGGATATGAGCTCCTTGAAAAACTTAAGGAATATGGTTTGCAGTATGAACTTCAGGATATAGGTTATGTTTACAGAACTCTGAGAATGATGGAAAATGAGGGAGTGGTGATCTCAGAGTGGGATGTTGCAGGGGAAGGTCCAAGTAAAAGGGTTTACACAATAACAGAAAAAGGTAAGACGGAACTTGAGGAATGGACCAAGACTCTGGAAAGCATAAAAGATAGTTTGAACACATTTTTAAAAATTTATAGAGAGGTAAAGCAATGATAAGAATAGCTTTTGCATCTGAGACTTCTGAAGGGCTTGAAGGGATTATTGCTCAGCATTTCGGGCGTTGTCCCTTCTACACTTTTGTGGATATAGAAGATGGAATGGTAAAGGACTGGCTTGTAGTTCCCAATCCTGCAGCTGATGAACATTCTCCGGGGCAGATTCCACAATTTATAGCGGAACAGGGTGCCCGGATAATAGTAGCCGGAGGAATGGGCCCGAGGGCACAGGAGTGGTTTTTAAAGCTTGGGGTAAAACCATTTATAAGAGTTAGCGGTAAAATCAAGGACGTGCTTCCGCTAATTCTGAAGGGAGAAATTGAACCCATAACAACTCCTGATAAAGAATGCGATAAAAAAGAAGAAAACTGTGAGGGAGGAGGACATCATCGTTGAACTATACCGAAGGTTACTTTTATTTTTTCGTAGTACTTGTTGATATGCCCCTATTTTTTGGACAGACTTAATGTTAAAAGCAATAATGTATATAGTCTTTATATGAGAGAGAAGGAGATAGAAAACTACAGGGATGTAATTGGGTTCAGGTTAAAGGTTGTAGAATTTTTTGCCCGCCATGGGTTGCACCTTACGGTGGAAACCTTCGGGGTAAGCAAGAGCACTATCTACCGCTGGAGGAAAAGACTGCAGCAAGCAGGCGGTGCAATCTCTGCACTTGTTCCCTGCAGTAAAGCGCCAAAGCGGAAGCGAAAACGACAGATTTCTCCACAGATAATAAAGTTTCCAGAAGAGCTCAGAAGAACACATCCCCGCATGGGAAAGGAAAAAATAAAGATTCTTTTAGACGAATATTGTAAGAGTAAAGGGCTTCGCTCTCCCTCAGCTTCTACCATAGGAAGAATAATAAAAGAGAGGGGATTATTCTTTTATCCGCAGGAAT
>Ga0190334_1000527_pt1 | contig 18826 bp, 18 predicted proteins | sample 48720478_MG_FD_161270 | JGI IMG/M metagenome (GOLD analysis project Ga0190334, IMG submission 161270) | Hydrothermal vent sediment bacterial communities from Southern Trench, Guaymas Basin, Mexico - 4872-04-7-8_MG | ecosystem: Environmental > Aquatic > Marine > Hydrothermal vents > Sediment ...
ATAAATAAGTAACCTGCAGGTACATTTTTTCCTCATTATTTTCAGCTATGAAATCTACCTCTTTGTTTCTCAATTTCCCGATATAAACATTGTAACCTTTTTTTATCAAAGAGAGATATACGATATTCTCAAGGATTTTTCCTATTTGGTAGTCAATATTGGAGCTAATGTAATTTTTGAATACAATGTCATTAACATAATACTTTTTTTCTCCTGTCAGGATTTTTTTGCCTCGAATATCATATCTCTTTACTTCGTGTATGGAGTAGGACATTGTTATGTATTTTATATAATTATCTATTATTTCGTGATTGACTGAATATCCGTTTGATTTCAGATGTTTTACAATGGAGTTTGTTGAAAATGTTGTACCAATCGTATCAATCAGATATTCGAACAATCTTTCAAGAAGCCTTATATTCCTTACTCCAAATCTTTGTACGATGTCTTTTAATATAATTGAATCTTTAAGATTGGTTATATAATTGTATCTCAGACTTTCATCATTCAATTTGTAAAGTTCTGGTAATCCTCCTATTTTCAGATACTTCAAAAAGGATTCTTTGTTGCGTTTTAATTTAAAATATTCGAGAAATTCATTGTAATCAAAAGGGAAAATATTGATTGTAACATACCTTCCTGATAAATATGTTGAAAGCTCTGTTGAGAGCAGATTTGCATTTGAACCTGTTATAAATATTTCAAAATCTCTTTTATAATCCTGAGACAATGAGTTGATTATTTTTTCCCATTGTTCTATCTCCTGAACTTCATCCACAAACAAAAAGATTTTCCCTTTGGGATTAAGTTCTTTGATGTATTCATTAATCACTCTGTTTAAAATTTCTGAATTCTTTATGAATTTTAATTCAAAAACATCCATATTCAAATAAAGGATATTTTTTCCGCTCACTTTGTTTATGTTAATAAGATTATTTATTATCATTCGTAATATATAGCTTTTGCCGACTCTTCTCTGACCTAATATTACTTTTATCAGCTTGTTTCCCATAAAATTATCTATCTTTTTAAGATAAGACTCTCTGTAAAACCCGGTATCAATTTTTTCATTATTCCAAAAATTATATTTTTTTAAAATATTAATAATTTCTGACATATTTGAATTTTACAAAAAAATGTAATTTTTTTCAAGTATATCTGAAATATATTTAAAACTTGCAAGATTTTCAGACATATCTGAAAAATTACTTGACAGAGAGTTTAGAGTTCTTAAAAAGGAGATTATAAGAAAAATCGTTGAAATGCAGTAGAGAAAACTCTACACAGATTAATTATTTATTTCCCTTGCCAAACATCAGGAAGATGTTCTCCCGAACTTCGCATAAGTTAAGACCACCTTTTTCACATAGGATTTATTTTTGTAAAGATAGCCATTATTGTATCTGAAAAGTGCAAGGTCAAGGTCGCCCCCTGCTTGATCATAATAGTGTTTTAATATCTTTAATCCCAAATCAATATTGTACTCAATATCAAAAAGTTTGTTTGGATCAATCTTATAATAATCTTTCCACACATTGTAGTTTATCTGCATAAGCCCGTAAGCTCCGGCAGGTGAAATTGCATACTGATTAAAATCACTTTCAACCTTAATAAGAGCAAGAATAAGCTCGGGCTTGAAGCCATAATCTTTGCTCTTTTTGTAAACTATGCTTGCAATTTTATCAAAATTGGGATATTTACTCTTTAATGCCATAGCTTTAAACTTGTAAAGCTCATAATCTTTCATAAGATTTCTGTACTTTACCAGCTCTTTTGTAAGCTCAGCCTTTTCTTTTAAAAGAGCTTTTCTCTGGGCTTCAATTTGAAATCCCTTTTTAATAATAAAATAATTGGAAAGAATGCTTAAAAACAGCAGAACACTAACTAATATAAATACTTTATTGTTTATCTTCATTTTTATCCTCCCTTTAAACTTGGAGTATTATAGCAGATTAAAATAACAAAAGTCAAATTTACCACCAATTTGGTAGGAAATCTTCAATTGACAATAAAAACACATTTTAATATTATTTTTGATGAGACTAAGGATATTTTTTGCTTTACTTCTTTTATCTACTCTTTCACTAATTCCAAAAGAGCTTAAAATTGAACACCAATTATCTTTGAGAACCTATTTTATTGAAGATCAAAGGATTTTCTGGAGCGGACTTGAGAGAAGTTTTGGAGTTGAAGGAAGGTTAACTCTTAATTTTTCAAAAATTAAAGATAAGAGAGGATTTTTCAGCACTCTTGAAATTTTCTTAAACCAGCCCTACGGAAAAAATATTTTAACCGATGATGAAAGAAAAAAGTATGTAGAGAGCTTTAAAGTTGATACATTTGAAATCTCAAGGCTAACAATAGGATACAAAACAAAAAGATTTACAATAAAATTCGGAAAAGATTATTCTCCTTTCGGAAAAATTCACTATCCGATTTTTTTTAATAATTACAGATTCGCCTCTCCTTTTATAAGAAGTGAAGCAATACTTTTGAGAGAAACAGGGATATTTTTATCATACAATCCATCCTTTATATCAATAGATCTTGCAATAGTAAACGGAGAGGAGGACAGAGATACCAACTCCTTTAAAGCAGGGATTATAAGACTTGGATTAAACTTTCCCTTTTTCAAACTCGGAGTTTCATTAAAAGCCCATGATGGTATTGGTTCAGAGCAGCAAAAAGTTTATAAAAATTATCTTGGAGCTGATTTATTTATCAAAATTAACAAGATATCTCTTTCAGGAGAATTCATCTATGATCAATACGGATTTCATAAGGAGTTTGATGATTCTGAGATATTCTGGCCCACAAGTTTTTATTACAGAGATGTATTTTACAAATACAATACTCCGATAGAGGGTATAGGAGGATATTTAAACCTTAAAATAGGAGAGAATAATAATCTCTTAAACCTATCATACGGAGAATATCATCCTCAAAAGATAGGAAACCCCTATCATGATCAGAATATAAAAAGGTTTATTTTAAAAGGAAGCAAGAAATTAAACAAATATCTTCTTCTCTTCATTACTGGAATTATTGAAGACGAAAGGGAATTTAAAGAGCCGTGGAGAAAGGGTGAAAAAGGCTATGCTTTCTCATTCGGAATGGAGTTTAATTATGAATAAAGTTTTAAAGCTCAAAATTATTATTTTCATTATTTTATTAACCTCAAATTTAGCATTTGCTGAAAAGGAAAAAGTGAAAAAGATGAAGCTAACCTTTATTGAATATGCCAGGGGAGTCTCTTCCTCAACAAATTCAACGATTCATCTTTCAACCGTCTCAAAAGACCTTTATTTTTATGATGTGCATTTGATTGATAATTCTTTTTTCCCTGATAATTCCATAATACCAAATGCCTTTCTCAAGCCCCTTTTTAAAGGCGATATAGTAGGAGCAGTAAAAGCGACCACAGAGCCATACTATGGAATAAGAATCTATCACTTTCTTAAAAATAAACCTCAAATAGGTTTTGGCATAGATTTCATACATTTTAAAGTTTTTTTACCTGATGAAAAACAGACAGTTAAAATCAAAGGTACAAAGGAGGGAGAAAATATTAATCTAAGAGATGATGTGCATAATTATTTAGAAAGTTTTAATGTATCCCATGGAGTAAATCACATAGGGTTTTCAATCATTTACCGCAAAAGGCTTTACAAAAATGAAAAATTCCCGGATGGGAAACTTCAACCATATGTAAGCTTTCATATTGCTCCCTGTATCCCCCATCATGAAGTTCAAATAAAAGATAGTGAACTTAAAGCTTACTCATATCAGATAAAATTCCCAAACTTTGGATTCGGGCTTGGTGCTGGCTTAAGGGTTAGGATATATGAGCACTTTGGACTTTTCCTTGAATATAAATACACATACACTTTTCTTCGAAACTTAGTTTTTGACAATGGAGAAGGGAAAATCCAATTAAATTTCGGAGTTCATCACCTCCAATGGGGTTTTTCAATTTCAATTTAAAGAATAGAGAGGTAAAAACCTCTTTTTATTATTACAAAAGCTCCAAAAATTTAAGTTGAAATAGGGAAATAATTGAGTTATAATAATTTATGGATAGGTAATAAGGAGGTTTTGATGAAGAAAAAGGTTATATATGGCTTAATAATTATTTCATTACTTTTTTTTATAACTTCTTGTAATAAAGCAAAAAAGACAGGAAGTATTTATCTTTCGGTAGATTTTAGTACTCCCCATTATAGTGATACATTTACAGACATAACATATCACTGGTATTTAAAGAAGCATTTAATTCCTTATGATCCTGATTACAAAGTGTTTGTCCACTTCTGGTGGGATAGCAAAAAGATGATGCTTTTGCAGGATGATCATGATTTTCCCTGGAATATTGAGAATTGGAAACAGGGAAAAGATCTCGCATATACACACGAGGAAATTTATATTCCTGATTTTATAGATGATTTTGATCTTGAATCAACAGGCAAAGAGACTATTACATTTACAGTTGGTCTCTGGAAGCCAAAAGTAAAAAATTCAAAAATCATTCTTTATCAAAAAAAGCTTGAGTTTGAGTTAAGACCTGCTGAATATCCCGAAATAACCTATGCAGAGGGATGGTATCCCGAAGAAAAGTTTGGCTATGGGATTTATGATAGCTGGAGATGGACTGCCCAAAAAGCTTCCATAATCGCAGACAATATAGGAGAACCTCTTTATCTTTATATCTACGGAGGGGTTGATAAGGGAGTGTATCCTGATCAAAAAATCACAATAAAGATTAATGACAAAGAGCTTGAAAGCTTTGTTCCCAAAGAGGGGAAATTCAAAAGAAAATATTTACTTGATAAAAATATTCTCGGAAATGAAGATGAGTTTAAGATTTATATAGAAACAGATAAGACATTTGTTCCAGCTAAGCTAAACAAAGGAAATGATGACAGAGAGTTAGGCCTTCAAGTCTATCTTGTGAATTTGATGCCAGTAAAAACAAAATAGCATAATTGCTGATAGTTTCAGCATCAAGAAGAACGGATCTTATAGCTTTTTATCCGAAGTATTTTAGTAATATATTAAAAAAAAGAAAAGTTAAGGTTCAGGGACCTTTTGGACATAGGTATAGTGTAAATCTTTCTCCGTCTGGAGTACACACAATAGTTTTATGGTCAAAGAATTTTGAAAATTTTATAAATAATAGATTTGAACTAAAAGACTTATTAATGAGCTACTCTCAAATATACCTCCACTTTACTATAACAGGTCTTGGTGGGGCTGAGATGGAGCCTATCATTCCCAAACCTCAGAAAGCCCTTGAACAATTAAAAGAACTTGTAAAAATAGTGGGCACCGAAAGAATAGCCATAAGATTTGATCCTATTATCTTTTACAAATATGAAGGAAAACTTAAAACAAACTATGATTTTTTCCCTATTCTAATAAAGGAAATTTCAAAACACGGGTTAAAAAAACTCATATTCAGTTTTGTTCAATACTACCCAACAGTAATAAAAAGATTTAAAAAAGTGGGGATTGAATACATTGACCCATCAAAGGAGAAAAAATTAAAATTAGCTTCTGATATGGCAAAAGAGATAAGGGAAACAGATATTAAATTGTACGCATGTTCTCAAGAATTTCTTACTAAAATTGAAGGGATAGAAAAATCAAAATGTATTGATGCTGAATACTTATCAAATATTCATCCTCTCGGATGGAAGATTAAATACAAAAAAGACAGGGGACAGAGAAAAGAGTGCGGATGTTCCGAATCAAAAGACATAGGCAACTATGGAATGAGCTGCCCTATTCCCTGCCTATATTGTTATGCAAATAAAAAGATAAATGTGAGGATAAAATGAAAGTTTTTATCTGGATTATTTTGGGTGCTATTGGCACAGGTTTTATAATTTATGGGAAAAGGCAACAAAATTATATCTTTTTCCTCTCAGGAGCTTTACTTTACATAATACCCTATTTTTTTAAGAGCATTATTTCTTTAATTTTAACCTCTGTTTTAATAATTGCATTCCCCTTTTTTTGGGATTAATTTTATTTTGAACAAGAAGAATTAATTTGATAAGCTTTGAAAATTAATATAGAATTAGAAAATCCGAAGGAGTAAAGGATGGCTACCGAAGAGAGAATAAAAAGGATAAATGATGTTCTGAATAACAGACAAAGAGATCTTGTTGTGGTTCTTGAAAATATAAGAAACACCCATAATGCAAATGCAATTATAAGAACAATGGATCTTATAGGGATTCAAAATCTTTATATTATTAACACTCTTCAGGAACCATTTCCTATAAACACAGCAATCTCCACCGGAGCTGAAAAGTGGATTACAATAAAACAATTTTTTTCCGTAAAAGAATGTGTAAAAGAGCTAAAGAAAAATAATCTAAAAATTTTTTCAACCCATCTTAAAGCAGAGGCAACTCCAATTGATAAAGTGGACTTTTCCCAGCCGGTTGCAATTGTCTTTGGAAATGAAAAGGAGGGAATCTCAGACCAAATCTTAAGAGAGAGTGATGAGAACATATTTATTCCAATGAGGGGAATGGTAAAAAGTTTTAATATATCTGTGTCCGTAGGAATTATTCTTTATGAAGCAATATCTCAGAGAATAGACTCCGGATATTTGGATAAAGGGAAACTTTCGGAAAGTGAAAAACAGGAGCTTTTTAATAATTGGATTTTTAATCGCCGTAATTCTTAGCAATTCCTCTTTTGCTAATATTTATAGACTAAGAATGAACTTTTATGCAAGATCATGGGGGACGCTTATACTAATAATACCTTACAGAGCTTATGCTGAGGTGGGAGCTGATCTTTATCTTAATGAGATCAAAAAGGACGGTAAATTTTACTACTCATTTTCAGATATAGCCTCTCCGGTTTACTATGTTCAAACTATTGATTTTATTCCAAAGGAAATCCATGCAAGGGTAGGAGCAAAAAGCATAGAAGAGAGCGTTAGGTTTGGAAATAAAAAGCTTAATCAAATATGTACAACGGATCCTATCTTCTGTGAAAACATTCCCAAATCAAAGAAAAAAGCCTTACCCTTTCTATTTAAAAACTTCGATAAAAACAACTTTGAATTTACAAGGCTTAAAAATGGGAAAATACCAAAGGAGAGTATAAAAAACAGAATAGAGCTTTATTATGCATGGCCTGCTAATTCAAAATTTGGTATTCCTTCCTATAATATGCTAAAAGCTTCTTTATGCTTTTTTAACATAAGATTCAAAGAATATGAAGATTCGGGAAAATCAAATTACCGGGTAATGAATATAAATCTGAATGAATGTCTGAATAGAGTACTTTATTATACGGTACCGGCTGTCAAAAGATTTGTCCACTTAAAACAAAAGCGGTTATTTCACATGTATTTTAAAAGAGAAAGACAAAACGGAAATGTATTTTTTAAAGGTGAAGCATACCCTAATGTAAAAGTTTGGGGAAATTATAAAATAAGATATTTTAAAAGAGAGATAATACTTAAAGCTGGTTCTGAAAAATTCCTTTCTGACAAAATTGAGCTAAAAGTTACAGATGATAAGGGAAAAGGTGGAAAGGGGATTATAGAATTTTACAAAGTAAAGTAAATACTCTGCAACAATCTATCTTCCATTTCGTTTAAAATTGTATTATGATTAAAAAAGAGAATTTATAAAAAGGAGTTTTTATGAAGAAAAAACTTTTCATTCTTATCCTTGTGTTCGGTTTAATTTCCTTTGGTTTTGCGCTGAAGGATTCCCGCCTTTTGAGATTCTCCGATATTAACGGGAATCAAATTGTGTTTGTGTATGCGGGAGACATTTGGACAGTGTCTGCAAATGGTGGAGATGCAAAGAGGCTCACTTCTCACATTGGACTTGAACTATTTCCAAAAATTTCACCCGATGGAAAGTGGATAGCATTTTCAGCAGAATACTCAGGCTCAAGGCAGATTTACATCATACCTTCGGAAGGAGGTGTTCCCAAACAGCTTACCTATTACAATGATGTCGGAGAAATGCCCCCGAGAGGAGGATGGGATTATGCGGTTCTGGATTGGACTCCAGATAGTAAAAAGATTCTGATAAGAGCCAACAGAACGCCTTACGGAAGAAGAATGGGAAAATATTACTTAGTTCCGATAGACGGAGGACTTGAAACTCCCCTTGAAATTCCGGAAGCAGGTTTTGGAAAATTTTCTCCTGATGCAACAAAAATAGTTTACACTCCCATTTCAAGGGAATTTAGAACATGGAAGAGAACAAAGGGTGGTAGAGCTCAGGATGTATGGATTTATGACCTTGTAAAACACAGCTCAAAAAGGCTTACTAAATTTGCCGGAACCGACCAGCACCCGATTTGGTATAAGGTCAAAATATATTTTGTATCTGACAGAGGTCCAAATGCAAGGTTAAACTTTCACTCTTATGATTTGAAAACAGGAAAGATAACTCAAATCACTCACCACAAAGAGTATGATGTACTCTGGCCATCTGGAAGAAATGGAGTTGTTGTGTATGAAAATGGTGGATACATATACAAACTTAACCTTAATACGGGAAAAACACGAAAACTTACTGTAAATATTGAATTTGATAACCCGAACAGGCTTCCCTATTTTAAAAATGTGGTAAAATACATCTCAAGATTCGGCTATGATGTCTCACCTTCCGGTAAAAGAGCTGTATTTGATGCAAGAGGGGATATTTTTACAGTTCCTGCCAAAAAAGGAATAACATACAATCTCACGGAATCTCAGGGAGTAAAAGATTCATATCCTGCATGGTCTCCGGACGGGAAATGGATTCTTTATTATTCGGATAGAACCGGAGAGTATGAAATCTATCTTACAGACCCCAAAGGTAAAAAGACAGTTCAGCTTACAAAGAATAGCCATACATGGAGATTTCCCGCTCTGTGGTCCCCGGATAGCAAAAAGATTCTTTTTTCCGATAAAAACCAGCTTTTAAAAATCCTTGATATAAAAACAAAAAAAATCACTGTGATTGATAAAGCAAGGTTATTTGATATAACAGACTACGACTGGTCACCTGATTCACAATGGGTTATTTACACAAAGGATGCTCCGAACGGACTTGATGCAATATGGGTATACTCATTAAAAGATAAGAAAAAATATCAGCTTACGGATAATGAATTTAATAATTTTGGCGGAGTTTTCTCAAAAGACGGAAAATATATCTACTTTCTTTCTATGAGAACATTCAATATGAATTTCTCAAGCTATGAGTTTGATTTTGTTTACAACAAAGCCACCAAGATTTATGCAATGGCATTAACAAAGGACGCACCAAAGCTTTTTAAAGATGAAAATGATGAAGAACCCGTAAAAACCGAAAAACCAAAAGTTAAGTCAAAAAAGAAGAAAAGCTCGGAAAAGAAAGCTAAAAAACAGGTTGTCGTAAAAATAGATTTTAAAGGTATAAATGACAGAGTTGTTGCTTTCCCTCTTAGAGCAGGTGATTACAGAGGCATAGGTGCAATTGACGGAGGAATACTTTACTACAAGGATAGAGGACTTTACAAGTTTGATATAAAAAAGAAAAAGAGTGAGCTTATTATAAAGGGAATTTCAGGAATTAAAATTTCTGCGAACGGTAAAAAGCTCCTTTACAGAGCAGGTATAAAGTACGGAATTATTCCAATCTCACCAAAGCATAAAGTGGGAGACGGACTTTTGAATATGAAAGATGTTACAATGAAAATTGATCCTGTTAAAGAGTGGAATGAGATTTATAAAGATGGGTGGCGTCTTTACAGAGATTGGTTTTATGTTAAAAATATGCACGGAGTTGATTGGAAGGGTATGTATGAAAAGTACAAAAAGCTTTTGCCATACCTTGGTCACAGAGCGGATCTTGACTACATTTTCGGAGAGCTCATAGGAGAGCTTAATGTTGGCCACTGCTATGTGCACTGGGGGGATTTCCCGAGAGTAAAAAGAGTGGATACCGGTCTTTTGGGCGCTGAGCTTGTGGCAGATAAAAAAGCAGGAAGATACAAAATCTCAAAAATCTACAAAGGTGAGAATTGGAATGAAGCTACAAGATCACCATTAACAGAACAGGGAATAAATGTTAAAGAGGGAGATTACATAATCAAGATAAACAATCACGAGGTAACTCTAAAGGACAACCCTTACAAATTTCTTGAAAATACAGTTGGAAAGCTTATTCCGATAACAGTAAATTCAAAACCGACCATTAAAGGAGCAAGAACCTATTTGATTAAACCCATAAAAAGCGAACTTGCTTTAAGACATCTGGATTGGGTAAATTCAAGAAAAGCCCTCGTTGAAAAACTTTCGGGAGGAAGAATCGGCTATGTATATGTTCCTGACACGGCAGTTGCCGGAAATAGAGAGCTTTTCAAGGGATTTTATGCAAACAGAGATAAACAAGCCCTTATTGTTGATGAAAGATACAATGGAGGAGGATGGAGCCCCGGTAAGATGATAGAGCTTCTTTCAAGAAAGAGAGTAAGCTATTGGAGAAGAAGAGGGCTTGAATTGAGACCCGAACCATTTTATGCAATTGATGGTCCTAAAGTTATGCTTATAAATCATTACTCCAGTTCGGGCGGAGACAATTTCCCATATTGGTTCAGAAAGGCAAAGCTTGGAATCATTATTGGTACAAGGTCTTGGGGAGGACTCGTCGGTTATGGATGGAGTCCTTCACTTGCAGACGGAGGAAGTTTTGCAATACCATCTTCAGCCATAGTGGGAACAGACGGAAAATATATTGTGGAAGGAGTGGGCATCTATCCTGATATTGAGGTTGAGGACAGGCCCGAACTTGTTGCTCAAGGACATGATCCATCTCTTGAAAGAGCTGTAAAATATCTTTTGGAGCAATTGAAAAAGCAACCTCCTAAAAAAACCCCTAAAAACCCTCCTGACCCCGACAGATCAAAGTGGTATGAAGGAAAAATTAAATAGAATTGCATTTTAATAGGAAGCCGACCGTTTTTGAGAAACGGTCGGCTTCATCGTTTTTATTAGATCTTCACATATTAATTATTCCAAAATTGATAATAATCTCAAATAGTGCTAAAATACTGTATGAATTCTTTTTTTAAAAATTTTCAGGAGGGCCAATGAAAGATTCAGAAATCAAAAAAATTTTAGTGGAAAGTGATGAGGAATTTAAGAAAATTTATGAAGAACACCAAAATTATGAAAATCAACTTAAAAATTTTCAGGACAAGCATTTTCTTACCTCAGAAGAAGAGTTAGAGGTAAAAAAGATAAAAAAGAAAAAGCTTTTTCTTAAAGATAAAATGCAACAAATAATAAACGAATACAAAAAAGAGAGTAAGAATTGATAGCAAAAGACGGATATATTTTCATAATCCCGGCGTTTTTTTTCGCCATCCTCTTTTGGTATTTTCGGCTTTATATCCCATTTACATTTTTTCTTTTATTAACACTCGCATTTTTATTTTTTTTCAGAAATCCATCAAGAAAAATACCGGAATTAAAGACAGGAGAAGTTTTATCACCTGCGGACGGAAAGATAATTGAAATAGTAAATACTGAGCATGGGAAAAGGCTCAGCATATTTTTGGCTATTTACAATGTTCATGTGTTCAGAGCCCCAATAGGAGGAAAGTTAAGCACTGTAAAGCTTGTAAAAGGCAAATTTCATCCTGCCTATAAATTGGAAGCATCCACCGAAAACGAAAGAGTAAAAATGGTAATTGATGGAGAAAGCAGAATGGAATTTGATGTGATAGCAGGAGTTGCAGCAAGAAGAATAAAAGCCTGGAAAAAAGAGGGAACAAAAGTTGAAGCAGGAGAGCTCTTAGGAATAGTTATGTTTGGTTCAAGAACAGATATCTATATTCCTGAAAATTTTGAACTTTATGTAAAAGTTGGAGATAAGGTAAAAGGAGGCTTAAGTAAAATAGGGAGGTTTAAATGAAAAGAGAAAAAAAGGTTAAGAAAAGAAGGAAAAGGATTAAGATAGAATTTTATTTTTTACCTTCACTTATCACTGCCGGAAATGCAGTTTTTGGTTTTTTAAGTATTGTTTATACTCTAAAGGAAAAATATTATTTTGCCGCTCTTTTCATATTCTTTGCGTCTCTTTTTGATTTTTTTGACGGTAGAATAGCAAGAGCTATGAAAGTATCCTCAGAGTTTGGGACAGAGCTTGATTCTCTTGCAGACACAATTTCATTCGGAGTCGCCCCCGCCCTACTTATATATTCTTGGGGTCTAAGAGGATTAGAACCATTTTCAACAGTAATTGCATCCATTTTTGTTTTAGGCGGAATTATAAGACTTGCAAGATTTAATGTTATTCACATAAACAATCCTGAAAGCAATAGCACATATTCAGGTCTTCCGATTCCAATGGCAGCATCAGCACTTTACTCTTTTGTTCTTATTCACCCTACTCCTCTAAATTCGAAAGTATTTACTCTGTTTTTAGGCTTTTGGGTAATTCTCTTTGCATATTTTATGACATCAAAGATAAAATTCAGAAGTTTCAAAGACATTGGGATGAAAACAAAAAACATATTTCCTCTTCTCTTTTCATCCATTGTAATTTTAGGACTTGTTTATTATACAGGCTATACAATAGCTATCGTACTTTATCTTTATGTGGGATACAATCTATCAAGATTAATTTTTAAAAGGAAGAAAGCGGCACAATATGACCTTAAAACAAAAGAAAATTAAAGTTGGAGTTTTAGGTTATACTTCAGAACTTTCAAAAGAGCTAAAGTCTTTTATTGAAGAAGAAAATCTTTTTGAGGGACTAAGATTTAATTTTTATGATCTCAATGCAAAGGATGATTATTCTATTTTAGGAGATTTTAGAGATGAAAGCATCGTAGTCAAATACCCTAAAATAGAAGATCTAAAAGAAAATGGCATCCTAATTCTCACTTCTAATTTACCTCAGAATGAAGATATAGTGAAGCTTTACAAGGACGGGATAGTAATTGACATAGCAGACTCTTTGGATGAATACTCATTACTTTATAGTGGTGAAGAGAAAGAGGTATTGAGAAATTCAAGAATAATAAAATTACCTCAGCCTGCCTCCTTTATTTTATACAAAATACTTACTCCAATAAAAAAGAGTTTTGGTCTTAAATGGGCTCTTTCAAATGTGTTTTTCCCTGCCTCATCAAAAGAGGGCGGTATAGATAATTTTTTGGACCAGATTCTGAATTCTCTCAACATGAAACCAATTAACAAAGAAATTTTTAATGAACAAATAGCATTCAGCTTTGCCCCCATAGAAGAGGAAGTCGAAAGAAAGATAGAGGAAGAGACAAGAGAGCTTTTGGGAATGAGAGAAGTGGGAGTTGAATCTTTCTTTGCCTCTGTATTTCACTCCTTTTCTTTTTTCATTCACCTTAAAACAGCAAAACCAATTGAAGAGGATATTTTCAAATACAGTTTTGAAGTTGAGAGTTTTTTCAGATTTTCAAGAAAAAGGCTCACTTCCCCTATTGAGGCGGCAGGCAACAGTAAAATAGAACTTTCATTCTTAAGAAAGGTAAAGGACATGGAAAACACATACTTTCTTAATGCTTCAGCCGATAATTTCAAAGTTGGAATTATTTTAAGTGCAGTGGAAGTTTTAAAAAAACTAACGGAGTAGAGTTTGTTTAAAGACATAAAAAAACTCTTTTCTCTTTTAAAACCATACAAAAGAAAGGTACTTATTGCCTTTTTTTCTATGATAATGGTTGCTTTTTTTACTATGCTCATTTCAGTTATCATTCAACCAATTATGGATGTCCTTTTCCTTAAAAATAACTCATCCGTTAACAAAACAGGCTCACTTTTGGTTAAAAGATTTGTTGAAGAACTTGTGCATTCGGGAAAGGTTGATTTGGTTAGAGTTTTACCAATAGCACTTGCACTTATTTTCCTTGGAAAAGCTTTTTTCAGTTTTCTTTCAAACTATCAAATGAACAGTATAGGACTCCATGTAATAAAAGATCTGAGAGACAAACTATATGTTCATCTTTTAAGACAGTCCATAAGATTTTTTTCAAGAAAGAGGACAGGAGACATAATCTCAAATATAACAAATGATCTGGATAAAGTTCAAAACTCTGTGACAACAACAGTTTCAGAACTTATAGTTGAATCTTTTACACTTTTGGGTCTTCTTTTTGTCATATTTTATCAGGATTGGCACCTTGCTCTTATAACTTTTATAATAATACCTATCACAATAATACCCGTTAAGTTTTTTGCAAGAGTGGCGAAAAAAGAAGGGCATAAAATCCAGTCATCAGTAGGAGACATCTCCTCATCTCTTTTTGAGCTTATTCATGGGATAAGAATTATAAAAACATATAATATGGAAGAATTTGAAAAGAAAAAATTTTTAAAAACCTCGGAAGATAATCTTAAATCAAACATAAGGCTTGTCATTATAAAAGCAACATCATCCCCCTTTATGGAATTTTTCGGAGGAGTTGTAGCAGCAATTATACTTGCAATAGGAACATCAAAAATCCATGCCGGGAAAATTACACCCGGCCAGTTTATGTCCTTTTTCACAGCTCTATTTCTTATGTACCCTCCAATAAAAAAGCTAAGTCGTGCAAATACATCTTTGCAACAGGGGATAGCAGGTCTTGAAAGGATAGAGAGTGTTTTAAAAGAGAAAAATGAGATAGAAAAATTTTCAGGTAAAAAGAAAATCATAAGAGCAAAGGGAGAGATAGAATATAAAAGTGTTTATTTTGGATATGATGAGGGAAACGGGCATGTTTTAAAAAATATAAACCTTAAAATAAAGCCTGGAGAAAAGGTTGCAATAGTTGGCCTAAGCGGCTCGGGAAAAACCACTCTTGTGAATCTTATCCCAAGATTTTTCGATCCAACCGAAGGAAGTGTATTCTTGGATGGAGAGGATTTAAAAGAGATAGATATAATTTCCCTAAGAAACAACATAGGGATGGTCACACAGGATATAGTTTTATTTAATGACACAATTTACAATAATATAACCTGCGGTGAAAAGATTGACATGGAAAATGTTATAAATGCTGCAAAGTCTGCAAGAGCACATGAGTTCATAGAAGCACTACCTGAAAAATATAATACTGAGGTAGGAGAAAGGGGGCAATTTCTTTCAAACGGGGAAAGACAGAGACTTTCAATAGCGAGAGTCTTTTTTAAAAACCCCCCTATTATAATCTTAGATGAGGCAACTTCTTCCCTTGATTCAGAATCAGAAGCTATTATTCAAAAAGCTCTCGAAAACTTAATGAAAGAGAGAACAACACTCATAGTAGCTCATAGGCTTTCAACAGTAATAAACGCAGATAGGATAATAGTTCTGAGCAAAGGAGAGATAGTTGAAATTGGAACCCATAGCGAACTTCTTAAAAAGAAAAGCCTTTATGCTCATCTTTATTCACTGCAATTTCCTGAGAGGATACAGCTATGATAAGAAGTATGACAGGACACTTTTCAAAAACCTATCAATATGAGACATTCACATATTTTCTATCAATAAGATCCCTTAACCACAGATTTTTGGAAATTAATTTCAGAGGGAATGTCACATGGTTAGGAGTTGAATCTGATTTGAAGAAATTAACAGAAAAGCATTTAAAAAGAGGCAAAATAGATATTATGATGGATTTTGAGCTTTTTGATCCCTCAAAATTCCTAATACAACTGAACTCTTCTCTGCTTCAAAAGATTCTGTATATACTTGAACCTAACATAAAAAAGAAAGAAAATATTGTTATAAATATGGATTCACTTCTTAAATTACCGGGAGTTTTTAATATTAACTATGTTGATTCCCCCTTCAATGAAAAAGAAAAAGAATTTATATTTTCAACATTTGAAGAGAGCCTTTTAGCCATAGTTAAAGAGAGAGAAAAGGAGGGTGAGAAATTAAGAAAACCTCTTATTATATATGCCAATGAGCTTAAAAAGAAAACGGATCAAATAAGGGATTTAATAGCCCTTCAGCCTGAGAGAATAAAGAAAAAATTTGAAGAAAGATTAAAAGAATTTTATAAAATAAAGGATTTTTCCGAAGAAAAATTTTATGAAGAGTTAGCTTTTTATCTTGATAAGGCAAATATAAATGAAGAAATTGAAAGACTTGATTCACATATAAGTTATTTGAAAGAATTACTCGAAGATGATTATCCTGATCCTGTCGGAAGAAAAATAGGGTTTTTAATGCAGGAATGCTTAAGAGAAATAAATACAATAGGCTCAAAATCTCAGGATAAGAAAATCTCAAAATTAGTTGTTGAAGGGAAGGAACTAATCGAAAGCATAAGAGAACAAATAATGAATATAGAGTAATATGAAAAAAAGGTATAGAAAAAACATAAATTTTTTAAAACTTATACCCGAAAGAAATGTTGAATTTGAAGAGGAAGATAATGGGAAAATAACACTTATTCTTGAAAAAACAAAAAACCCTATAATAAAAGCCATAATAAATTTTTTTAACAGATCCCAGTTTTTCAGAATTCATCTTGATGAAAAGGGCAGTTTTATCTGGAAATTAATTGATGGAAAAAAGAATATGGAAAAAATCATAGAAAAAATAGTGGAAAAGTTCGGAGAGGAAGACTCCATTACAAATCGATTAAAAGTTTTCTTTATCCAGCTTGAAAAGAGTAAATTTATAAAGTATAAAAACATTGATTCTCCGGAGGTTAGAAAAAATGGTACCTGATTTTTCAAATGTTTATATTATTCTTCACAACATAGAAAATCCGGGAAATATTGGTTCTGCCGCAAGAGCCATGAAAAATATGGGACTTGAAAATATGATTTTAATAAACCCACCGGATCTTGAAGCGGAAGAAGCGAAAAAGTTAGCATATATGTCATACGAAATTATTAAAAAAGCAAAGATAGTACCCTCTTTTGATGAAGCAATATCAATGGTGGATATAACTGTAGCCACAACAAGAAGAAAGGGAAAATGGAGGGAAAGATTTTTACCTCCGGAAGAAATTTCAGACTTAATCTTAAAGAAAATTCAACTAAACAAAATAGGCATAATTTTTGGGACCGAAAAGACAGGATTAACAAATGATGAAGTAATCAAGTGTGATTATGCAAGCGAAATACCAACTGTTATCGATTACCCATCATTGAATGTTTCTCAGGCTGTAATGATTTATGTTTACGAGCTTTACAGAGCTTTTATGCGAACCAATGATTTAAAACCTTACTCATCCCCCATAAGAAAAGCACCAGGGAGTGAATACAGAAGACTTTTTGACAGGATTATGAGATTAATGAAAATTTTCAATATATCTGAAGGATTTGAAAATAAATTTTCAAAATCTCTAAATAGACTTTTTGCAAGAACGGAGTGGGAGATAAAGGACATTGCAACTTTTGACGCATTTTTAAAACATATAGAGCAACACGCAGAGAGAAAAGGGGATTTTATAAAAGAAAAATAGTAAAAACTTTTTCACATTTGCAAAAAAACTCATTTCCATATATGCTTTTAATGGAGGTAAATATGAAAAAAAGATTAGCTTTAATTGTGTTTTTTCTAATTGCATCAACATTTGCCGCGATGGCAACACCCCCATTCTATTATTCAGGAATTGAGACACCTGACAAGACAATTTCTTTCACAATAGGGTTTTACCCTGATAAATATAGCTGGCATGAAACTCCATCAGCGGGGAAATACTCTGTAATAATAGGAGCAATCATTAACAGCAAAAATGCTCAGCAAATTGTATGGAAAGATTATAAAATTTACATAATGCTAAAAGATGGAACACTATTCAATAATTACACAACAGTAGCAAAAGATGGACCTTTTGCTTGCAATTACACAGTAAAACCGGGAGAAACTCATTATCAGAATTTCACATTTAAGAAAAAATTTAACCCAAACGATATAGCAGCTGTCTGGTTAAAACTTTCAGATAGTAATTTTATAAAACTTTTATATAAGGAATAAATATACAATTTTCTAATTAAACAATATTAGCTTCCCCAAACTCTTTTTCCATTTTATTAACAATTTTTTCTACTTTCTCAAAATCAAAAAAGTCCGCATCAAAATTTGCCTCCTTAAGTTCCTTTTTATTTCCATGTGTTAAAAAAGAAACAATCGTATCAAGAATAGACAAAGCTTTTATCTCTTTTTTGTACTCATTCGAAGATTTCTCAGGGATTGTATAAAATAATGAAGATTCAATAAATATTTCAGGTAGATTCCAGGAACAAAGAAAGTAAGCTCCTAAATCTCTATGATTAATGATATTTTTTATTTCATCCTCACTTTTTGAAAAGTTATAAAAGTTTTCTTTTTTAAGATTCTCTGTAATTTTAAAAAAATTTTGAAAATCAAATCTGAGAAGTAAAACTTTTCCAATATTATAAAGTAAAGGGATGGCTTCATAATTAACTGATAGTTTTTCACCAAAAATAGCTTCATAAATGGAAGAATAATATTTTGATGCCACAAATGCGGCATTAAAAAGTTTTCTAACATGAGGTTTCTGAACCTCGGTATAGGATAAATTTTTCATTGTATTAAAAAGAATTAAATTTTTTAATTGTAAACTTCCTATTCTTACTATAGCTTGTCGTAACGAAAGGGTTTTGTAAGAGCCATAAAAAATAGAGTTTGCAATATGTAATATCTCTGTTGCAAGTGAAATATCTTTCTTTATTATATCCTCTAACTGCTTTGCAGAAGCATTGTTCTCCATTGCATGGGATACTTCTCTATAAGTTTCAGGCAGGGAAGGTAATTTTTCAATTGAATTTATATATTGAGTTAATTTTTCATCATTAATCGTCATATAAATTGAAGAAATCTGCTTTATT
>Ga0190334_1000528_pt1 | contig 18773 bp, 14 predicted proteins | sample 48720478_MG_FD_161270 | JGI IMG/M metagenome (GOLD analysis project Ga0190334, IMG submission 161270) | Hydrothermal vent sediment bacterial communities from Southern Trench, Guaymas Basin, Mexico - 4872-04-7-8_MG | ecosystem: Environmental > Aquatic > Marine > Hydrothermal vents > Sediment ...
AGCCTTTCGTGTTCTTGCTACACGTAGGGAATGGGGAAAGACAACAGAGGATGACACAGAATGCGAGATAACTTTTCCACCACTTCCTGAGACAGAAAAAGAGGTTAAGGAAATTGCAAAGTTTTTTGGAGTAAAGCCGGAACCTCCCGATATTCTCCTCAACATTTATGCAAATGAAACCTATCTTCGTCAGGTACCACTTAAAGATTACCGCTACCTGCACTTTGCTACACATGCAGATTTACCTGGAAAAGTTCAAGGAATAAAAGAGCCCTTCTTACTCCTTGGACAAGTAGAAAATAAAGGGAAAGATGATGGATTCCTTACCATGACTGAAGTTTTGGAACTAAACCTTGATGCAGATATGGTTGTACTTTCTGCCTGCCTTACTGGTAGGGGAAAGGTAATGGAAGGCGAAGGAGTGTTAAACTTTATCAGGACATTCCATCATGCAGGAGCAAGGAGTGTTGTGGTAAGCCTCTGGGAAGTGGCCTCCGACGAAGCGGTTGAGTATATGAAGACCTTTTATGGCTATCTTAAAGCTGGTAAAAGAAGAGCAGAAGCCCTCAGACTCGCGCGAAAAGAGATAAAGGCTAAATATCCCAATCCCTTCTACTGGGCCGTGTTTATTTTACATGGGGAGGGGTAAAGAATGAGAAAGATTTTTAAATCAGCCGTTTTTTATATAGTATTTCTTCCAATTTTAGTTTTTTGTTCTATCCCATTATCTTCTTCTGCTGGAATAATTATCAGGAAGCTTATTGAAGGCAAATGGATTGAATGGCGTGTAGGAGCAACCCCGACAGAAACCCATTTTAACAAAGGACTTGCATTTAAAAAAGCAGGTAAGCTTCAAAAAGCTTCTGAGGAATTCCTTGAAACTGTCACGTTGTTGGAAGATGAAAGGAAAAAATTTACAGGTGAAAAAAGAAAGAAATTCTTTGAAACAAATGGAAGAGTTAAAGCATATCGAGAACTTGTTGCTACCCTTTCTGAGAGGGCTATCAAAGGAGAGAAGATAGACAGTAAGTTTACCTCATATGGTAAAAATTTGGCTTCTGTTGCTTTCTATTTTTCCGAGTTAATAAAGGCAAGATTGCTTACAGAGGCAATAGTCAGGGGCAAAAAGGTAAAGCAGAAAGTTGGGTTGCCAATTCCACCAGAGCAACTACTTCTAAAAGATAATGAGGTTCTCCTTGAATATATGGTTGGAGATGACACAACGTATATTTTTGTTGTGAGAAAAGAGGGTGTGAAGGGCATACACAGGATAGCTTTAAATAAAGCAGTGCTTGAAGAAAAAATAAGGACATTCATGAAACCTCTGGATATGAATTTAATAACTTTTTCAATAGAAAAGGCAAAAGAGCTTTATTATATTCTTCTTGCCAATGCACTTTATGGAACAAAAGGAGATGAAAAAGTAATAATCATTCCAGATGGAATACTTGGGATTTTGCCTTTTGAGGCACTTGTAATAAAAGAAAGTAAAGATATAAAGGACTGTGTCTTTGTTGGAGATAAATGGACTATCTCCTACGCCCCTTCTGCTACTTTCCTGGGACTTACCCGTTATTCTAAGCCTGAAAAAACCGAGAAACTTTTGTTTGCATTGGGAGATCCTGTTTTTAGTTCCGATGACCCCAGATATAAAGCCAAACAAGAAGACTCTATTATTACACTTCCAGATTCGCAAACAAGACGAGCCTGGTTGGATAAAAATAATAAAACTAACAGGGAACTTCTTTTTGGCCGTCTTCCTGAAACTGGACAGGAGGTTAGACAAATTGCACAAAATATGAGCGTGGTTCCTGAATTTCCTAACGTGCTTTTGGGGTTACAAGCCAACGAAACTGAGTTGAAAAAAATAAAACTTGAAGATTACAAATATATTCATTTTGCAACACATTCTTGTTTGCCTGGTGATATTCCAGCTATAATAGAGCCCTCATTGATTCTTGGTCAAGTAAAAAATAATAAAGGCGATGACGGATTTCTCACATTAAGTGAAATTATGAGTATAAACTTAAATGCTGAACTTGTATCCCTCTCTGCTTCCTGCACAGGTGTAGGTAAAATCATTGAAGGGGAAGGGGTGCTCAGTTTGGGCTATGCTTTCCTTTTTGCAGGGGCAAGGAGCGTAGTAGTAAGCCTATGGAATGTTTCTTCAATGCAGACTGTTGAATTAATGACCTCCTTCTATCGTCACCTAAAAGAAGGTAAGAGTAAAGCCGAGGCATTAACTCTTGCTAAAAGGGAGATAAGGGTCAAATACCCCAATCCCTTCTACTGGGCACCGTTTGTGTTGGTGGGGGAGAGATAAACAAGATACATGATGCACGATTCAGGATGCAAGATGAAAAGACCACAATCGTATAAAGACCTACAGCTGTATTCATTGGCAAAGATATGCCGTTGCATCATGTGATGAAACAAAGGTTCATTTAGAAATGCTTTGTGAAACAGGGTCTCTTAAAAAAGGTGTTTTTGAAGAACTTATTCATGAATATGAAGAATTGGGTGCAAAACTATTTAACTTTAGAGAAGCAGTTATAAAAAATTATCGTGCATAATTTTGTTTGTTTGAACATCAAAGGCTTGAAAATTGGAATTTACCATTTAGGAGGTATGTAATGCCTGTATTGAAATTTAAAAATTTTGAAGATTTGGATAAATTTGAGAGGGAGGGAAAAGGTGTAAGCTGGCAATTTACACCTGATGAAGCTTATATTAATAAAGCCCTTAGATCTCAAACCAGAGTTCCATTTCCTGCCCGGGTCTATAAATTCAAAACCTTTGAAGAAGCTGAAGCATGGGAAAGGGAATGGTGGATAAAAAGTGGAGCTACTAAGAGAGCTCGTTAATTTATGTGCTGCGCTTAACCGTGCAAGGATAAAATATGTGGTGATTGGAGGATGTGCAGTTATCCTTCACGGATATTATAGAACTACTCATGATATAGATCTCCTTGTAGAACCTTTTCCAGAAAATATGAGGAGGTTGAAAAAGGCTCTCCACGAGTTTTTAGGTTCTGATGAAGTCTCTGAGATCAGTGATGATGACATAGACCGATATGCTGTTGTCAGGTTTGTCCCTGAATTGGAAGAGATACCTAAAGTCAAGATAATGATAGTTTATTTATGCCTTAAATCCAATTGACGAATAATGATGTTTTATCCTTCAATCCCAAAAAAATTTCCCCAATAGTTAAATCAAACTTTATTTTTTTTCATCTTATAATATATATAAGAGAGTTAATAAATATAAAAGGAGGCAGGCTATGAAGGCAAGAAGGCTTTTAAACACATTCGGGCTTTTGGTTGTGATGCTTCTGGTTATGGCAAAGGTAGGGATGGGAGAAGAGCAGATATTCTTAAGGCTTGATCCTGGTGGGCATACTGCTTTAATCCGTGACCTTTTCTTCTTTGATCATGGCAGAAAACTTATTTCTGCAAGTGATGATAAGACGATCCGCATCTGGGATGTATCTGAACTCACCCATCCAGAGCTTATAAAAACCATAAGGGGTGAGATAGGAAGGGGGGGTAATTGGTCAAATCTTTGCCATAGCAGTTGATCCTAAGGGCAAATTTCTGGCTGTGGGGGGATATTTGTACAAAAATCCTAAAATAGGTTCTCAAATTCGTCTTCATGACCTTAAAACAGGCAGGGTGGTTCAGGTCTTAAAAGGACATAAGGGTGCGATACATGAGCTTGCCTTTAGCCCGGATGGAAGATTCCTTGCATCAGGATCAGGAGGTGAAGACTGTTCTGTTATTATCTGGAAGAGGGATGGAAACAGGTTCAGGTTTTACAAAAGACTTAAAGGATATACAGATGGTATCTATGGCCTATCCTTTTCATCTGATCGTCTTGCAAGTGGATCACATGATAACACAGTAAGGCTCTATGATGTAAATGATGACTTCAGGCTGATTAAAGTGCTAAGGGATCATAAAAATCGGGTTTGGGCTGTTTCATTTTCTCCTGATGGAAGATATCTTGTTACAGGCTCATATGATAAGAGAATCCTTCTTTATGACAGAGATGGAAACTTTATAAAAGAGTTTTCAAAAAAAGAGACAGTTCCTGTTTCCCTTTCCTTTTCTCCTGATGGAAGGTTCCTTCTTGCAGGAGTAGGTGTGAGCTGGCCAATAATTTGCTACTTATATTCCTTTCCTTCAGGAAAGGTTGTTCAGGCATTTAAGAAACACAAAAACCCAGTAAAAGCAGTTGCTTCAACCATAAGGAATAATAAGCTCATCCTTGCAACAGGAGGTGGTGAGGCACAGGAGATCCTTATCTGGGATAAGACAGGAAAGGTTATTTCACAGATAAAGAGTGTGGGAAGTGGGATATATTCTGTTTCCATCTCTTCTGATGCAAGAAAAATTGCCTTTGGGTTTAGACATTATGAGGACTTATCCAAAGTTAGGATAAATAACAAAGGTCCTTTAAAATACCTTTTTGACCTTGATAAGATGAAGCTTAATGTCCTGAAAGATGAAAGAGGGTTTTTAAGGGCAAGGGAAAAAAGAGAAAACCTAAGCCTTGAGCTAAACCCCTATTTTTCCTATCAGCCTGGTCTCTACTACTCAGATAGCCTCCTTGATGTAAAAAAAGGAAATAAAGTTATAGCAAGGATCATAAGGGATTCAACAGACGGCTACAGGCATGACTGCTTTTCCTTTATAAATGATCGCTTTTTTGTATCAGGTGGAGTAAATGGCTATGTATTTGTCTATAACCTTCGTGGAGAGAAGGTAGCAGAGCTTGTTGGACATGAAGGAGAGGTATTTGCAGTTGCAGTAGATAAAACTGGAAAATGGGTTGTAACATCTGCTAATGATCAGACAATATGCATTTTTTATGTAGGAGACCTAAAGGATGTAAACTGGGGAAAAGGTGGTGTTGATTGGAAAAGACTAAAAAAAGCAAATCCTGGCAGCTATAAGGTGTGGTATCCTGATTGGAATAAAGAATATGGACCCTTAAAATCCCAATACCCCACCATCTACCGTGCCTATGTCAACGGGCTCAAGGATAACTACATGCCCATAAAAAAGATCCTTCCAGCTCTTACCATATTTCCATCAAGAGATGGAAAAGAGTGGATTGCATGGACTCCTGAAGGACACTTTACAGCAAGCTCTCCTTCTGCATTTAAGCTTATTGGCTATCACATAAACAGAGGATTTTACAAACAGGCAAAATGGGTCTCCTTTAGCCAGCTCTATGATGTATATTTCAGACCTGACCTTGTAAGACTAAAACTTGCAAAGCCAGACAAAGACCTATCCAGACACACAAGCGTTGCAAAAGTAAAAAAAGCCCTTGAGACATCACCACCACCAGAAGTTGAGATCATCTCTCCAGAAGATGGAAAGACAACAACAAAAGAATTTATTACAGTAAAGGTAAGAGTAAAAGATACAGGAGGAAAAATTGGAGACATCCGTGTTTATGTAAATGGAAAACTCACATCCTCTGAAGGCATATATCGTGTAGCAAAGACACATGAAGACATAATGCTTGCAAAGGCAGAAGGGCTTTATACAAGCACTCGTGGAGTAAAGATGGTAAGAAGGATATGGTCATCACCTCATAAAACAACCCCATCACTTCTTACAACAAAAGAATACAAGCCCCTGACAGGAGTAGTAGAAAAGACATATCGTATAAGAGTTGCACCAGGAGAGAACACAATAACAGTTCAGGCTCTAAATGGAGAAAACACAATACTTTCTGGTCCTGCAACCATAAAAATAAAAGCCCTGATTCCAAAAAGAGCACCAAGACTATTTGTCCTTGCTGTTGGAATAAACAGATTTAAAGACCCACAATACAACCTCATCTACACCACAAATGATGCAAGGGCATTCATAAGAAAGATAAAAGAAGATGCAAAAGGAGTATATCCTGAGGTAATCACAAGACTTCTCACAAACCCAACAAAAAAAGAGCTACTTCAAGGATTTTCAAACCTATCCCATCAGATCTTACCAACAGATGCCTTTGTCTTTTATGCAGCAACACATGGAGAAGCTACAGATGACAGATACTGGCTCATCACAACAGAATTTTCAGGAAGCCTAAAAGAAGACTGTGCTCTTACCTCAGATGAGATCATGGAACTTATGAAAAGAATTCCAGCCCAGAGACAGGTGATGATCCTTGACACCTGCCATGCAGGGGCTGTGGACTGGACCTTAGCTGATCTTTATGAGTCAAGGCTTATGGCCTTCTCTATGGGTTCAGGAATGCATGTGCTATCTGCCACCTCATCCTATCGCTTGGCCAATGAGGGCTATAAGGGGCATGGGCATTTTACATATTTTGTCTTAAAGGCCTTAGAGGGTGATGCAGATACTAACCACGATAAGAAGATCACAGTGGTTGAGATGGGGCCTTATGTAAAGGCAAAGGTGGAGAAGGTAACTGGTGGTAAACAGCGGCCCATTGCCATTAACTATGGCAAAGATATGGTTATGGCAGGAAGGTAAAAGAAACAGATAAAGGAGGCAGTTATCATGAAAAGGCCAATCCTGCTATGCCTTGTGCTTTTATCCCTTATTTGTATCCCTTCCTTTGCAAAGGACTGTAAAAAGGCAAAAGAGTATATAAACATGGCACTGGCAAATAGAAGGGGGGATATGCTCTCCCTCCTAAAGAAGCAACTGCTGTATGAGAAGGCTATTATGCTTTGCCCTGACTCTGCACAGGCACACAACAACTTAGGTGATGTGTATGAAAGGCTGGGAATGTATAGGGATGCAATAAGGGAATACAAAAAGGCAATTAAGCTTAATCCTAAGTTCTATTATCCTTACTTTGGGCTTGGTGATGTCTATTTTAAGATGGGAAGATACAAGGAGGCAGTGGAGCAGTATAAGGAAGGGTTAAATAAAAAGATTCCAAAGGAAGATAAGATCCGCTATGCATCTGATTTTGAGCTTGTAAAGCAAAGGATAGAGCTGTTTTCCACGATAGAAAAGGAAAAGAAAAAAGGTGTAATAAGCAGAGGCACAATAAAAGCTGTTTTGTCATCTTCCACAAGAGGGCCTGGTGGAGTGGTATCCATAAGCTTTGGTGAGGCACTTATTCCATTTGATTTTAACAAATATGAGATAAGAGAGGATGCAAAACCCCAACTCAATGAACTGGGAAAGGCATTAAAAGAACTTTTCTGCCCAAAAAGGGGCATAGCAGGGGTAGAACCGGGCTTTTTTATTGAAATAGCAGGACATACAGACATAAGAGGATCTGATGAATACAATCTCTGGCTTTCAAGAAAAAGAGCTGAGGCTGTTAAAAATTATCTGGTCCGCAATTTTGATATTCCAGAAGACAGACTCATTATAAATGGCTATGGCGAAAGACAACCCATCTGCACAGAAGGTGCATCAGAGACAAAAGAAACCCCATGTAATGCCATGAACAGAAGGGTAGAAATAATAAGAAGAAATGGAATAAAAACAGCTCAGGGGACAAGAGCAGTAGGCTCTGCAAACATCATTGAGCCCAAGGTTACTCTTGATGTGGGCTTTTTTAAGAAAAAAAGGAATGAGAACATTATAACATTACTTAAGGAAGGAGATATACTCTTTACAGATCAGGATCGTTATTTCTTTTATTTTAAACCCCTTACTGATTGCTATGTCTATATTCTTCAGGAAGATGATACAGGAAAAGCATATCTTCTTTTTCCAGCAAACGACACAAGAGCTAAGGTGAAATCAGGAAGGGACTACTGGGTGCCTGGCTTTGGGATGGCATTCAGGCTGGATGAGGTAAAAGGTGAAGAAAAAGTTTACTTTCTGGCAGTATTCTTCCCTCTTGATGAGCTTTTTAAGGATATGAACATAGAGAGGATACATCAGGTAAAAAAGGCAGTAAAAATATATAAGACTCGAGCAATTAAAGTAGTTCCTGTTAAAAGCAATGAAAATGGAATCTTAAGAAATAAGCTTTTGAGTCGTATTGAAGGAGAAGGAGGATGGGTAAAGGTGCTAAAATTCAAACATGAGTAAGGTTAAAAATAAAAAAGCTAAGAGATAAAATTGAGATTAGGGTTAAGGTTAAGAAATATGAAATTGCAAAGATTGAATCCATATCCATTATATCCATTAACAATTATACTGGTAATTCTGGCAGTGCTACTAATAGCACCTGGAGAAAAAGACCTTTTTTTTTCAGCAGTAAATAAGGGATTTAAGACAAAAGAGCTACAATTAGAAGAAGTTGAGGCAAAAGCTAAGGCATTGTTTAAAAAGGCATTGAATGAGAAGGACTTAAAGAAAAAGGAAAAACTTTATCTTGAACTTCTTAAGCTCTGGCCAAGCTATGCACCTGCTTACAACAACCTTGCAGATACTTATGAGAGGATGGGAAGGTATAAAGAAGCCATAAAGAATTATGAGATAGCCAAGGATCTGGCTCCTCATGCACCGTATCCTTATTTTGGCTTAGGAGATGTATATTTTAAGCTGGGTAATTATAAGTTGGCGATTACTTATTATGAAAAGGGATTGAAAATAGAGCCAAATGATAAGGCATCTCTTGAAAGACTAAAGCTTTCAAGGATTCTTACAACAAAGATACTTTTCCCATTTGATTCCTATAGATTGACTGAGGAGGCCAAGGAGCAATTGAAGATAATTGCTGAAGCTTTATCATCTCCAGAACTTAAAAATTGTGTGTTTGAAATCCAGGGACATACGGATAGTATTGGGCCGGCAGGCTACAACTTAAGACTTTCCCTCAGAAGGGCTGAGACAGTGAAGAAATTCTTGATAGAAAGATGCCAGATAAATAAAAATAGACTTACAGTTAAAGGCTATGGGGAGGATAGGCCAATTGCTACCAATGGAACGAAAGAAGGGAGGGAAAGGAATCGGAGGGTGGAGGTATCTAAACTAACTCGTACAAAGAAAGGAATATGAGAAGCAAGATATTTAAAAGCTACCTAATTCGGAACCCAAGAATAGCAGGGTAAATGCAGAAATTGCGAAGAGGGAATTTGCATTGTATAATGGGAGGCAAGAATGGCCAAGGTTTTGCTCATAGGTGTTGAGTTAGCCGATAATTTATCCTTGAGATACTTGACACCTATTCTTAGGCAAAGAAGACATATTGTAAAAATAGCCGATTTTAGTTCTCGCGATAAAATTCCTGAAATTATTAAAACAATTAAAAAATATAAGCCGAATCTGATAGGTCTTTCTATGATATACAATCTGAGGGGTAAAGACTTTTGCGAGTTAGCTAATGAAATCCGCAATTGTGGATTTCGTGGCCACATCACTGGAGGTGGATTTTTTGCTCATTTTAACACCCACCAAATATTAAAAGATTTTCCCTCTATAGATAGCATTATTCATGGGGAAGGCGAATATGCCCTTGCTGATTTGGCCGATAATCTTAATAACCCAGAGAAAGTGAAGGGACTTTCTTTGCGGTATAGGGGTAAAATAGTTGATACGCCGCGAAGAAAACCAATTATTGATCTAGACTCCCTTCCTTTTCCTGATCATGAGCCAAGAACCTATCTTAACATTCCTGAGATTAACATTCTTTCATCCCGAGGTTGTTATGCTAACTGTCACTTTTGTAGCATCCAAGCTTGGCTAAAAGATTGTGGCATTCCAAGATTTCGACAAAGAAGTGTATCAAATATAGCAGATGAAATGGCTATGTTATTTGAGAAATATGGAATTAAGCTTTATTATTTTATGGATGATAATTTCTTGATGCCTAATTCTCGGCAGAATACTCGTCGTCTTAAGGCTTTGCAATGTGAATTAAGAAAGAGAGGTTTGAATGATATAGCTATCGGGATAAAGTGTCGACCAGATTGTGTGGACAAAAATGTTTTTGATCTTTTGATGGAAATGGGGCTTATTCGCGTCTTTATAGGGATAGAGTCTTTTTCCCAAAAAGCACTGGATTTTTTAGGACGAAGAATTAATGTTGAGCAGAATGTTAAGGCATTAGAAATATTGAGAACTCTTGATATTCATGTAACTTATAATGTTTTATTATTTAACCCAGAGACTACAATGGATGAGATTCTTGATAATATTAGATACTTAGAAAAATTTATGGACGTTCCCATGAATTTTTGTAGAACTGAGGTTTATCCTGGAACACCTCTTGAAAAATATCTTCGTGAAAATAACAAATTATTAGGAGATTACTTTTCCTACGATTATATAATTGAAGAACCTTCGGTTGAATGCTTATTTAAAATTCTTGCCTATGCTTTTGATGGGCGTAATTTTGGAGAAAGGCGAGTTCACGAATTAGGGATGCAAATTGATTATGGAATTAGAATTATGAAAAGATTTTATCCTGAAACAATTTCTCCACCGCTGCTAAGGAGTGTTGACCAGTTTGTTAGAAAGCTTAATGATAATACTATTTTTCACCTAAAAGAAGCTATAGAATTTTTTAATGTTAAATCATCTCCTTGTAAAAAAGATGTTTATAAATTCTCTAATGAGCTAAAACAGTCAGTAGAAGAGGATAATAAGCATTTATGGAGTGAAGGAATTAAATTATGGAACGAGATGGTAAAGATTGCCGATAAACTAAAAAGACGGCAAAGGATCCAACAGAGAATTGGGGGATGGGCAGGAATACACAAAAAAGTTGGAGAATGGATAATAAATCTACTGGGTGAACAAGGTTTTGAATCTTTTTTGCCAGTTACTAATCTACTTACTGCTAGTCAATCGAGCGATGCTCGAGATCTTATTTATTTATCTGACTATGCCCCAAAGTGGCAAACTCCATGGCATGGAGTGCCAAAAGATGATTATTTAGGTCCGTCACTACCAGGATTAGAAAAACCGGAGACAATTGTCATTTATGATGATAAACAGATCGCACGCCAGCTTATTGGCAATTTAAATGTATCCAGAGGGAAAACGTTGTTAGAATTCTTGCAAACGTCCATAACATTGAAAGAATATCTTAAAAAAAGAAGATCAACAGACTTCAGGTTGCTGAAAAAGGAGACAATTTCGGTAGTTCTTATTCAATCACGTGAAGCGGATGCGGTGTGGATACGCTTACAGCCCTTTGGACAAATGCGATTTAGTTGGGTTGTTAGCAAAGATTGGGGTTATGAATGTTTTAAAAGTTTTATTACGTCTGGTGGGACATTTCTGGCGTTTTATTCGATTATTTCAATGTCCATTCTTTCCAATCTTTATATTACATTTGTGAGAGGGGTTCTTCCTATGCCAGCTTATTATGACCGAACGCTAATGCTTGAGGTTGGCAATTTACCTGGTTCTTTGCATGAGTTGATAATAACTTTGACTTTCAAAAAACCTGCGTCAAAAAGTACCTTCGAGAAACAGGAAATAGTTCAAGAAAAGACTAACGTGGCCGAATCGCTTTCAGCTCGTAAATTGCCTGTTCGTCAGAAAACGACTAAAAAGTCAGAAGAAACAATTAACAAAAATTCAATTGTAATTGCCCTTATAGTTTTACTTTTATCGTTATTAGCAACTTTTTTCTGGCTTGTGAAATAAGAAGAGGGGTTTATCTATGGGGGAACTTCTATTCAGATTGGACAAAATAGTCATTATTGGTGGTATAGCTTGGGGGCTTCTCTGGTTCATACCCTTCAAAGGGAAAAAGGGATTGCCCATAAGACTGGTCAAGTATTTTGGCTTCATGTTCCTATGGTTTCACTTAATAGGTAAGGATTTGTTTTTCAGTCCTACAGATATATTTTGGGTGATTTTAGGTACTATAGGAGTTTTATTATTTATCCTTATTGACGCAATTTGTCCGTTTAGGGGAGAACCTCTTACGATAAATAACAAACTTTTTGAGTTCGAGGATCAAGATGTAGAAAATGACACATTTCGTAACCAAGCATTTGACATTCTAAAGAATCTAGAAAATCCTTCTGAAAAAGAAAGAGTAGCTAAATATGTACAAAGGGCTATAAGGGGTGACTTTTGGATTTGGAATTTCTTAATTAGAATTAGCATGATAGTTGTAGCAACTTTAGGAGTAAAATTCTTGGGATGGGTTCCATATGTTTATCTTCCTATAATCATTATCCTTTGGCACTTAGATTGGTATATTAGTGATACATTACCCAATTTGACTTGGATTGATCTCTATCGAAGGAATCCACAACTATTTCGGAATATGGGTGTAACTGCCTCTTTAAACAACCTTGGTCGGACTGCGGGCTGGGCGATTTCAGAGTGGTTTTGTCTTGTATCTACTTTAGTATTTGCTTCTCTTGCCGTTGAAGGAATCCCCTATGAGCTTATACAATGGACAGGAATAATATTTATCATTGCTCAAATACCATACTACCTCTCTGTGATTTTGGGCAGAAGAGCATCATTACCTATGAAAGTGGCCTCTACAAAGTCTTTCTACTTTATAGCTCCAGCTCTTGTCTTAGTATTATTGTTAGGCAAAAAAGGATTTTATCTTGCATTTGCATGGGCGATAATCTATTTTTTTATTTTTATCACAGAGAAGGAATATAGTCATCTAAGAATAGGTAACTTTGTAAAAGTAGTTGGGATATTGTTCCTTGTAACATCGGTAATAGAGGCATATCCCCGTTTAATGGCTATGCGTTTTTTGAGACAAGCAGAACAATCTGCGGTAGTAGGAAATTTTAATGAGGCTAAGAGACTTTTAATAAATTCGCAAGAATCTGTAGATAGTTATTTCTATTTTACGGAGAAATTGCATTTGCCCGATATTTTAAAATTGGTTCCTATAAACCAAGAGCAAAAAATAACCTTACTAAATACAAAATTAGCTATCGTAAATGGCAATTATTCGCAAGCATCTGAATATTTACAAAAGATAGAAAAAATTTCTACATTGCCTGTATCTAAAGTGGAACAACTTCGGATGGCTTTGATCAAAGCACAATTATACCACGCCATTGGAGACGAGTCTAAAAAAGAAGGGATGATTATAAAAGCGAGCAATTTAGCTGGAAGAGCGATAAATAGTATCTACTGGACAGCTTATGCAAATTGCTACAGGGCAAGCCTTAAAGTGGGACAAGAAAATTATGATGAAGCAATCAGGATTCTAAAAGATGTAAAGAAAGTTGGCAAAAAACTCGGTTCTTACAAACTTATTGTAAGTGCCGTAAGTGGCCTGGGAGATGCATACTTTAAGCAGGGCAAATATTCTGAGGCTGAGAAGTGTTATTCCGAAGTATTGAAGTTAAGCAAGAAGCTCAAAGCAAAGGGAGACGAGGCAGTTTATTTTCTAAAACTAGCAAAGACCCACAAGAAAATGGGGCATTTAGCTCTGGCTTCAAAAAATCTTTCTCAAGCCATAAATCTTGCTCGTAAAATTTCATCTCATGAAGTACTCTGGCAAGGACTTTATCAAAAGGGACTTCTTTTAGAGAGTCAGGCAAAGCAAAAGGAGGCTCTTAAGAGTTATGCTGATGCCATCTCTGTCATTGAGCAAGTTCGTGGCAGGCTTTCTAAAGAAGAATACCGTTTAGGATATATGGCAAATAAGATGGATGTTTATGAACATGCTGTTTTACTTGCCTATAAAACGAAAAAAAAGAGCGATGCTTTTACCTATGTTCAGAAAGCAAAATCCAGGGTCTTCCTTGATCTTCTGGGGACAAGGATGGTTGCCTATCGTGATGAAGATAAAAAATTGGCTGAGAAGGAGCATCTTCTTCAGGTAAAGATAAATGCCCTTTTAGAAAGAGTAGGTGAGGAAGAGTCAAAGCCAAAAAGGCTTCAGAGTGGAAAACTGAAGGGATGGAAAGAAGAGTTACAAAAAGCCCTGAAAGAACACGCAGACGTTTTAGCCGAGATCAAACGTACCAATCCAAGACTTGCCTCACTTACTACAATACACACTGTAGAAGTCTCTGATATCCAAAAAGTCCTTTATCCAGATGAGGTCTTTTTAGAGTATTTTATCACTGACGATAAGACTTTTCTGTGGGCAATTACTGAGACAAATGTAAGGACATTTAAAATACCTCTTGGTAGGGAGAAGCTTTATAAGCTGGTTTCAAATATTTACCAGCCAATAACTCTCAATGTCACCCCAAGTGTTTCTGAGTTAAATAAAGCTTATAGAAACATTCTTGCACCTGCTATGAGATATTTTGGAAATAAAACTCACATTATTATTGCACCTCATGATAGATTATATCTTTTACCCTTTGAGACATTTATTGTGGAAACTGGTACTCCAACCTATATTGTTGACAGGTGGTTTGTAAGCTACTACCCATCTGGGAGCATTTTGGTATTAAATAGGAAATATAAGGAAAAGAGGCCTTCACCTAAAAGGCCCCTATTTGCTGTAGGTGACCCTATCTTTAGTCCCAATGACCCAAGGTATCCTGAGGACAAAAAGATGATTCAGTTAGCAATGGCTGGCAAAGAAAGGGGTGCTCTTTATAGAAGGGTATGGATGGATGAATCCTTTAACTCGTTTTTTGAAAAACCAAAAACAACTGTGATTTTTGATCGTCTAGAGGCTACTGGCAAAGAGGTTAGGGCAATAGGTTCCCTGTGGGGAATATCTGAAAAAACGGGTAATATTAAGATAGGTCTAAATGCTACTGAAAATGCGGTAAAAAGGACAGACCATACAAAATATAGATATGAACACTATGCAACCCATGGGGTTTTAAGAGGAGATGTACCAGGACTTAAAGAACCTGCCCTGGTATTTAGCCTTCCTAATCCTGAAGACCCAGCAATTGATGAGGGATTTTTGACCATGAGCGAGATATTTGGTTTAAGAACCAATGCAGACATGGTGGTTTTGAGTGCCTGCAAGACCGCACTTGGAGAAGAGATACCAAGTGAAGGACTCATTGGCTTAACTAGGGCCTTTATGTATGCCGGCACACCTTCAGTAGTAGCAAGCCTTTGGAGTGTAGATGATCCAGCTACTGCTAAGTTAATGACCTCATATTACAAATATCTAAAACAAGGAAAAGATAAGGCAGAGGCCCTAACACTAGCAAAAAGAGAGCTTAGAAGACAAGGATATTACAATCCTTTCTACTGGGCACCATTTATCTTGATGGGGGAAAGATAATGTCTTTAACAAGCCTAAACCCAACATTTGATTTTCTTTCAAAAGGACGAAGAAATCTTCGTATAGTTATGTGCAAGCCATTTTGAGTATTTGAGCTTTGCTGTTTTACTACCTTATGTGAACCAAAACCTGGCCCTTTTGGGTCTATTACTCTTTTCTTTTGGAAAAAGGGTTCTTCTGCATACCAGTCAAGACACCATTCAGCTACCTTTTTACCAACTTCAATCCCTTTATCACAGGCATAATCCCATTCTGCCTCTGTAGGTAGCCTATAATGTGCATTTTCTTTTTCATTAAGGATGCTAATAAAGGTTTGGGCTTCTTCCCAGCTTATGTTTTCTACAGGACATTCAGGACAGCGGTTTGAAGATGGATTATAACCCATTATTTTTTTCCAAAGGGCTTGATTTACCTCTTTGCGCATGATGTAAAAGGGTTTATTGATAACAACTGTTTGTATGCTTCCTTTTATCCTTCTTCTAAAACTACCGGCCGGGATAAAGACAAAAAGATTTTCTTCTAAAAGAGATGTGTTTTCTGATTCTACCCATTCATTTATTTTGCTCCATCCCTGCTCTATCTTTGTGTAAACCCAATTTTTCCCTTCTTTAAAAAGATGAGTACCAGTTTCTAGCAAATGAAAATTACCAGAGGGGATAAGCACCATAAAAAAGACAAAAAGTGCGATCAAATAAGGACGTATTTTTATTAATCGAGGAGTAGGCCTAATTTGTTTACCACATACTAAACAATCAATTAGATGCGTGGGATTGATGTGCCCTTTTGGACAAATGATGGTATGATTGGCATGGTATTCTAAGATCTTTATCAATTCATCTGGAGAAAAACGTTTAGTTTTATCAGGATCAAGCCCTTGAGCCATCAGATTTTTAAGATCAGGTGGCAATCTATCCAAAGAGGGAGAAGCCTTTGGAAGAAGAAGGGAAGGATTTCTTATAGGGGTAAGCCCCTTTTCCTTTCTTTCCTGAAGCTCTATATCCTTTTCTGCTGGGTTTTGACAAAAAGAGAAGGGGTTAAATCCATCCATAAGTAGGCGATAAAGAAGGATTGTGTAGGCAAAGTAGTCAGAAGAGGGTTCAAGATAGGGGGAATGAGATGCCTCAGGTGGTGAAATTTCAAAACGCATGGCAGAACATGGAAAACGGCTTTCTATCTGGAAGGAATCACAGTCAATAAAGACAACCTTTAAATCAGGTTGGACGAAGATATTATCTTCATGTAGATCCCCAACAATTACATTGATAGAATGAAGGAAACAGAGAAGTTCAAAAAGGTTTAAGGCCACTTTTAGGCGATTTGCCCAGTGTTTTTGACCATCCATGCTGGCTGAAAAGAATTCATCCAGAATGATTGCTTTGCTCAAATCAAGCCGATTCATGATAAATCCAACAAAGTATTTGTCCTCTGGATCATAGAGCTTTGCCCTTGGCCATGCTAGATGGTGATCAAATAGATATTCTTTATATGGTTCACCTGCCCTTACTTTTTTATAGATTTCAATCATTGCCTCTATTTTTGACTCCATCTTTGTAGCTTTTGTTGTTTGAAAATATATCTTAGCACAGAATCTTGGGTCATTTAGAATTTCATAGACTTCACCCTCTCCACCTCCTCCTAATTTAGCACCCAATTGGATGAGCTCGCCAAAAATTGTTTGATATGTCTTTTTCATGTTATTTTTTTATTTGAACCCATACTTCTGCTTCTGTCCAATCACCAGAGGTTTGAGCCTTAAGCTTTCTCTCAAGTGTTTTAAGGGTATTAAAAAACTCCTTTCTCTTCCAAAGGCCAAATGACCATTTTATCTCTCTTTTGGTAGCGATGGCCTTAATAAGTTCTTTGCCAGAACCAGTGGCTTTAAGACAATATTGATAGCCTAAAGGTGGAATACGATAGAGAGTATTCTGAGTTAAATAATTTTCCTGCTGATGTTGATTTGGAAAGATAAGCAGCCCATTTCCCTCAGAGTTAATATTAAATAAAAGTAAGTAACAATTAGCAGTTGCCTTTACGAAGAGCACAATATTTTCTCCTGCTTTGTAATAGGGCTTCTCTGTCTCAGTCCAGATGACAACTTGAAAGGTAGAATTTTTATTTTTTATATGTGTTGCGGATAAAAAAGGATCCTTTTTTGCCTTTTCTAGAGTAAAAAGTAGGGTTATTAAGAGTAAAAGCAGCCAGAATTTAATGCTCTTTAAATATGGCAACAAGAAGTGCCTTATCGTCATCATTTAATTCCTGTGCCCTAGATGAAGAAAGCATAATTAAAAATTCTTTTTTTAGATTCTTATGGGAATTTTCACAAATGTATTTTATAAGTCTGCCAATAAATTCGCGGTCGGGAATTATCTGCCATACACCTTCTTGATATTTCATGCTGTAAATGATATTCAAAAGACCATCACTAAAGGCTATAAATGCCTTTGGAGATCTAATGATTGGGCTTATATTTAAAAACTCCTTCCATTTGTCCATAGTGATAAAGACTGTTTCATTTATGTATTCACCTTTAAATGGCTCAACTGGAAACATAATCTCATTTGAGGAAGTAATAACAAGACCAAAGCTATCACCTATCCCTGCACATATGAGTTGTTCTTTATAATAACAGCCAGCATAAAGTGTTGTATGTAAGGCTTTAAGTGCGACATTTTTCCGCTCTGCTACTTTTTTAGCTCTTCTCTTGCCTTAATGAATGCATCCTTTATAAGCTGTCTAAGAAGCTGAAAGTCAATATTTTTATTTTTTTCTAAAACTTTACTAATGAAATTTACAAAGCCCTTTGTTGCAAAATAGGCACCCAAATGTGAAAGAGGAGCTGAACCTGCACCATCAGCTATAGCAAAGATAAACCCAAAGGGAATTATCTTTAGCCTAACATAATCCTGGCAGGGAAGCTCGGTTTCTTTATGGACTTGACCTTTTGCCTTCCCATGAAGGATAAGCATTGATTACCTCATACTTCCACAACAATACTAGGCGGCACATCAATGACCACTTTTTCTCCAGGCTTCGAACCAATTACCCTGCCAATGCTACTTGAAAGCCAAAGAAATATCTCTTTAAAAGGGAATCCCTTTAGCTTAAATACCCTCTTATTAGCAAAGAGTGCAAATAAGGCAGTCATATCCGCCCCTTCAACACCAAATGCCCAGCAGATAACCCTCTTTTCATTTTCAGCCTGCTGAATCATTTTTCTTACTTCCTGCCAGAGGGAATCCCCTTCCTTAGGCTCCATATCTGTGGGATAGCCATCTGTCATTAAGACGAGCCAGGGACGATAATAGGCGATGCCCTCACTTTTATATTGCTTTTTCCTTTCCTCTAAAAGTTCTAGTCCCTCTAATATAGCGTGCCCCATTGGGGTTTCACCATCAGCCTCATAGGGTTTAAATTGATAATCCTCCACTACTGAAAAATTATGAGCAATCTTTACACTTCCACCAAAGGTGATAATAGCTAATTCTACCCGTTTTCTTGCCTTATGGTCATTGCTTATTTCTTTGAATAACAATCCTACGCCTTCATTTAGAAGCTTCATTGGCTCACCATGCATGGAATAGGAAGTATCAAGCAGAAGCACCACAGGGCATTTAATTTCTTGAGGATACTTGACTTCAACTGGTAAAAGGTCTTTCATCTCACCCATGCTAGCCTCCTTTTAA
>Ga0190334_1000529_pt1 | contig 18768 bp, 15 predicted proteins | sample 48720478_MG_FD_161270 | JGI IMG/M metagenome (GOLD analysis project Ga0190334, IMG submission 161270) | Hydrothermal vent sediment bacterial communities from Southern Trench, Guaymas Basin, Mexico - 4872-04-7-8_MG | ecosystem: Environmental > Aquatic > Marine > Hydrothermal vents > Sediment ...
TATTATCGCCATCTCCGGCTTCAACCTGACGCTCATCGCAGGCCTCTTCATCCATCTCTTCCGACGCTGGCTGGGCAACCTTCGCGGCCTCCTGCCCGCAGCTTTCGGGGTCGTGCTCTACGCCTTATTGGTGGGTGCCGATGCGGCCGTCATGCGGGCCGCCATCATGACCCTCCTGGTGCTCTCGGCCCGGTTTCTGGGGCGCCAGTCGCACGGGTCGAACTCCCTCGCCGCCGCTGCCCTGATCATGACCGCCCTCAACCCACGCATGCTCTGGGATCTTGGCTTCCAACTCTCGTTCGCGGCCACCCTCGGCCTTGTCCTGTACGCCGAACCTTTGCGGAAAGGCTCCATTGCTGCCTTATCGCATTTCGTAGATCAGGTGACGGCCGAGCGCCTTTCGAACCCCCTCTCCGAATTCTTGCTATTTACCGTCGCGGCACAAATTACAACGCTGCCAATCCTGGCGGCCGCCACCGGCAGGCTCTCGCTGATCTCCTTGGTGGCCAACCCCATCATCCTGCCGCTCCAGCCTGGACTGATGATCCTCGGGGGCCTGGCCACGCTGAGCGGAGGACTCTGGCTACCGTTGGGAAGGCCGCTGGCTTTGCTGGCCTGGCCGTTCCCTGCTCTTACCCTCCGCGCCGTGCGCATCCTGGCGCAGGTTCCGGGCAGCACTCTGCCGCTGGGCGCTAGCGGTTTCACTTCGATCACTCTTTACTACGCCATCCTCTTTGGAGCCACAGCCTGGGCCTTCATGCCCGAAGAGCAACGGCCCAGACTCGGCGCCATGCCGATACCATTGCCCTCGCCCGCCCGGTGGGCTCTCCCAACGCTTGCGGTCGCGGCGGGGCTGGTCTGGCGCGCATGGTCCGGGACGCCGGATGGCCGCCTCCACCTCACAATCCTGGACGTCGGCGGCGGGGATGCGGTCTTGATCCAGACACCGCAGGGAGAGGCTGTGCTCATCAACGGCGGGCCCAGCCGCCGGGCACTCTCTGAGGCGCTCGGCTCCCGCCTGCCGCTTGAGCGCCGTCGCCTCGCATGGGTGGTCCTGGCGAGCGCCGATAAAAGGCAAATCGCCGGTCTGGAGGCGGTGCAGGGGAGGATGGACGTTGATCATGTACTCGTCGCCGCACCACTTGCATCGAAAACCAGCGAGCGCATGATCCAGGGGTGGAGAGAGCAGGGCACGCCCATAGATCAGGGCCGGATCGGCCAGCGACTGGACCTTGCGGAAGGGCAATGGCTCGAAGTGATGGCGATTGGCGATCAAGGTGCCACCTTCCTCCTTCAAGCCGGCCGGGGCCGGCTCCTGCTGCCCGTTGGGGCAGATCCAGATACCTTGCCGCTGCTCAGAAGGCACGCGGAGATGCGCGGCTTGACCGCCTTATTGCTCCCTGCCTGTGGCCATCCAGCCCTCAATCCGCCAGGATGGATTGACTGGTCCAATCCTTGGCTGCTGTTGTTCTCTTGCTCGGGAGGCGCTGGCGAAGCGGGCTTGTCCACCGAAGTGGAGGCCGCGCTCCAGGGGCGCACCACCCTACGAACGGACCTTCATGGCGATATCGAGATCATCACCGACGGCCTGCGCCTCTGGGTGCAAACCTCGCGAGGGAACGCGGGCAAGTAGCCTTTACTATCCGCGTATAATCAGCATCACCTGCCCGGAGAAAGGTTTTGCCATGCTATCTGTGGAACTTCCACCCCGTCATGAAATCCCCGAGGAGCGCACCTGGGATCAAGCCGCCGTATTTGAGAGCTGCGAAGCATGGGAGGCTGAATATAAGGAAGTGGCTTCCCTAATCGACGGCTTCCCAAAGCGCTACGCCGACTATTCGCACGGCCCTTCCCGTCTTCTTGAAACGCTGGAGGCGGCCTTCAGATTGCAGAACCGGGCCGAGCGGATCGTGCTCTGGGCCGGGATGGCCGCCAGCGTCGATGCCGCCGACCCTGAGGCCGCGCAGCGAAACTCCCAGGCACGGGGTTTGCTCAGCCGTGTCCGCAGCGCAGTGGCCTTCCTCGAGCCCGCATTGCTCGCACTGGGAAGGGACACGTTGAGCCAATGGATGTCCGAAGAGCCCGGCCTGGCCGTTTACGAGCATTACTTCGATAACCTCTTCCGTCGCCAGCAGCACGTCCGCTCAGCGGAGGTCGAGAGTTTGCTGAGGCAGGTCCAGGACCCATTTTCGGGCCTGCGTTCGACGATCCGGATGCTCACCGACGCGGATTTCCAGTTTGCCCCCGCGGAGGATGCAAACGGAGAGCAAGCCCCACTCTCCCATGGCACCTATATGCGCTTGATGCAATCGCCCGATCGGCAGCTCCGAAGAAATGCCTGGGAGAGCTATCACGACCTCTTTTTCCGATTCCGGAACACGCTGGCAAGCGGCCTGGAGGCTTCCATTAAGCAGAGCGTCTTCCTGGCCCGCGCACGCCACCACACCTCCACGCTTGAGGCTGCCCTCTCCGAGGACAATATCCCAACCGCGGTCTTCCACAACTTGATCGAGGTCTTCAAGGCAAACCTCCCGACCTGGCATCGCTATTTCGAGACCCGCAAACGCATCTTGGGCGTCGCTTCGCTGCAGCCCTACGATATGTGGGCGCCCCTTACCGAGGAGCGGCCGCAGGTATCTTACGAAGAGGCCGTCGAATGGATCTGCGAAGGGTTATCTCCGATGGGCTCCGACTACGTGGAGGCTGTGCGGCGCGGCTGCCTGGATGAGCGTTGGGTGGATGTATATCCTAATCAGGGGAAACGGCAGGGTGCCTTCTCGACCGGCGTGCCCGGAACCCGCCCGTACATCATGATGCACTTCGGCGACACACTCCTCTCTCTCAGCACCCTGGCCCATGAGCTGGGACACTCGATGCATTCCTATCTCTCATGGAAGGAGCAACCGCTGGTCTATAGCGATCACAGCCTATTCATCGCCGAGGTGGCCTCTAATTTTCACCAGGCAATGGTTCGGGCGCTCCTACTGAACCGCAGCGATGAGCCGGTTTTTCGCATCGCCGTGCTCGAAGAGGCCATGTCGAACTTCTATCGTTACTTCTTCCAGATGCCAACCTTGGCCCTTTTCGAATATGAAATCCACCAGCGTGTAGAAGCCGGGGAAGGCCTCAACGCCGATTTGATGATCGAGCTTATGCACGGGATCCTCAAAGAGAGCTATGGGCCAGGGGTCCAGCTAGATAGTCAGCTGGCTGGTATGACCTGGGCAACATTTGGGCATCTCTATGTGGACTTCTATGTCTTCCAGTACGCAACCGGCATTTCCGGGGCCCACGCCCTCGCCCGCCGGGTCCTCGAGGGCGAACCCCAGGCGCCCGAGGACTATCTCAGCTTCCTGAAACTCGGAAGCTCTCGCTACCCATTGGAGGCCTTGCGCGTGGCAGGTGTGGATTTGGAACACCCCGGTCCGGTGGAAGCGACCTTTGCCACCATGGCTGGCTATGTGGAGATGCTTGAGCAACTAGCCCGGGAGGTCCAGTCCAATAGGACTGAGAAGGCCAACAGGGGCTAGCGCTCGAGGAGCACGCTTACGTAGAGAATGCCGTTATCGATATCCTGCGCGTGGGATACAGGCCGCCAGCCTTCCTGGGCGAGGGCCACCATGCGCTCGTTCACCTGGGCCTCGAGATCGCGGAACGCCGCACGAACCTCCGGCACCTGATCGCTCATGGTTTCAAGCAGGCCGGGCGTTCTCAGCCGCCGCGCCAGCACGAGCCACTGAAAGCGTCTTGCATCCTCCGCCATATCCCTCGTCCTCCAAGCTGGCCCCTTGCAGGGTGAGCCGACCGGGCATCCCTCCCGCCCGAATCGGCTCACCCAGGCAGCGAGGCAGTCTTCAGGCTGCAAGGATCATGCCGCTTGCTTAACTTTCTGGGAGAGATACAATCCGGCTGCGAGGCGTGCCTTGACCCGCTTTCCAGGCCTCTCGCTCAAACCTAGTCCACCGCACACAATCACGGCCTCCTTCCCAGCCCGTTCCCCTAGTGGAGGATCGCGTCCATGGCTCCGGACCCCTATGAACAGCTGGCTTCCCGGCTCAATGCACTTCCTGATGGCTTCCCTCGCACGGCTGAAGGCCATGAATTGCGCCTGCTGCGCTATCTATTTCTCGAGCCAGAAGCTGAACTCGCTGCCCATCTCCGCCTCACGCTTGAAACCCCGGAGCAGATCGCAGAGCGCCTGGAGCTCGACCCTAAGGCTCTGCGTCAGATGCTGAAGCAAATGGCCAGGAAAGGCCTGATTGCCGCCGGAAAGACCGACCAGGGTGTGGGATATGGGCTGATGCCGTTCGTGGTGGGCATCTATGAGATGCAATCGGGACGCATCGACCGCGAGCTCGCCGACCTTTTCGAGGCCTACTACCAGGCCGCCTTCCATGAGGCCATCGCCATGCAGCCCCCAGTCCACCGTGTGGTCCCGGTGGGCGAGAGCATCGCCATGAACAGCGAGATCCGGCCCTACGACAGTGTGCGGCAGATCCTCGATGAGGCACGCGCCTGGGGCGTGACCGATTGCATCTGCCGCAAACAGAAGGCCCTCATCGGCGAGGGTTGTGACCATCCGATGGATGTATGCATGGTCTTCAGCGCCACCCCAGGTGCCTTTGATCGCAGCTCCACCATCCGCAGCCTTACCCACGAAGAGGCCATCGCCACCCTTCAGCGCGCCGCCGAGGCCGGATTGGTTCATTCGGTGAGCAACAGTCAGACAGGGCACTGGTATCTATGCAACTGCTGTACATGCTCCTGCGGGATCCTTCGTGGCCTGGCCGAGATGGGCGTTTCGAATGTGGTGGCTCGTTCCTCTTACATGAATCAGGTGAATGAAGATCTCTGTGTTGGCTGCGAGCTATGCGTGGAGTATTGCCCCTTTGGCGCCCTAAGCTGCGAGGGCCTCGCCTCCGTGGACGCGGCCCGCTGCACCGGCTGCGGCGTCTGCGCCGTCCACTGCCCGGAGGGCGCGCTGGCGCTCGTCCCTCGCCCCGAAGCCGAAATCGCGCCGCCACCGCCCGACATGATGGCTTGGAGGCAGGCGCGCGCCAAGAACCATGGCCTCTCCCTTGAGGATATACTCTAATCGATGAAGCCGCCCAAGTCCCCCGGCCGAACGCTTGCCCTCCCCGATCGCAAGAAGCCCTATGTCATGGCCCACCGGGGCAACCGGGTTGCCTTTCCCGAGAACACGCTCTCAGCCTTTCGCCAGGCCATTTTGGACGGCGCTGACATCCTCGAGACGGACCTGCACCTATCCCGGGATGGGGTCTTCATCTGCATTCACGACCCCACCGTGGACCGGACCACGAACGGCCAGGGCGCCGTGGCCGAAATGACCCTCTCGGAGCTCAAACGCCTGGACGCCGCGGCGGGACGTCCGGATTGTGGACCCGAACCCATTCCTACCCTTGACGAATTGGCAGCCTTGATCCCGCCCGACTGCGCCTTGGCGCTCGAACTGAAGAGCGACCACTTCCTTGAATCGGAGGTCAATCACCGCCTGCGGGACCTGCTCGACCATCACGATCTGATCGATCGCACTGTCGTCCTCTCCTTCAGCCGCGCACGGCTGGCGGCGGTCCGCAAAGCAGCTCCCGAACTGCCGACCGGATGGATCACCGCCTCCCACCCCTGGCCGGTGCGAGGTTTCGAGATGGTCGGGCCCTTCTGGCCCCTGCTGCTTGCCAACCCACTCTACGTGCTGTGGGCTCACGCGCTCGGGCAGCTGCTCTGCCCGCTCGACCCCACCCCCGAACCGCGCCTCTGGTATTATCGTTTCCTGGGATGCGATGCGGTGCTGAGCGATGATCCCGGGCTCACCTGCCAGGCGCTGGGCCGGGTGTCCTGCGCCTAGCACACAGGGTTCCTTGACCTGCAACAACTCAGGAGTGCCGATGACGGTTGATAGCTTCAAGTTCCTGCCCCGCATAATCGCCACTTACTATCGAATGGCCGAGGTCGAGCGGCGACTCCCCATCCCCTGGACACCGCTTCGCCGCCCGCTGTCCGAGTGCACCGTCGGATTGGTCACCTCCGGAGGCCTTTACCTGCGTGATTCTCAGCCCCCGTTTGACCTCGAGCGCGAGAAACAGCAGCCCACTTGGGGAGACCCGACATACCGGCCTATCCCGACCAATGTCCACCCGGCTGATTTGGGGGTGGGCCACCTGCATTACAACGCACGTGACGCCGAGGCTGATTTCAACATTCTGTTGCCCATCGAACCTCTGAAGAGATTGGCCGAGGACGGCGTCATCGGGGCTGTGGCCCCGGAACATTTCTCCTTCATGGGCTTTCAGGGCTTCCCCCCAGATACCACGGCCTGGGAGAAGACCTATGGCCCGGAGGTGGCCGACCGTTTCGTGCATGCCGGGGCGGATTGCGTGATTCTCACTCCGGCTTGACCAGACTGCGCCATCAACGTGCCCGTGTTGGCACGCACGCTCGAAGCTGCCGGACTGGCCACCGTGGTCATCTCCATGATGCCCTACTGGGCCGAACGCATAGGCACTCCCCGCACCCTGGGCGTAGAATTTCCCTTCGGCCATCCGCTCGGCCAGCCGAGGGATGCCGAGATGCATCTGCGAGTGCTCAGGCAGGCGCTCGGATTGCTTGAGCAGGCTGAAGAGCCCGGGACTATCGTGCACAGCCCGGAAACCTGGCCGGAGCCTGTGGAGGAGGCTACCCGCGACTGGCAGCCCCCGCAGCCCTCCCCTATCATCGCTGCGCTGCGACCGCGCTTCCGGGAGATCCTGCGCAAGAGTCGTAGAGGATCTCCGCCCCCATCATGATTGTTCAAAGGACTAGCAACATGCATCGAACCCATCATGCCCTTCCCGTTGCCCTCGCGCTCGTCGTCTTGGTGTCGTGCGGCCCAGCAACTGGCCCCAGCACGCCCGCTCCTGGACTTACCCCCTCCTCCCCGATTATCAGCGAGGTGATGGCGGGTACGCCCGGGAACAACAATTTCGAATTCATCGAGCTTCATAACCCATCCGATCAACCGATCGATTTGCAGGGATGGTCGCTCTGGTACCGGCTGGCCACGAGTGAAGAGGACCTGCCCGTCTATGAATGGACCCGTCCGACGTTGATCCCTCCCCGGGGCTTCTACCTGCTTGTCCGATCTGGGGAAGAGATTGGGCGAACACCCGACGCACGCTTCGAGCAGAGCCTGAACACATCAGGGGGCGGTTTGCTTCTGCGCAACCCGCAGAACCAAACTCAAGACCGCCTCGCCTGGGGCAAAGCGCCTGAGGCCTACCGGCAGGGTGAACCTGCGCCAGCCATCGAGGCTGGCTACTCTCTTCAGCGCCGCCAGGAGGCTCTGGCGAAACTCGAGTCATCCAATCACGCCCAGGATTTCCTGTTGGTCAATACGCCGGATCCGCAGAACGTCGCCACCGCGAGCGTATCCACGCCCTTGCGCCTTAAGGCCACCATCGAGGCGCAACCCAAACCCGGCGAGACCTTCCATCTGACCCTCCTGCTCGAGAACCTGGCGGACGATCCTCTCTCAGTGTCATCGGTATCCTTTGACCTCCCAGATGGTGTGGAGCTTCGCCCCCTCCAGGAGGGGCTGACCCTGAGCGAGGGCCGAGCAGTGTGGACACCCGGAGCTCTCGAGCCAGGCGGCGTGCTTGCCCGGCAGGTGGCTCTGGTTGCCCCCTGGACCTACCTGCAGGCTCCCATCCGGAACATCATGGCGGTCCTCGAACCGCCGACTTCCTACGCATTTTCCGAGACTCTCTGGATCGAAATCCGCGAAGGTGCGATCCCGGTGTCGATTGCGCGCTCGCTGGTGGGCTCGGAAGTAACCGTCGAGGGCACAGCCACAATGTACACAGGCGGCTACTTCGCCGGCTCTGGAAATGTGAAATTCTACGTGGAGGACCCGAGCGGGGGCGTTCAAGTATGGGTGCCGTCCGGCGAAGGGGAACTGACCGTCTCCATCGGCGACAAGGTCCGTGTCCGGGGCCTGATGGATCTTTACCGCGGCGCGGCCGAGCTTATCCCCGGTTCTCCCGAGGATGTGGAGCTCTTGCAAGAGGGTGAACCGCCTGTACCCCTCTCAGTGCCGCTCGGGCAAGCCGCTACCGACATGGAAAACCTGCCTGGAAGGCTGGTGACCGTCCAGGGCACGGCTACCCGCATCGAGGAATTCAGCTACAGCTACGAGATGGATCTGGCCGATGAAACCGGTGCGATACTCACGCTCTACATCGACAAGAAGACAGGCATCAGCGTTGAGCCATTCGAAGAAGGACGTGCCTATCAGGCCTCCGGGATCCTGGAGGTCAGGGATGGCCTGATCCAGCTCTACCCCCGCCAGGTGGCCGACCTGCAGGAGATCCACCCCGCGGCTGTGGTCCTTGAAGTGGACGCTCCCACCAACGTCTTGCCAGGTACACCCTTCGACCTGACCCTTCGGGCGATCAACTACACAGATTCTCCGGTGCACGACCTGGAGATCTGGGTCGATGCCCAACCGGCGGGATCTCGAATTCTGCAGGTGTTGGATGGGGGCATTACTTCGATGGGGGAGATACGCTGGCAAATCGCGGCTCTGGAGCCTGGCGGCTCAGCAGCCGAAGTGCGCCTGCGCCTCCAGCCCTCGCCCGGCGCCTCCTCCGCATCCCTGAGTGAGTTCGGTCTGCGCCTGAAGCAAGACGTCGCTTATCAGGTCGAGCCGGCCACCTCCACGCATATCGGCGCCACGGTCCCCATCTCTGCCATCCAGGGGCCTGGCGAGCGCTCTCCGTACCGGTTGAAGCCGCTCACAACCCGCGGAGTCGTAACCGGGGTCTTTCCCGATCTCGGCGGCTTCTGGATCCAGAGCCTCGAATCCGATGGCAACCCGGCGACGTCAGAAGGGCTATTCGTCGCCCTCGATCCTGTGCCAGAGGATCTATCACCCGGGCAGGCTGTGGAAGTGCGGGGGCAAGTGCGGGAAATCTCCTCCCAGACCGAACTGCACCCCGCCTCCGTGGCCGATGTTCACATCCTGGAAGTCGCGTCCGCCACGCCGACACCCGTCCCGCTCGATCCACCGGCATCACCCGAATCCTCGGCGGCCTATTATGAAACGCTGGAAGGCATGCTCGTCGGCGTCTACGACCGCGCGGTTGTCGTGGGCCCCACCAATCGTTTTGGCGAGACCGTCGTCACTCTCGCCAAACATGGTCGCACACGCTTCTGGCACGGTGGGGACACGGGTTTGCTCATCACTGTCGATGATGGCTCCTCCGAAGCTCACGAAGACCAATCAACTCTTCCCTACTCTCTATCCAACGGCGACCAGATGACCGACCTGATGGGGCCATTGGCCTATACCTATGGCAGCTACAAGATCGAAACGCTGGAAGCCCCCAGGGTCGAGAAGGCCCCAATCTCGCTGCCCCGGCTAAAGGCAGAGCCCCCGGATGTATTCCGGGTGATGACCTGGAATGTGGAGAACCTGTTCGATATCCTGGCCCCTCATCCAGCCTCGCCTCCCTTGCCCCGCAAGTCCGAATACGAGCGCGATCTTTCCAAGGTGGCCGACACGATCCTCGCCGCTGGCGCCCCCACACTCGTGGGATTGCAGGAGGTGGAGCACATCGGCATCCTCGAGGATCTCGCCGCGCTTCCCGACCTCCTGCCGTATGACTATCAGCCTATCCTGATTGAGGGGACCGATGGCCGGGGAATCGATGTGGGCTATCTCGTTCGCGGTGATCGGGCCCAAATCCTGGAGGCGCGAGCCTTCCCGGCGCCCGAGGGGCTGACCAGCCGACCGCCGCTGATGATCCGGGTCCGGGTTCAAACCACACAAGGCGAAACCACCCTCTACCTGCTCAACAATCACTTCACTTCGATGTCGGGCGGAGAAGCGGCGACCGAACCGCGCCGGATTGAGCAGGCTGCCTGGAATGTGGAGATCTTGGAGCGCATTCTGAGCAAGGACGATCACGCGCATGTGATCGTGATGGGCGATCTCAACTCTTTCTATGACTCTGGGCCTCTGGAGGTGTTGCGGGATGCCGGGCTACGGCATGTCTTCGAACGCCTGGCCCCTGAGGACCGGTATACATATGTTTATCGGGGCGTTTCGCAAGCGCTCGACCACATTCTGGTAACACCTGGGCTCTTCGGCCAGCTCGTGGATGCGACCGTGCTGCACTTGGATGCGGATTATGGTCTGCCTTCGCCGGATGACACGACCGCCCTGCGCAAATCTGATCATGATCCCTTGATCGCCGAATTCATGCTTGCGGACTGAGGTATCGGTCGCCTCGACCGATACCTCAGCTCTCTACTCGAGCAAAGTGCGTCTAGATATCCCGCAGCCGATCCCGGGCGTCGATGGCCTGTCCGAAGGCCATCCCGAAGAAGCTGAAGATGACCAGGCCCGCTATACCGGCGAGATTGACCCATGATGCCTGTACAAGGTAGGGCAGCACCAGAAGGAGCGCCACTCCGAGCGCCAGGCCAATCAGCGTACCAGTGATCACCTTGGGGACATCGGCGAAGATCCCCCGCATGGAAAACCATTCGCGGCGGCTCCGGCGTTTGTGCGCGATGCTCCTCTGCAGCTTGCGCTCCTTCTTCTGGGGGTCACGCAACTCAATCTGGCGGTCGCGAAGCTTGCGCCATCGATCTTGCTCTCCCATCGCTCCCATCCCCTTCCCGCCCGATCCATCCGGCTTGATGGATTGTAGTCCGAAGCCTGAGGCTGGCAAACGGACTCCATCGCCAGGGAGATAAGGACTCCCATTCTCCCAGAACCCTTTCCGGGGATCGGGGATTTAAAGGGGCTGCCCGGATTGGGCAGCCCCCGCAATGCCAACTGCTTCGCCCACCAGATAGGCCTAGGAAGTCTCTTCCAGGGCTTCGGCGGCCGCAGCGTCCAGCTCTGCCAGCAGCGCCGGAATCTCCGAGGGGTCGCTCTGCAGGATGGCTGCAAAGGTATCCTGCACCTCCCTGCGGACGGTGCCCCAGGACGACCAGCCGGGCTCCGCTTTGCCAAGCGGGACCAGTTCGAGGCCCTCGGCCCAGAGCGGGTTTGCGGCGATGTAGTCTCCGAGGAAGTCCACCGTACTCAGGCGAGTGGGATGGTAGGCGCTGGCCTCGATCCACTTCGCCATCGTCTCAGGGCTTGTGAACCACTTGATGAAGAGCCAGGAGGCCAGCTCCTGCTCGGGGTTGGACTTCACAATGGCCGAGTTTTGGGCGAAGGAGTTCACGGCCAGGTTGCCGCCCGGCCCCGGGAAGGGGATGAAGCCCCACTCGTCATCCGTGGCATCCTCGGCCTCGAAGGCCGAAACCTGATAGGGCAGGCCGGCCGTGGAGCTCATGGTGAAGAGCGCCTTGCGGGTGGCGAATTCGGGGTTGGGGTAGCTTTCAGTCGCGAAGGCGCAGCCCTCATCCCAGAGGTCCTTCAGGAAGTACGCCACTTCCTCCACCGCGGGCTTGGTGAAATCGTAGCCGGTGCCGTCCTCGTTATAGAGGTCATCGCCCCAGGCGAAGACCCAGGAAGCGACATTCGAGGCGCCGGTGTAAAGCACCAGCCCGCCGGTTCCATCGTTATCGGGATCCTCGTCGCTGGCGTTGGCCTGAGCAGCTGCGCAGGCTTGGGCCTTGAACTCCTCAGGCGTGGTCGGCGGGCCGTCGAAGCCAAGCTCCTGGGCCCATGTGTGGTTGTAGAAAAGCACATTGGCCGACTGCCCATGCGGGAAGCCCACCCGCGCCCCCTCGGCGTTGATGCCGTTCATCCAGGCGCCCTCATAGAAGTCGGCGATCTCCTCCTCCGAGAGCCCCCAGTCGGGATCCTGGATGTAGGTGTTGATATCCGCCAGCACGCCCACCGAATACCAGGTATCGAGAGCGTTGGTATAGCCCACGATAATGTTGGGAAGATCGCCGGACTGGATGGCGGCGTTCATGGCGTCCTCGGCATCGCGATAGCGCCCCTGGTCCACTGCCTCGACCGTGATCCCCCACTCATTGGTGGCGTTGAACTCCTCCACCAGCGCCTGCATGCCCTCGCCAACCGTGCCGGTCCCCCAGACATGCCAGAAGACCACGGTCTGCCCGCTGGGGTCAACCGCCGGCGCGGCTGGTTCTGGCTCCTCAGCCTTGGTGGGCTCTGGTTCGGCCGGGGCCTCGGTCTGGGCTGGCTCTGCCGGCTGCGGTTCCGCGGTGGGGGCCCCGCAGGCCGCAAGCGCCATCGGCACCAGCAAGGCCAGAATGAGCAACCAAGCGAATCCTCTCTTGGACATCTTTTTCCTCCTCACAATCGATGTTGAATCTCGTTCTTCGATGAGAACTGCGTAGATCCCTATCGCTGCCACCTCCCTCCCCTGCCGGGTCAGCCTTTCAGGCCGCTCCGGGCAATCGACTCCGTAAACTGCCGCTGCGTGATGAAGTAAAGGATAAGGACGGGAATGATCGTGATCACCGCCCCCGCCATCATCAGATGGAGTTGCTGCCCAGCCTCTTCAACGAAATTCAGCAGCCCCACTGCGATCGGCCTCCACTCGGGTGAATTGGTCACGAGCAGCGGCCAGGCGAGGGCGTTCCAGGAGCCCATGAACGAGAGCACGAGGATCACCATCAGGGGTGCCCGTGCGAGTGGCAGCACGACGGAGATCAGGAATCGCAGGTGGCCCGCGCCATCAATCTGCGCCGCATCGAAGAGCTCATCTGGCACCTGTGCGAAGAATTGCCGCAGCAGGAAGATCGAGAACACGCTTCCCATGAAAGGCACCGTAAGCGCCGGCCAGTTGTTGATCCACTTGATCGGCCCAATTCTCCCAAGCCAGGTGACGGTCAGGAAGTTGGGAATGATCAGGACCATGGCCGGGATCATCATCGTGCTGAGCAGCACACCGAAGATAGCATCCCGCCCGGGAAACTCGATGCGGGCGAAGGCGTAGGCCGCCAGCACGCTGAAGGTGAGTTGCCCGGCGAGGGTGATGAACGTGATCTGCAGGCTGTTCAAGAAGTACTCGGCAAATTGCGCCTCCTTCCACGCCGCAGCGTAATTCTCGAGGTGGATCTGCGAGGGGAAGAAGCGCACACCCTGGGCCTCCCCCAGGGACATCACCGAAGTGGAGAGCATCCATATGAAAGGTGTTACTGCCATGATCGCCCCGGTGATCAAGACAAAATAGGTGCCGAGATGCTGCAGTGACTTGCCCCAAGTAAGACTCTCGGATTTCGGGGCATACGTGGGCCGCTCAGCCATAGAAGACCCTCGACCCCTGGATGCGGTTGTTCAACACCGTCAGGCCCAGGATGATGGCGAAAAGCACAAAGGCCAGCGCCGAAGCATAGCCATAACGCACCTTATCGAAGAATTCCAGGAAGATGGTGACGGAGAAGGTATCCGTCGTGCCCAGCGCCAGCTCATGCCGCATGACCCAGATGTGGCTGAAGGCCTTGAAAGTGCCGATGATGGCGATCAACGAGAGAAAGTAGGTGGTGGGAGAAAGCAATGGGAAGATGACATGCCGGAAGACCTGCCAGCGACCGGCGCCATCGATTTGTGCCACTTCGACTACTTCCTTGGGGATGTTGCCCAGGCCGGCAAGATAGATGACCGTATCATAGCCCACATAGACCCAAATGGAATACAGCATGATGACGACCAGCGCCAGGCTGGGGCCGCCAGCCCACTCGGGGAGCGCCAGTCCTGCCCGTTCCCCCAGAAGATGGAAGATCCCCCGCGGCTCATGGATCCATCGCAGCGGCTCAAGCCCTAGGAAATGCAGAAACTGGTTCACGGGCGCTTGCGGCCGGATTGAGAACATTTGCCTGAAGACAGCCGCGCTTGCGACGAAGGGCGTGACGTAGGGCAAGAAATAGAGCATGCGAAAGAGCTCGGATCCAGCCAATTGCTGGAAGAGCAGCACCGCCAGGAACAGCGAGATCGCCAACTGGAATGGCACCGTTCCCAGGGAGTAGAAGATAGTTACCTTCAACCCCGACCAGAGATCTTCGTCGCCCGCGGCGATGATGATCGGGATCTCCCCGATGAGCAGCCAGCCGCCCACCAGCAAGGCGATCGCCGCGAAGATGCGCAACCAGAAGGCCCGGTCCGACTCCTGGCGCTCCGCACCCCGCCAGACTACCCACGCCAGACCCAGCAGGATCACGCCGCTCGTGATCGTGACGATTTGAGACCAAATCGCGGGCGATTGGCCTCCTTCGAGTGCCACTTGATAGGCCTTCGCCACCTCGGTGTAGGTAAACCAGAGCAGGAATGCCCCCATGCCCAATGCCAGCCACGCCAGCGCAAAGCGGATCTGATAGAGGATGTTCTCCGGCCGGCGCCAGAGGCGCGCGAAGAGAACCGCGCTCAGGAGACTGAGCACCAGGAGCAAGCCCAGGTGCCCGAAGGCTTCCCACACAGCCGGGGCGCGCAGGGCTTCGCCCAACAAGCGCATGAACAGCGCCCGGGTTCTCTCCACCCCGATAATCTTTTCGGCGATATCCAGGATCTCAGGCAGCAGGAGAACCGTCCAGCGCACAAAGGCCACGGCCGCGGCGGCGTGCAGCCCTCCGGGCAGGAGCAAGACCCAGGGACGCAATCCGGCATCGCGGGCCTCGCGCCGCCAGGAACGCAGCCAGAGGGTGGCTGCGACGAGGGCGCCGACGGCCAGAAGGAAGAGCGCCACATAAACCAGGTTGTCCACGGCGCGCACATAGTTTTCCAGCCCGATGTAGCCACCGCGCTTAAGACGCCACTTATGCAGACTTACGAAGAGAGCAAATCCAACAGGGAAAATCCCGAAGATGAAGATCAGCAGCGTCGCCGGGAGTATCATCAAGTAGGCGGTGAGGTATTCCCGGAGGCGGCGGCCGCGCCGACTCCGCAGGGCGCGAAACCCGCGTTCGGCAAGTGACCCTAAAGGCTTCCTTCCCCCCTTAGGGGCTGCAAGCTGCAAGGATCCTCCTCCATCTCAGGGCCACCGGGGATGTCGGGTAAAATTATAGGCCAGCCCCTCGCGAGGCACCAATGAACACTTGTCATCCAGAAGAAGGATAAAAGACCCATGGCCGATCTCACCGCCGAATGCCTGCAGCGCATTCAGGCCCAGCCCCCGGATTCCTTGGATCTAGGAGCAGACAGCATTCGCCCTGCATATCATGGGCTCTCGCTGCTCAATGTTCCCGCCAGCCTATGCCGCTGGCTGGGCGCCGAACCTCTCACGCACAGCCCCCTCGATTTGCGCGTCCTAGACGATCTCGTGGAAGGCGCCAGGCAGGTCCTCGTCGTCCTCGTCGATGCGGTGGGCCTGCGCCGATTTCAGCGCTGGATCGATGGCCGCGCAGCTAGCTTGAACCCCCTGCTCAGCCATGGCCATCTGGCGGCCCTGACCTCCGTGGTCCCTTCCACAACCAGCGCCGCGCTCACCAGCCTTTGGACCGGACGGAGCCCTGCGGAGCACGGTGTGCTCGGCTATGAGATCTTCCTCAAGGAATGGGGGATCATCACCAACATGATCACCCATGCGCCGGCGGCCTTCGACGGCCGCGCCGGCCTGCTCTACACGGCCGGATTCGACCCAGAGCGGTTTCTGCCGGTCCCGACCCTGGGGCCGCGGTTTCGGGCCGCCGGGATCGAGACGCATGGCTTTCTCCACTACAGCATCAGCGGCTCGGGGCTTTCCCGCATGCATTACGCCGACGTGAACCTTCACACATTCGCCGGAGTCCCCGATTTGTGGGTGGGTGTGCGCCATCTTCTGGCCACCCCTATCGCCAGGCCGCGCCTAGTCTGGGTCTATTACGGTGGCGTGGATGGGCTCTCGCACCGGCACGGCCCTGATTCGGAGCAGGCCGAAGTGGCCTTCGCAGCCTTTGCCCAGGCCATGGTGAACGAGTGCCTGGATCAGCTGCCCGCCATGGTCGCCAGGGAAACGGTGTTACTCCTGCTCTCGGATCATGGTCAAGTGGCCACCCCCATGAATGCCCACATGGAGCTTCGCAATCATCCGGATTTCCTGAGACTCCTCCACATGCACCCCACCGGCGAGAACCGCCTGGCCTATCTCTATCCCAAACCCCAGCGCGCCGGTGACATTCGCGCCTATCTCAACCAGGCTTGGCCGGAAGCCTTCACCCCCTTGCAGGCTCCAAGCGCCCTGGAACAGGGCCTCTTCGGCCCTGGCGAACCGGCAGCCGTTGCCGCAGACCGCCTCGGGGAGATGATCTTAATCAGCCACGGAGAAGCCTATTTGTGGTGGGCACAGAAAGAAAACCCGCTGCTTGGCCGCCACGGTGGGCTCTCTCCAGACGAGATGTTGGTTCCCTTGCTGGCCTCGCGCCTCGGTTAAGGCTCCGCTGCAACTCACCCGGGCAAAAGGCGACACCGCCCCTGTGTGCCAGGGGCGGTGTCGTCGATCGCTCATCGGATCGTGTTACGGCGTCGAAGGCGCTGGGGTGGGCGTCCCCTGCAGCGAAGGCAGAGGCAACAGGAAAGGATTATCGCTGGGCACGAGCATGACCTGGATGCCCGGCGAGAGCTTCTGGATATACTCGAAGGTGATCAAATCCGGGTTGTCTTGAAGCGCCCTGGCGATCATCTGCAAAGCCTGGGCCTCCGCCTCGGCTTCGATCAACCGGGCTTCAGCGCGCCCCTGAGCCTCGATCACGGCCGCATCCGCCTGCCCCTTGGCCACCTGGCGGGCTTGCTCGGCCTCCTGCTCCCGCTGCTGTACGACAAAGGCAGCCTCCTGAGCGCGCTGCTCGGCGATCTGCTTCTGCTCCACCGAGGCCGCGTACTCTTCCGAGAAAGAGATGTTGCGCAGCACGAAGTCATGCATGATCAGCGCGCCCTCATCGAAGGCCTCCGTGAGCTCACGGGTAATGTAATCCGTCAGATCAAAACGTCTCGAACTGACGACCTCATCGATGCTGAACTGAGATACCCCATCGCGGATGATGCCACGCGAGACCGGGCGCACGAGGTTATCGATATAGCTATTGGCCCATTTGATGTGCGCATCCACGACCAGGTCAGGGTTGATCGAGAAAATCACCGATGCGTCGACCTTCACAATCTGCCCGTCCGCCGTCCGGGCTTCCACGGAATCGTCCCCGCGGATGGCACCCTCCTCCGGCGCAATCGACATGGTGTAGGTCTGGCGGGTGATGGGATAGGTGATCACATTCTCCAGGAACGGCACCACCCAATTCAACCCGGGCTGAAGCGGTTCCGGCCGCACGCCCTCGGTGAGCGCCGAGATGACCACCCCTCGCTCGGTGGGCTGGATAAAGACCAGCCCCGCGCTGGCCGTTGTCAGGACCAGTGCAAGAACGACCAGTCCCAGAATGATACCCATCGAGGCCCTCAAGGGGCGCCCTCGGGCCGCCCGCACGATCGCCAGGACCACAACCGCCAGCGCTGCAACCCAGGCGAGCGTCGACAGGGCCGATAGCCCCACTGCTACGTTCATGAACTCCTCCTTAAGATTTGGCTCATGCCTGCGCCCGAAGCCATTTGCTTCAGACGGATGCATTCTATCACGCAGGCCTTTCCGGCGACCGACGCCGACCTGACATCAGGCCCCCATATGGCGGTGCCGCCGTCGGTAGCTCTGATGTGCCTCGAGGTTGCCGTAAGCAATGTGCCTTCGAGCGACTCTTGGGAAAGGGAATAGGGAGACAGGCGCCTTGGGGAGGTTATCGAGCCTCAGGTTCACGCTCCAGAAGGATCGTCACAGGTCCATCGTTCTCGATCTCGACCAGCATGTGCGCCCCGAAGCGCCCCTGTTGCACGGGAACTCTGTGGCTTGCCAGCCTTTCTGTGAAGGCATCCACCAGGGGCGCGGCGACCTCCGGAGGCGCGGCCTCGACGAAGCTTGGGCGGCGCCCCTTTTGCGTGTTGGCGTAGAGGGTGAATTGCGAAACCACCAGCGCCTCGCCAGCCACATCTTGCACCGAGAGATTGGTCTTGCCATTTTGATCCTCGAAGATGCGCAGCGCGGCGCACTTATCTGCCAGCCAGACGGCTTCTGTGTGGGTATCTCCCAGGCCCACTCCCAGGAGGATCAACAGGCCGGGTCCGATTTCTGCGATACGCTGCCCATCGACAACCACCGCGGCGCGGCGCACCCGTTGCAGGACGGCTCGCATCGTCATCACCCCAATCTTGCCGGATCAGAAGGATAGGGCGGCTAGAGTGCCTTCTCGATCAGCTCGATGAGTTCGCCCTCTTCCATATGCCGCCCGGTTTGAAGCTTCGAATAGATCAGCTGATCGCCAACCTTAACCTCAAATCGGCCCGAATCGGAGGGGATCAGCGTAACCGAAGCAATCCGCCGCTCGAAGGTCTTCAAGATTTCCGCCATCGCACCGATGGCCCTATCGGTATAGTGTCAAACCGCACAATATTCGATGCTGATATGGGCCATACCACATTTCCTCCTTGCGAAGAAGCTCGCCACCGTTCATCCTCAAAGGGAAGAGCGCTTGGCGGTGCACAACGCACCGAAGTATACCCCGCAATAGGGCACCGGCCATAATATTTTCCCTCGGCGAGATCCCTCAATCGGCAAGCCGAGCACTCCATCGCATACCTTTATTCATGCGAGAACCTGTGCCATAATGAAGCATGGACATTGTCGCAGGAGGTGTAGGATGCGCCGATTCATGAGTTTCGTCGCCGGAGCCTTTTGTGGCGCATTGGTGGGTTCTGTCCTGGCGCTGATCTATGCCCCAGCCTCAGGGGAGGAATTGCGCAGCCAGTTGCGCCAGCGCACGGATGCC
>Ga0190334_1000530_pt1 | contig 18762 bp, 18 predicted proteins | sample 48720478_MG_FD_161270 | JGI IMG/M metagenome (GOLD analysis project Ga0190334, IMG submission 161270) | Hydrothermal vent sediment bacterial communities from Southern Trench, Guaymas Basin, Mexico - 4872-04-7-8_MG | ecosystem: Environmental > Aquatic > Marine > Hydrothermal vents > Sediment ...
GATAATCACTAGAATTCCACCACCGTGAGCGGAGATGATTGCAATGGCGAAGACATTCAAGGTCAAAATTGAACGATACGACCCAGATATAGACGAGGCTCCGTACTTCGAAGAGTTCGATGTGGAGTACGAGCCTGGAATGACGGTTCTTGACGCCCTTCTCTACATTCAGGACAAGTATGACTCAAGTCTTGCTTTTAGATGGGAGTGCCGTGGCGGCCAGTGTGGATCGTGCGCGATTCGGGTCAACACTATTGCACGTCTCGCATGCCGTGCGAAAGTCGAGCCTGATCAGAATCTTGTGCTTCAACCCATGGAGAAGATGCCTGTAATCAAGGACCTAGTTGTTGACATGACTCGCACGCTTGAGCGTCTGCAGAGAACCCGCCCGTATGTAGCACGAGACAAGGCGGCGCCTAGGCCAGAGATAATCTACCAGCAGGATATTGAGGTCCTGAGAGAACTGCGCAAGTGTATCGAGTGCAGTGCCTGCCTGTCTAATTGTCCCATTGTGCATGAAACATGGGACTATGCTGGTCCAATGATAATCCGTCAGATTGCCCGTCTTGAGATGGACCCACGCGATGTAGAAGACCGTATCACGATGGCCCTGAACGAGTCGGTATACATGTGTACAACATGTAAGATGTGCGAGGATAGTTGTCCAAAGCACATCAAGATCCCCAGTCTTGCAGTAGAGCTGCTGAGGGCTAAGGCCGTGGAGGCTGGCTATCCGCTTGCCGAGGGTCAGCAGGGGTTCTTGGACAGCATCAACAGGACAGGTCGGTCCGTTCCAGAGAAAGACACGCCGCTATTGAAGAGTCTTGAAAAGGAAGAATTCCTTGTGGAGAATCCTCGTGGGCGCGTTGCCTTCTTCACCGGCTGTCTCATTGACTATCGGATGCAAGACACGGGGCGCTCATTGATTGAGGTGCTCAACCGTAACGGCATCGATGTGATAGTACCGAAGGAGCAGTGGTGCTGTGCTAGTCCTGCATTTCGAACAGGTGATCTAGAGACGGCTCATGACTCGGCCCGACGTGTGACCGAGATATTCGAACGGGTGATGGAGAAGTACGATCTAGATACCCTGGTCGTTGCATGTGCGGGATGCGGTAAGACTCTCAGAGAGGATCACCGTCCGTTCATTGAGAAGGAGCGTGGTGAGCCACCCAAGTTCAAAGTCTATGATTTTGCGGAGTATCTCATTGACGTTGTCGGAAAGGAGAACATCGTTAGGCCAAAGGGCGAGATTTCCCTCAAGATTACGTACCATGAGCCATGTCACCTTGCTCGCGGCCAAGGAGTTATCGAGCAACCCCTTGAGCTTCTGCAGATTATTCCTGGTATTGAATACATCGATGATCCCTACAAGAACAGATGCTGTGGGGCAGGTGGCGGCCTGCGATCAGGCAACCGAGAACTATCGATGAAGGTTGCAGCATCGAAGAGAAAATACATTGAGGCCACGGGCGCGGATATGGTGACGACCGAGTGCCCATTCTGTACATTACAGATCAAGGATGCTCTCAAGGGCACAAGTATCAAAACACGCTATCTGCCGGATTTGCTTGCCGAGGCATACCGCAGGGGTGACGAACAAGAGGCACAAGACACATGAATATGTTGAGTCGGCATGATGTTTCATGCCGCCCAGCACCTCTCATAGTATCATCTTGATGGCGGTTCTGAGATGCTTTCTTAGCATGCGCTTTACAAGCCGGTTTCTAGAAGTGCGATAGGGAACTGCGCCAGTTATGAGCTCAAACATGTATGCCCGCATAACCGGGTCGTCGTATGCCATTCGGCAGACGGCCTCCATATTCTCAATTGAGTGGAACATCATCCCTGCTAGGAAGTTGGCGAACCCAAGGTCTTTCCCAAAGGCCTTCTGCCATCTCTGTTGATACGTTTCTGTGGAAACCCCGCCGACCTCTGATATGATATCCCTCGCGATCTCGGCGGCAATCTTCCCGGACTCTATGGCATAGTATATTCCCTCTCCAGTTGCTGGCGAAACAAAACCGGCTGCGTCTCCAACGAGCATGACCCTGCTCGCAATCGTGTTGTCTATCGGCCCCTTTAATGGCACACGCGCGGCAGTCGTTGCTGAGAGGTCAATTCTGACATCATATCGCTTCTCGAAGGACAAAACGAATCTTTTCCACGCACCTCTCAGATCTTCTAGCTCGCTGACAAGAACACCAATCCCGAGGCTCATCTCCGCCCTCTTGCCGAATGCCCATGCATAGCCGTGTCTGAGAGCCCCAAAGTATATCTCAATTAGAACTCTCTGCGAGCCATTGGGATCGCCAACAATCCTTACAATGTCCTCCGGGTCCATGGGTACCGCGGCCTCAATGCATAGGCAGATCTCGTCATCTCTCCATCGGGTCTTGATTCCTGTTCTTCGAGCAACAGTGCTGTTGACACCGTCTGCCCCTACAAGTAGGCGTCCACTGTAGGTCTTCTCGTCAGTGATCACATCAACTGTATTTGCATTCTCAACGACATCCACAACGGCTACGCCCTCCATGACGGTGGCTCCTGCCCGTTCTACCTCACGTAGAAGAAGGTGGTCAAAGTCCTCCCGCCGCACCATGTAGCCGGTAGTTTCCGCCCTGACCTCCTCGACAGTCAGACCCGAAGGCGAGAACAAGCGCAGGCCACATTGCTCTCTCTCCACCACGGGAGAAAAGTCGACGTCCAGCGCACGTCTTACACGAGTGGTGAGCCCGCCACCACAGGCTTTCCTTCGCGGGTGGTGGTGCTTCTCTATCAGCACAACGTCCAGCCCGAGCTGGGCTGCCTTTCGCGCGCAGGTCGACCCCGCAGGACCGCCCCCGACGACTATCAGATCGTAGACCATCTTGAATCTCCAGGACCGGAAGGACATCACCACAATTTGTTCTTGTTGCTCAGAAATCCAGCCCGCAAGTAGCGGCACTGTGCATTTGCAAGCATCTATATGTGGTTGCGATGCGCCACGCCGTGACCGCCACTGCTGTCTGTCACGGAGGTTGACATAGTCTTGCACGAACTCTCAGCGGCCCTCTCAATTGTCGAAACGGTTCTGCAGGCTGCAAGAGAACATAATGTCAAGAGGGTAACGCGGGTAAATGTCGAGGTCGGAGAGTTCACTTTTCTTGTGCCTGAGCAGCTTAGATTCAACTTTGAGATAGCATCGCAAAAGACGGTTCTTGAGGGTGCTGAACTCAACATCACCATGGTGAAGGGGCGTCTTCATTGCAATGAGTGCGGCTTCGAGGGAGAATCAGAACCAGATCCGTCGCTTCCGCCTCAGATTGCAGTCTTTGCGCCAATGAAGTGCCCTCGATGTGGTAGCAGTGCCACCGAGATAACGGGTGGCAAGGAGTTCTTCGTTACTGACATCGAGGCCGAGGTTGCAGAGTCGTAATCAACCTTCAAGACTATCAGATCAGTACCGCATTCAAGATACCATCTTGACCTGGTCGACTGGTCACTTTGGCACGACCCTTCGAGGTCTTTATGATTGTACCTCTTGTAATCACCTTTCTTCGCTGGTAGTCCATGTTCGCGGGGTTCTTCTCCACGTCAAGTATCTTGGCTCTGAAAGTCTGATTCTTCTTAGGGTCTGTCACATTTGCATATGTGACTCTGAGGGCTGGCGTCTTCTTTCGTGCGCCCTTACTATCAATGACAAGTAGCTTCTGTTCTCCAATCAGAGTTTCTGTGGGAGTGCGCCCCATCTCAAACTTTCTCTTGCTTCTGAACTTCTTCAGTCGCGCTCCAGTTGGGGTGCGCTTTGATCTTCTGTGCCAGACACCCATTTTGGACTACCTCGTGGATGGTCAATGTCGCACTCTGTAGGAGCGTTTTAAATGTTGCTCAGTGGCAGCGAAGAGTGTGCCACCCACTGCTTGAAAGCGGAATCAATAAAGATCAAGAACGCATAGTGCCTGATTGTGACGAGTTTCATGAGCGGCGTGTCGGTGATAAAGAGTCCGTGGAGTGGCCATCTCGAAGAGATTGCTCAGTCTTCCAGTCGCCTAGACTTTTCGAGACCCTTCATCAAACGTGAGGCAGTGGACACACTGATTGACGCCCAACTGACCATGATCGGCGTGACATCTTTCAAGTTCGCCCGTTTCCTGAGCGGCGCATCTGACATTGATGCGCTTGAGTCCCTTCTCGACAATGGGGCCGCGATGTATTCCCTCGGTTCGTTACACGCGAAGGTGTACGTCTTCGACGAGTGTGCGATCGTGACGTCTGCCAATCTCACAAGGCCCGGGCTCTCAGAGAATGTTGAACACGGCATCGAGGTGACGGAGCCGAGTCTTGTAGGAACCATCAGAAGCGATCTTCAAGACCTTTTCAAGCGCGCCAGTGTGATTGACCGCAGCTGGCTTGAATCAACAAGATCGCTGCTGAAACGTGTTTCTCCCCACGAGAAGCTATGCTATGAGCGGGCCGCTAACGATGTGATTGCAGGTCGCAATGTGATACTTGACTCGTTGACTGGTTGGCTGAAGGCTGTGTACTCACTGATACTTCAACTTGACAAGATGGAGTTCACTCTTGACGAAATGTATGGATTTGAATCGGTTCTAGCCGAGATGTATCCTGACAACCGGCACATAGCAGCCAAGATACGGCAGACACTCCAGTACTTACGAGACATGGGCCTGATTGAGTTTGTCGGTCGTGGGCAATACTGTCTATGCTGTTAGTGGAACACAGGAATACCACTTGTTGTTGCACAAAAGATTGATCAGCGAGCACGATCAGGTGTCCATGATTGATTTGTTGAGGGGATAGGCCTGTCCGAGCCGCACCGGTTCAAGCTGCTATTGCGAAAGTCTGCGTTCAAGTACAAGCTCAGATCACTTGAACGATATAGGGAGTGGTTCCCCCCTGCGAACGTGGAGTTCGAGTTCAAGAGTTACGACAAAGTTTACCGCACTTACGTTGATCGTGCCAATCGGATACGGCTCCACGACTGGCTCAGGGACCATCCCGAAGCCAAGGAAGGCGACTACATGGTGTTCATACCTCTCTCAGGCGGTCGAGAGTGGCTTGTTGAACTGGAGAAGGGCCCCCGCTCCAAACAAGCAACGCTGGGGGTTCCACCGAAAAAGCGAGAGCCTCAGAGCAGAGGCTCGATTCGTTTCTCCCACAGAGAGATTCAGGAGATAGTAGTGAATCTTGCAGAATACTTTGGCATGTTTGCAGAGAAAGAGCTCCGAGAGGGCCCTTACATCTACGATGTTGTCTGGCGACGTGTTCGATCTGGAAATCCCGTGAAGGTATTTGAAGTTCAAGTGAGTGGGAGTCTAGACAGCGCGCTTGCAAAGCTGAAGCACGCGCGTGACACTTGGAACGCTGATCTCTTTCTGATTGTGACAAATGCCCGAGATGCAGAAAAGGCCGAGTTCTTACTCTCTGGCTCATTTCACGAGATTCGAAACCGACTGTTGGTGCTGAGAGATACCGAGCTTTACGAGATTCTGCTCTACAAGGCTCGTCACGGTGACATTGAACAGCGGCTCTTGCGGTGACTCGCGCAGGATATCTCATGTAGGTGATTATCAGACCAACGATTTCACCAATCACGCGGTTCATATGTTCGAGGTGCCGCGAATAGGTATAACACACAACAAGGAGCCTCAACATTTGACCCACATTGAAACTGCGCATGGTGCTGGCGGAAAGGTGATGCAGCGCCTGATTGAAGAAGTCATAATCCCCTCCTTTGGCCGGAGAAACGTTGGCCCAATCGGACTTGACCAGATGGACGATGGTGCAACGCTGGATCAAGATGCACATCTTGTCGTATGCACTGATGCCCATACAGTCAAGCCGCTCTTCTTTCCTGGCGGCAACTTGGGAACTCTGACAGCATGTGGGACAATCAATGACTTGGCGGTCATGGGTGCTGAGCCTTTTGCGATGACAAACACGGTCATCGTTGAAGAGGGCTTTGAGATTGAAACTCTGCGTGAGATACTCCAATCGTTGAACAGTGTGATCGAACCGCTGGGGGTTGCAATGGTGGCTGGTGACACGAAAGTCATGCCCCGTGGCACTCTTGACGGTATGGTGATGTCCACGACTGGGATTGGACGTGCATATCTTGACCATGTGATTACCGACAGCGGTGCGAAGGCGGGTGACGACTTGATAGTAACGGGTCCCATTGGGGATCACGGCACCACTCTCTTGGCGCATCGCGAGGGCCTTGAGTTTGAAACCTCCCTCACAAGTGATGTTGCTCCGCTGTGGGAACCAATTCGTTCTGCTCTGGACGTTGGCGGCATCCATGCTATGAAGGACCCGACTAGGGGCGGAACTGCAGTCGCGTTGAATGAGATTGCATCAAAATCGGGCGTTGAGATTGAACTATCGGAAGTGGAGATTCCTGTTCGTCCCGCAGTCCGGTCCTTATGTGAAATCCTTGGACTGGATCCTCTTCATATGAGCTGTGAGGGCACCGTTGTAGTGGCCGTGGATCATGAGATGACCGATGATGTGCTTGATGCATTTGGAAAACACAAGGCAACTCGCGAAGCATGTGTCATCGGGAAGATAGAGGAGGGCCTTGAGAGAGTGACTCTTCGGACACGCGTTGGTGGTAGGAAGATTGTGCAGGTGCCCTATGGAGAGCCAGTCCCGCGTGTATGCTAGTAGGCGCTCTTCATCTGCTCTTCTGCCTTTCTCTGTCTCTGGAGAATTTGCTTCATCTTGTGTTTGAGTTGTGCCTTGAGCCGAACAACGTCATGATCGAAGCCGAAATAGTCGGCAAAGAGTGTCGTTGTTCTAAGTAGCTTGGAGCGCCCCTCGGGTGTGGCCTGCACGAACTTCTTTTCCACAAGTTCTCGGACGTGGTCATAGACATGGGTACCTCGCTGGGCCACGAGATCCGATTGCAGAATTGGTTGTTTGAGTGCTATGTATACAAGAGTCTGCAGGGTCGAGAAGGAGAGGAGACCGCCTGGAATGAGCTTGCCGACCCGCGGGGTCAACTCAGGCTTGAGCTGAAGGACATAGCGGTTTCTAGGGAGCTGCACAACCTCAAGCGCACCCTCTCTCCTTCTGTATTCAAACTCTAGGTCACTGAGTAGTTTCTCCGTTGTTGATTCTGCCTTTCCGATTATCTCTGCAAGTTCTTGGATTGTGAGCGGTCTTCCCGCAACGTAGAGTGCTGCTTCGAGTGTGACCATGTCTTCGTCCACAGAGAACACCTACTCTCGTAACATCGCCTGAACCGTTTCCATTTCAACATCCTCATCGACTTGCGGTGGCTCGAGGATCTTTATCCAGATGGTTTCATCTTCATCCATCCACAGGTCGATGTATGCCCGTGCGAAGAGATGGAGAAGTGCAAACAGAACTCGTACAATCTCTCTTCTTGTATTGTTAACTAGAATGTCCACGAATCTTGCAGTTTCGCCAACGTCCATGACCTGTCTTAAATCTGAGTAGACTTCTGCAATGGTTTCTTCTACGTCGGCGCGGGTCGTGTCCATCCTGAACGACACCGGCTCGACTTGAGGCCGCTTCCTGCGTCGTGTTGGGACCGGTCGCTCTCTGATACCCTTTGTCAGAACACGATCCATTGCGATTAGAAGTTCTTGCAGAGTGACCCGACGATTAGTCAATCGGAACGGCGGCCGAATGAGTGGAATCTCCAGCTCCTCGTCCTCGTCTTCCTCCTCTTCTGTCGGGAGAAGACCCATCTCCACGAGGTCGCGAGTCTTCTTCATGAATATCACGGATGCAGAGTACAGTGCATTTCCTGAAACCCGAAAGTCGATGTCACCCATCTGACGCATCTCTGCGAGGAACCCTGCAACAAGCTTTCCCACATCTACGTTCCATGGCTCAACCTTGTCGAGCTGCAGCACATCTGTCAGCAGGATGTACGGTGGCTCTATCCAGAATGGTGTGTCCTCTCGGTCGTTCACGCGGCCTCCGCCACCTCCTCCAAGTCCACCGACACGATCCTTGAGATCCCGTCCTGATTGGACACACCAATCAAGAGATCGGCCTTTCTCACCGTCACATCCCTCAACGACACGACGATAAACTGTGAAGACTTTGACATCTCTTGGATGAGCAATGCCACGTTGTGGGCGTTGACATCATCCAAGGCGGCGTCGATCTCATCGAATACGTAGAAGCTTGCAGGGCTATGCATCTGGATCGCAAAGATTAGCGCCAATCCCGTCAGCGTTTTCTCACCGCCGCTCATTGCGTCAAGAGACACGATATCCTTTCCGCGTGGCTTCGACCTGACCGTTATACCTCCCATGAGCGGATGTTCCGGATTCTCCAACATCAGACTGGCCTCGCCACCCGGTGAGAGTTTCGCGAAGACCTTGGAGAAGTTGTCTGCAATCTCGTTGTATACCTGCAGAAACTTCTGGGTCTTCTCTTTCTCGAGCTCTTCCATGAACCTGAGAATCTCCTTATGCTCCTCCTCAAGTTTGGCCTTCTTGTCGACAATCTCCTCGTATCTCTCGCGCTCCATATCATAGTCAGTGAGTGACTTGAGGTTCACAGGCCCCATGGCCTCCAGCTCGCGCTCCAATTCCCGAATCTTCTCTTCTACAGCCTCAATTTCCTTGTAGCTCGGCTCTCTTGAGTTCTCTCTCTTGACAAGTTCCTCCTCCGCATCAGCAAGCTGTTCCAAGTCAGCCATTAGCCCGACAATCTCATTCTCTAGACGATTCTGTTCACTCTGGAGCCTGTACACGGCCTTTTCGTTTGCAGTCTGCTCTTCCCTGATTGTTTCGTATCTGAACCTGAGGTTGCGTTTCTCCTCTTTCAGCTGAATCTGCCGCACCCTGCGATCCTTCATACTGTCCTCTATTCTATCTCTCTCTTCTCGTAGTTTCGCCAACTCCTGCTCTTTGCTCTCAAGACTGGCTGTGAGCTCGGAAACCTCCTCCTCAAGCCCTGGAATGACCGCCGCAAGAGACTGGATTCGCATCTCAAGTTCCACAGCCTTCGGTCGAAGGCGCTCCTCTAGGGCGACACGCAGCCCCGTTATCTCTGAGAGGAGGCTCTCTCTCTTCCGTTTCAGGTGGCCGAGCACCTCATTAAGATCCTTGATTTCTTGTGCAATCTTAGAGGCACGAGATGTGGCGAGTATCTCATTACACTCATCCCTCTCCCTTCGTATTTTCTCACGCTCTGCAGTCAGCTCCTCGTCCCTTCTGTGGAGCTCTACGATTTGGCTCTCAAGAGCTTCGATACGCACCTTTACATCGCGTTGTCTTTCCTGTAACGACTGTTCTCGACTCTCGAGGTCTCTCAGCCTGTCCTCCAATGTCTGGAGATCGATGCGCTTCCTGTAGTTTGCCTTTCCAAGTTCCTGAATTTCTCGTTCGACTGTCTTCTTCTTTCTGGAGAGTTCTTCTCGTTGCCGCAGCAAACCCTCGAGTATCTCTTCTAGTCCCTTGAGCTTTTGTTCAATCTCAGCACTTCGGTCTTCGATTTTGAGTGAAAGGCCTGCCGTCCCGCGCTGATAATGCCCCCCTGTGATTAGTCCAGATCGCTCGACAAGGTCGCCGTCGAGCGAAACGGCCCGCCAGCCCTTGAACCCCATCCGCTTCGCGGTGGCGAAGTCTTCTGTCACGATAGTGTCTGAGAAGACGAATTCAAATGCAGGCAGAAACTTGGGGTCGAACTTGACGAGATCCATGGCATATCCTATGACTCGCTCATCATCCGGAATGTGACTTGGTCTGCGAGCCTTGATTCTGTTGAGTGGTATGAACGAGGCTCGCCCAGCTCTCTCTCTCTTGAGAATCTTGATACATTCTGTTGCTACGTCCTCATCTTCCACAACGATATAACTGAGCCTACTACCACCTGCAATCTCAAGTGCTACGGCAAACTCGGGATCTATCGTACCAAGTTCTGCCACAGTTCCGTGAATCCCCTCAATCTCGCCCTCATCCCTAAGCTGAAGTACGCGTGCAACTGCCCTCTTTCTCTTCAGGAAAGCCTCCTCGGCCTCCCTTAGGGCCTCCCGCCTAGCCTGCATCTTGATCAGTTCCTCACGGGTGGCACGTACAATCCCCTCTGACTCTGCAATCTCTATGTCGATATTCTTCAGCTGGCGATCGATGTCTTCAGCCTCAGCCCGTCTTGCACGTTGAAGTTCCTCGTTATGTTCAATCTCTCTTCTTCTTGCTGGGATATCTTCCTGAAGCTTCTGAAGGTCTGCGTGTGTCTTCCTCAGGCTCTCATCTGTGTCTTGGAGTTCCTCGTACGCTAGACCAAGCTCCCGCTCATCACTCTTGATTGCAGACCTGACCTCCGAAACATACTCATCGAGAGAAACCATCTCATTGTTTAATGCCTGTAGTCTTCGCTGTGTTTCGTAGTAACTATCCTGCTCTTGTTCGAGGCTCTGTTCCAATATAGCAATCTGCTGTTCTGTTCTGCCAATCTCTTCTTCTACACTCTTAATCTCTTGTTCTCTCTTGGCCATTTGGTGATCATGGTCTGTGATCTGCAGTCCTACGTGCTCTAGGCTCTCGACCATTTGTTCTCTCTCAGATATCTTGGCATCGAGTTCTCTCCTCGCCCGTTCCAAGTCGGTTCTCATGTGCTCTACGGCTGCAGACACGAGTCCATGTTGTTCTGAAATGCGCGCAGAATCGCCACCGGTTATCTGGTCAATCTCGTGTTCAATGGCCTCTATCTCTGTTTCTACCTCTGTACTTCTTCTCTGTACCTCCTCACTCTCGCGTGCCAGCCGCTCGGCCTCTTCGGCGCGTTCGGCTAGAGTTTCTCCAATCGTCTTGATTCTGCGTCTAGACTTGATGATTCGCCAAGCGATACTATCGATTCGCTTCTCTTTAATCTGTGACCTGATACTCTCATATCTGAGAGCATCTGTTCGTTCAGCCTCCAATTTCTCAAGTTGATGTCTTCGTTCCTGAAGCTGCGTTTCCACCTTGGAAAGATTTGCCTCACTCTCGGCTAGTTTCTTCAGCGCTCTCTCTTTCTGCTCGTCGTACGCTGAGATACCCGCTATCTCCTCAATCAGCTTCCTACGATCAATGGGGCTGACCTTGACCATCTGAGCAATCTCACCCTGAAGAACGAGGTTATAGCCGTTGGGATCAACACCAATGCTTCCAAGAAGATCTAGGACCGCAGACCGCGTGACCACTTTTCCGTTCACCCGACACACCGATTTTCCGGATTCATCGAGCTCCCTCTCAATGACGACCTTGTCTGCATCAACTGGGAGTTTGCGGTCCTTATTGTTGAAGTGTAGTTGGACGAGTGCGGACTTTGCCTTGGGTGGCATACCGGGCTTGGGAGGAGAGTATAACAGATCGGAGAACACGGTAGCTCTCAGAGTCTTTGCGCTCAACTGTCCCAATACAAACAGAAGAGCATCTACGACGTTTGACTTTCCTGACCCGTTGGGCCCTACAATGCATGTGAAGCCTGGGTGTAGCTTGATTGTGACGGTATCACGTCCGAATGACTTGAAGCCTCTGCAAACTAGTTTATCGATGTAGACCACGTCACAATCCCGTCCACTTGAGCCAGCACATGTGTAGTATTGTCCGATATGTGACTCCTAGATGTGGAGGATATCTCTCGCTAAATACACTTGGTAATACGAGTATATTACCAACGTGTGTATGGAGATATCCCCAGGGAGCATATGACGTGATGAGAGTATCTACAAAAAAGTAGCTCTCTGACACTCCTAGTCCGCAACCATATTCAACAGCGCCCTGCGAAGTGCGATTCTTATGAGTCCCATGGCCTCACGGGCTGTTTCTCCAGCTATACCTGCAAGCACGAGTTCAACATCACCAAGAATCACAACAAGCCCTTTCTCTGATGCAATTGTGACCTCTTTCAGACCGCCCTGATCCAATCCGGACACGAGCTGTGCAGAGTTGGCCGCAATCTTGACGGCTAGTTTCGCGACTTCAGCATGTTTGACATCCCCGGTTATTGTGTGTCCAAAGATCACGTTTCCCTTGGCATCGCAAACAACGATCCCTTGAATATCAGCATTTGCGGCCATCACGTCCGCGACGATCTTCTCAATCTTTGCCTTGTCTACCATATTGACAGTCCTCCGGGCCATGTCTTTGCGGACTGCTCCCACCTGTCTGACTACTGTCTTGTTTATATCTTCTACCATTCTGTAGCAACTGACTGTCTGCTACTCACGATTCACTTAATACGCCTGTTCCATGATTAGTGGCTGATGCGCAATGCCCCTTATGCGGACCAGCTCCTCATCGTTTCCCGCGACCCCTGACCTCACCTCTGAGATTCCATACATAGTTCGAGTTGAGTTTGCTCACTTGAGCCGCCCGCCCCGTTCCTCCCTCGTCAGCCGCCCGATTGCTTGCTACAAGTGCAACGGTTTTGTGACGGACATCAATCAGATACTGACTGACGAGAAGATTGGACGGTATTTCATATGTCAATTCTGCGGCACGCTCAACGTTGTCGAAGGATCTCCGACGGTTGTGGACAATGATACCGACATCTCCACGGAGGTGGCTCCAACAGACGAGGTCGTTGCAGCAGAAACAGTCACGCCATCTGGCAAGTCGTTCCTAGCAGTGATTGATGTGTCTGGTTCCATGGATGGGGTCAACATCGCGGCGGTCAAGAGGAGCATCGCGACCTCGATTGATAGCCTGGCCGCAAATGCTCGGACGACACTGTTTGGTCTAATCGAGTTTTCAAGTGAAGTTGGCTTTCGCAATCTTGACTCTGGTGATCTCATTACACTACCCCCAGACACTTATGCTAGTCTAGAACAGATCAAGAGTGCTACGGAGGGCCTCTTGGAACAGATAAGACTCGTGCCGATTGGAGAGAAGGCCTCCGATATCAAGAGGCATATCCAGTCCTTACAGGTTGGCGGTTCCACTGCCCTTGGGCCGGCTCTTGGGATGGCATATTCACTCGCAAGGCACTGTGAGGTAGGCCGAGTAGTGCTCTTGACAGATGGTCTTGCAAACAATGGAATTGGGTCATTCGAGGGATTCCAAGTCACTCCGCCCAAGAAGTACTACCACAATCTGGCGAAGTGGTTTCTTGAGTCCGGAACCGTCGTAGACATAGTTGGCATTGCTTCACACTCAGGTCTTGAGCTCAAGACTTTGGGCGTCTTGGCAGATCTCACTGGTGGAATCATGTACTATGTCACTCCGAATGAGCTCGACTTCAGCATGTCTGAGATTGCAGGTGAGAGGCTACTGGCCCGTAACGTTGAAGTCCGCATCCTGACGCCTCCTGGCGTGAAGATACGTGATGCCTCTGGGCTGTCACGCTTGGCTGTGGAGGAACTAAAGGCAAGCCGGACAACCCGCTTGGCTGCCGTTGCTGAACGCGACGAGATTCACATCAAGCTATCCCCTGAATCAACCATTGAGGCGCAAGAGATTCCCATCCAAATCCAAGTTGAATACACCGATGATGAGGGAGCCCGGCACGTTCGTGTCATGACGAAGCGGTTTCGAGTGGCAAGAACTCCTGAGGAACTGCTCAAGACATTCGATCCCGAAGTAGGTGCAACCTTTGTGACTCAAAAGGCTGGAGAAGAGTCGTTTGAGGGCGATGTCGAGCGTGGAAGACTGCGAATCTCCGAGTTTCGCGCCACATTAAAGAAACAGGCTGCCATTGCACCATCCCCTGTGAAAGCACGAATCGAAGAGGTTGAGTCGGTCCTTGCAGAGGAGGAGGCCGAGATGGTTCGCCTGCAAGAGCGTGCGGCCTCCGAGGGCATGGCCGAGGCTGCTGCTCAGGATATGTTCTCTGCTGCAGCACTCCAACAGAAGCGCCGAACCTCAGGAGAGATGTTCAAGAAGAAAAAGAAGCGATGAATGTGGCCCTAGTTCGAGGAACGCCAACGTATGTGATACAACGTCTTAAGAATGCGCAAAATCCCTACAGTTAGAAGGACACATTGCCACAAGTCTAAAATACCCCTGCGTGGGGTAGAGTTTGCTGACGCACAAAAGGCAGCAGTGGGGATTGACGGTTGGTCAGTCAAGAGAAGCTCCAACAGATTCTTTCAAGGCTCAAGTCTCAGGAAGGAGTCCGAGGAATCGTTGTTACAAACATGGAGGGGCTTCCGCTTAGCAGCGACCTAGATCCCGAAACAACAGAGATAGTGGCCGCTATTGTGACCTCTCTTGTTGGCAAGGCCCTTGAGGCAGTCCGCGAGCTGCGTGAAGGGTCGCTGTCCTTCCTAACGCTCGACACTACCAAGGGGCAAATTAACATTGCACCTGACGTGAAGGAGGGCCTAATCCTAGTCGTGCTCAAGAGTACAACTTGAAGGGGTATGATTCATGAGCGATCCTAAGGCTTTCGACAAGATCCTCACCGACATCATCAGGCAGGACCGTGGTATTCGCCGTGTCATTCTGGTCGACAAGACTGGCTTGACAATTGCACACGTATCACGGTTGGCCTACTTTGCCGTGGATGTGGACAGTATCGGGGCAATTGCTAGCGCTGTGTTCTGTGCGAGTGAGGAACAAGGAAAGAATCTCCAGATAGGGGACTTGGAGATAGTGACATCCGAGTTCTCTGAGGGCAAGATTTTCGCATCGGCGTGCGGCAAGGGTGTCTTATGCGTCGTTTCTGAGGCCGAGGTAAACATTGGCCTGATTCGCCTTGTGATGAAGAAGCAGGGAGCTCAGCTAGCGGAGGAGCTCGACAAGTTTCTTGCCGTCGAACCGATGGTGCCATCTAAGGACAAGGAGCTCGATGAAGAGGATCTCAAGTCTGCACTGGCCGAGCTTGAGCGTGTCTGATTGCTGGCCCTCCTCTCGGCCCTCCTGCCTAGGTGCTGTAGCGCGGACAACGGACAAAGGCTTTTATGAGACTACACTTCTAACACAGTCGGCCTGCGGAGGCTGAGCCTTAAGCCATGAGGCTTCTGGGACTTCCGAGGCTACTTGCGCGTCTACAAAGTGAGGCCACGACATGGTGCCGCTTCAAAACCGGCCAAGAGAACCAGCCTGTTCGAGTCGGCAAGGGCGAGCGGAGAATCAGTGAGGTGTTAGCGTGAGAAAGGATGATAAGGGTCGCATCCATCTAAAGCTGGTCTTTTATGGGCCAAGTCTGGGTGGTAAGACCACGGCATTACGATGGCTCTATGGTAAGGTCGAGGGTCTGCAGAAGGGCGAGTTCACCTCTATTGAAGATGAAACGAACCGAACTCTCTTCTTCGACTACGTCCCGATGAGTGCAGGCGGTCGCGTCCTTTTTGATGTCTTCACCGTGGCCGGTCAGAAGCGCCACCGGCACCAGAGGAAGGTGGTTCTGCAGGGTGCCGATGGGATTCTATTTGTGGCCGACTCTTCTCCGGATCAGCGAGAGGAAAATGTGGAGAGCTTTGAGGAGCTGAAGATGTTTCTTGGCGACGCGCTTGGTCGTGAGATTCCTATCGTAGTCATGCTCAACAAGCGTGATCTGCCCAACAGGATGTCCCGCGACGAGATGCTCGACCTTCTCGGTCTTGGTGGGAATGTTCCCATCTACGAAACAATTGCTGTACAAGGCGTAGGAGTTAAGAGAGCATTTCAGGCCATAGCACGAGAGGTAATCCTCAAAAGACTGTATAAGTAGCACCCAGGTGAGCACAATGAGTGAGTCCCGTGGAGAAACTCTTGAGAGCGTACTTAACGAGCTGCAGGGAAACATCCCAGAGATCGAGGCCTGTGCCATCGTGAGTGTGGAAGGTCTTCCAATCGTTTCAGCATTGCCGGCTGATGTAGATGAGGCCAAGCTGGCAGCCATCACAGCTGCGATGCTCACGCTTGGTGAGAAGGCCGCTGTTGAGCTGGGCAAGGGTGAGCTTGAACAGGTGAACGTCAAGGGCGCTGACGGCTGGGTGCTCGTGGTCCAAGCAGGAATGAATGCATGCCTGACGGTTTCAACGACCGCAACTGCAAAGATCGGGCTGGTATTCCTTGACATGAAACGGGCGGCCGAGAAAGTGGCCTCAATGATCTGACATTGTCGAAACACTTGGTACGTATATTTCCGCATCACAATCCTAATACATCTACACTACGACGCCCCAAGACGGGGGTGCAGACTTGAACCTAACAGGTCCCATGTACCGACTATACGAATACGTGCTCTATAGGCAGTTGAACAAAGAGAGGGCACCGCGCCATGTTGGTATAATCCTCGATGGGAACCGAAGGTATGCTCGCGAACACGGTCTTGATGTTCCATGGTTCGGGCACCGTCTTGGTGCACAGAAGGTGATGGAGGTCCTGCGCATTCTCTGGGAGGCGGGGGTGAAGGTCTGTACGCTCTACACATTCTCCATCGAGAACTTTCAGCGAAATGAGAGAGAAGTCCGAGAGATCATGGAAATTGCAAAGGAGAAGTTCACAGAGGTCGTAAACAATCCTGACGTGCACAGACATCGAATCAAGATAAATGCGATTGGGCGAGTCGATCTTCTGCCGCCTGATGTACAAGATGCAATTCGTCTAGCTGAGGAGTCTACTGCACACTATTCGGACCACATTCTAAATGTGGCTATTGGTTATTCTGGTCGCACAGAACTGGTCGATGCGGTGCGAGAGATTGCTCGTAAGGTCGAGGCGGGGGAGCTCTTACATGCAGATATTGACGAATCGGTCATCGAGGAGCACCTCTACACCCACGGCATTCCCGATCCTGACTTGATCATCAGGACATCAGGCGAAGAACGTCTGTCGGGATTTCTACTTTGGCAGTCTGCTTACTCTGAGCTCTACTTCGCACAGATTTACTGGCCCGCAGTACGGCGAATTGACATCTGGCGCGCACTGCGTTCGTATGAACGCCGTTCGAGGCGTTTCGGAAAGTGAGAGCCAGCGTGCTTCTCCTGTGGGGGATTACTGCGCTTTATATTCTGGGCTCACATTACAGACACGGATATTATTAGGGAGGACTATCAACCACTAAGGAGAACAGTGGATTGGCAAGGACACCATTGGATGTCTACAGAGGAATCGCATCAGTGGAGATACCCGGTGATGTTTCCAAGAAGATGATGCTCGTCGCAAATCCTTTTTCAGACCTCAGTTTTGCCGGCCAAGGAATGCCCCTTCACTTATCAAGACTCATGTCGCTTGTCACGCGACTTGTCGCGTATCTTGAGAGTTCTTCGGCGGCGCAGACATCACATCTCACATGCGCTGTGGATGTCTTGGATCACTTCATGTCAACTTCTCGCTGGTGGATGATGAGCCGCGAAGACCCCGGTTTTATAATACGGCCCCCGTCACGTGATCCTCGTCAACTGATCAAGTCACTCTCTAGCGTGAGCCTTGGTGGAGGTACACTCTCTAGAATAAGTGGTGCTGCCGAGAAACTTGAGTCATTTCTTAGGGAGCACAATATTGGTAGTGCGGACTCAAGGGCAAGTCTGCGTGATTCTCTCACATCCACCTGGGCACTTCTCAGCGCTGCCTCCTGCAAAGGTCAAGGTCGGGTTTCGACATCAGAGTCTGACTTTGAAGTGGCGTATGACGTAACTCGGATTATGCTCTTTTATACCCCTCTTGAAGACTTTCACGCCCTTGGCAGGATACGTCTAATCGCTCGCTCACCACTGCTGCCAAAGTTGGCGTCTGTCACACTCTCGCCAGGCTTCGAGCGACGGCTTGAGTCATCACTCGCGGCAAGGTTGGAATCCAGTCACGCGCCATCCGTTCGGGGCCGGTCCGCCGTTGCTGTTCGTAACGTCCTGACTAATTCCCTTCGCGTGCTGGTTCAGATTCAGGCTGCATCAGATGGACTGGAACGTATCGAAGAGAGCGACTATGCAGACATCGTTGCACGCTCGTTGAACCGTCTTCAGGTAGTCGGCATTCCACCAACTCTCTTTCAAGATGAAAGCACAGTATTGCGGCTCCTCTCTCGACTGCCAAGGGACTCGCGCACATTGGGACGTTTCGATCTCATAATGCAACGGCTGGAGAACCTTGTTGCTGATGCTCAGAAGCGTGATTTTCTGCTTCACTATGCCCGATTGGTGCCTCGCCTAATTTCCTTGGTCTTGCTCCTGTCTTCGGCGACTAGCAACACTGATGGACAGTTGAAAGACATTGATCTGAAGCGAGGCCTAAACCTCACAGCACCTCTTCTTGTCCACTAGTTCTCTCTTGTGTCACAGGTCAATGAGTATTCTAGCGTCCACAACTAGGGCTCCCTTTCCCCTCTCATACACAAAGGTCGGATTACAGTCCAGCTCCCTTATCTCAGGGTTCTCCTCGACCATCTTTGAAACGGACATTATGACTCTCACAAGTGCGTCCACATCCCGGGGTGGTTGCCCACGGATCCCCTCTAGGATTTTCGCGGCCTTAATCTCGCCTACCATCTCTCTTGCATCGCTCTCACTTAGAGGAATCAGTCTGAATGTGACATCTTTGAGCACTTCGACAAAGATGCCTCCTAGACCGAACATCAATGCGTGGCCGAACTGGGGGTCCCGAGTAACACCAATAATCACCTCGGTTCCCATCTCTGCGAAACTGGAGATGAACACTCCTCTACTGAGATCCACCTCAATGCCTGTTTCTGCACCATACCTCCGAGCGTTCTCCATAATCTCCTCAAATGCCGCACGAACTGCCTCCTCACTCTTGAGGTTGATCTTGACACCTCCAGCATCAGACTTGTGTAGTATGTCTTTTGACAAGATCTTGAGAACGACCGGAAAACCAATCTTTCTGGCCTTCTCGACGGCCTCATCCG
>Ga0190334_1000532_pt1 | contig 18689 bp, 13 predicted proteins | sample 48720478_MG_FD_161270 | JGI IMG/M metagenome (GOLD analysis project Ga0190334, IMG submission 161270) | Hydrothermal vent sediment bacterial communities from Southern Trench, Guaymas Basin, Mexico - 4872-04-7-8_MG | ecosystem: Environmental > Aquatic > Marine > Hydrothermal vents > Sediment ...
ATCGACGAAGAGGGAGAATACCAGTGTGCCGGAGGATCCTGGGAAGGCAAATACCTTACCACCCGTACCCGTCAGTTCGGCAAATATACCGTTCTGGCCGACACCCTGCCTCCTGTGATCGAACCCATGAACATCCGCCATGAAAAAAACATGTCAAGGGAAGCGGATATCAGGGTGAAAATAAAAGACGATCTTTCAGGTATCAGGGTATACCACGGATACATCGATAACCGGTGGGCCCTGTTCGAATACGATCCGAAAAACGACCTGCTGATCTACCGCTTCGATCCGGAAAGGGTGGAACGTGACAGCTGGCACGAACTGGTCCTGACTGTGGTAGACGAAAAGGAAAATTTCTCCGTATACCACGCCCGGTTTTACTGGTAATATCCATCTCTCCGGAAGAAATCCGGTTAGCGGTGATATACTCTGATGTAATCCACTTCGAAACGGTCTGGCAGTTCTGTCTTCTCGATTTCTCCTGCCCAGCGACCGATCTCTTCACTGATGATCACATATTGCGACTGACGGGACACCCCCTTCCGCAGGGTCCAGGTTCGTTTCCCGTCCACGTAAAACCGGTAACTGAGGGGAGTCCAGCGAAGACCGAAAGTATGAAAGCCTTCCGACAGGCCCGGTATCTTTACTTTTTCCTCGGCCGACCGCATATTTTCGCCGTATCCACCCCAGTGCACGGCATGCAGCAGGGTATCTCCCCACCGTGCGTGATACTCCATAATATCAATCTCCGCGCCCGGATCATCCGTTCCGGCGTTTCCTTCCATGCCGTCGTTCTGAATCCAGAATGCCGGCCAGTGACCTTCTTCCCGTGGCAAACGGCACCTGATCTCCCAGTATCCGTAGCGGGATTCAAACTTGCCACGGCTCAGGACGGCTCCGGAAAAGTATTGCCCCTGCCACCGGAAGATCCGGATGGTCAGGATCCCATCGCTTACCTTCACAGCATCGGAAGTCCATATTCCAAACCTTCTTCTTCCTACTGCCATTGACCAGCGGGAAGTATCGAGGCTGTTCCCTTCAAAATCATCATACCAGGTCAGTTCCCAGCCACGGTTCAGGAAACGGGGCGACTGTCCACCAGCTTTCGGTATAAGGAGAAATAACAGACAAAGAAAGAAAAGAGTTTTCCGCATCAGGCAAAAAGATTGGAAGGGTATGCCCCGCTGTCGACCAGAGCCTGAATTTCCTTCATCACCCTGGGCTTGTCTTCCCGGTAGGTCACTCCGAACCAATGTTCGTGATTCGGCAGCACCTTCACATCTCCTTCTCGGTTTCTGATTACATCCTGTACCAGGGTGGGAATATAGAATTCAGCTTTCGGATTTCCGGCATTTTTTCCCAGGAAGTTTCGGAAGCTTTTTTCCAGCAAGGGAAAAATGGCCGGGGTGAAGCCCCATATGTTCATGGATACCGGTTCATCCCCCCGGAGTGTTCTCAGCTTCCCGTCGGGTCCGGTGTATCCTATCCTGTCGCCGTGCCAGCCGATATCTGTAATCTCTTCGATGTGGGTAAGGTATCCTTTCTCATTGGTCCGGCAAACACCCCTTGCCACCGTTCCGTGCCTGGTAAGGGTTTTGTTCAGGGAATACCCCACCATGGAAAAATGGGTATCCTGTTCGTCGCGGTTATTCTCCAGAAGCCAGGAGGCTATCATGCGGTAGGCATTTCTTCCGTAAAAATCATCTGCATTGATTACCACAAAAGGGGAATCCACCTTGCCGGCACCCACCAGTACGGCATGAGCCGTTCCCCAGGGTTTGGTCCGGTCTTCAGGCACACGGAACCCATCAGGAATCATATCCAGTTCCTGCATGACAAAATCCACCTCCACCCTGCTAGCCCATCTCTTCCGGAACAATTCACTGAATTCTTTTTCAATATCCCTCCTGATCACAAATACTACCCTGTCAAATCCTTCTCTGATAGCATCGAACACGGAATAATCAATAATGGCTTCGCCCGACGGCCCTACTTCATCCATTTGTTTGAGCCCGCCATACCGGCTACCCATACCGGCCGCCAGCACATATAGAGTAAGATGGTTCATAATGGAACTTTTACGTTTATGGTTTTGTGCCCCCGAAAATACAGGTTCCCGATCAATTTTCCGAAAAATTATTGCGGGGGTCTTGAAAAAACCCTTTTGACACAACCTTTCCCATGGCAAAGAACACAGAAGCGGATAAGGAAAAATTTCTTATCTTCATCCACCATGAAAAAGCGCAAACATTGCGTAAGCTATACTGCAGTCGGAGTTATGTCGGGCACCTCGCTCGACGGCCTGGATATGGCACTGGCCCGGTTTACAGAAACAGCCAGGGGGTGGAAATACCACTTGATCGATGCCACCACGGTACCCTATTCCCCCGAGTGGGTTACCCGGCTTTCCGAAGCACATCATCACCTGGAAAGGAGCCTGATCGATCTTCATGTGGAATATGGAGAATGGATTGGAGAACAGGTAAAGAAATTTCTGGATAAACAGGCCGTACCAGCCGATCTGATCGGTTCTCACGGCCATACCATCATTCACCGTCCGGAGATCGAGATCACCGTGCAGATAGGCGACGGGCCCAGCATTGCCCGCAAAACCGGAATCACCACCATCTATAATTTCAGACACCGCGATGTATCCCTGGGAGGGCAGGGAGCCCCTCTGGTACCCATGGGCGATCGGGAATTGTTCAGGGAATATGATGCCTGCCTGAACATCGGGGGGTTTTCAAATATTTCCTACCGGAAAAATGACAAAAGGATTGCCTACGACATCGGCCCTGCCAATATTCTGCTGAACAAATATGTGCGGGAACATTTTTCGGTACCCTTTGACAGGAACGGGGAACTGGGAAGAAAGGGCCGGCCCGTCCCCGAAATGCTGTACCGGCTGAACCAGCAGATCTTTTACCGCCAGCCACCTCCAAAATCCCTTGGCAGGGAATGGGTGGAAAGAAACATTCTGCCTGTAATCAACCGGACACAGGCCACGCACGAAGATATCCTCCGCACCCTTTACGAACACATTTCCGACCTGATTTATTTCGAGTTGCTTCCATTCGAGAAAGTGCTGGTAACGGGAGGGGGCGCCTTCAACACCTTCCTGGTGGAGCTGATCGAAGAAAAGGGCGGACGCCCGCTGACACTTCCCGATCCCCTGCTGGTAAACTATAAAGAAGCTCTGGTATTCGGATTCCTGGCTGTTCTGCGTTTCCTGGGAAGAATCAACTGTCTGGCCAGTGTAACCGGAGCCAAACACGACAACATGGGAGGGTTTATTTATCGCGTGTAGGCTTTTTTTCTATTTTTATCCGTTCTAAATGTTAAAATGTGTTTTGAGATTATGGAGAATTTTATTGCCTATAATCCCACCAAAGTGCACTTTGGCAGGGGAGTGGTAAACGATCTGGGAAAAACCGCCCGTCGCTACGGCAACCGGGTGCTGTTGATGTACGGAAAGGGTTCTGCCGTAAAGAACGGATATTACAACCAGGTAAAGGAACAACTGGTCGGCGCCGGACTGCAGGTAGCCGAATACAGCGGAGTCAAACCCAATCCCGTGATTGATGATGTGGAAAAGGCAGCTGACCTTGGCCGCCGTGAACGTTCGGAACTGATTGTGCCCCTGGGTGGCGGAAGCGTGATCGATTCGGCGAAAATCACCGCCCTGTGCATAGCCAATGATATGAAAGGATGGGATATCATAACCGGTTCCGCCGAACCGGAAAAAACCCTTCCTCTCATAGCCGTCCTTACGCTGGCGGCCACCGGCACCGAGATGAACGGATCGGCCGTGGTTCAGAATCCGAAAACACGCGAAAAACTGGGATACTGGAATCCGCTGAATTTCCCGGCTCATTCCTTTCTGGACCCGGAATACACGTACACGGTCCCTGAAAATTATACGGCATACGGCATTGCCGATCTCATTGCTCACTGCCTTGAGAACTTCTTCGGGAAAGGAGATTCCCCGCTATCTGACCGGTTTATTTACAGCATTATACAGGAAGCCCTGGAAGTGGCCCCCCTGGTGCTGAAGGAACCCAGAAACTACGAATACAGGGCCCGGATCATGTGGGCGGCCACCAACGCGCTCAACGGGCTGACCCAGCAGGGAAAAGCATACGGCGACTGGGGAGTGCATGCCATCGGCCACACCCTTTCATTCCTGTACGACACACCACACGGCGCCACCCTTTCCATCGCATACCCTGCCTGGCTGAAACTGCATGCCGGCAGGATCCCGGAACGAATCACCACCCTCGGGAAACATCTTTTCGGGGTACATACACCCGCCAGAACCATCGAAAAGGTCAGGAAAATGTTCACTTCGCTCCGCTGCCCCCTCCACCTTTCGGATATCGGCATTGACAATTCACAAAAAACGGAAATCGTAAAACTGATGAATGCCAACCGGGTTACCGGCCGGAACTATGAGCTTTCGGATGCCGACCACCTGAAACTGGTCAATTTCATGATGTGAAAGAAAGATATTGCACAACATAGGCAGGTAATCTGAATTTCCTATTTTTGGACCTGCAGGAAAAAACATCATTTCAGGAACAAAAACCAAATCATATGAGAAGAAACAGCAAGATACTGAAGAGTACCGTTCTCGCGGCAGGGCTCCTGCTTGCAGCAACAGGCACGGGAAAAGCCTGCACCAACTTCCTGATCACCAGGGGCGCATCGGCCGACGGATCCACCATGATCACCTATTCGGCCGATTCCCATGTACTTTACGGTGAATTGTATTTCTGGCCGGCCATGACCTATCCCGAAGGAACCATGATGGACATATTCGAATGGGATACCGGCAAATTCCTGGGCCGGATCAAACAGGCCAGGCAAACCTACAGTGTGGTGGGAAATATGAACGAACACCAGCTGGCCATTGGAGAAACCACTTTCGGAGGAATACCCGAAGCCCGTGGCACAGGCGGAATCATGGATTACGGAAGCCTGATATACGTTACCCTGCAGCGGGCAAAAAATGCCAGGGAAGCAATAAAAGTCATTGCCGAATTACTGGATGAATACGGATACTACAGCTCGGGCGAATCCTTCTCCATTGCCGATCCCAATGAAGCATGGATCATGGAACTGATCGGCAAGGGGAGCGACGAAAAAGGAGCCGTGTGGGTTGCCCGCAGAATCCCCGACGGATACGTATCCGCACATGCCAATCAGGCCAGGATCACCACTTTCCCGCTGGAGGACGGAAAAAAATCCATCTCTTCGCGACATCTCGACAAGATCTTCGAACCCGGCATTGAAACAGTATACTGCGCCGACGTATTCGACGTGGCACGCAAACTGGGATACAAAGGAAAAGATAAGGATTTCTCCTTTTCCGATTTCTTTGCTCCCATGGACTTCGGGGCGGCCCGTTTCTGCGAAGCCCGTGTCTTTGCCATGTTCAACCGGGTGAATGCTGATATGGGCAAATACCTGGATTATGCCATGGGGAAAGACCTCAAAAACCGCATGCCGTTGTGGATCAAACCCGATAAAAAACTGACGGTCCACGATGTCATGGAACTCATGCGCGATTACTACCAGGGAACTCCCATGGATATGACCCAGGATATCGGGGCGGGTCCGTATGACTGCATCGTCAGGTGGAGGCCCCTGACCTGGAAAGTGGACGGAAAAACCTATTTCAACGAAAGAGCCACTTCCACCCAGCAAACCGGTTTCTCATTCGTCACCCAGAGCCGGAACTGGCTTCCCGATCCGGTCGGCGGAATCTTCTGGTTCGGAGTAGACGACACCTATACCACCGTTTATACCCCGATGTACTGCGGAATGAAAGAAGTGCCTCATACCTATGCCCGGGGGAACGGCTCAATGATGGAATTCAGTGAAGATGCCGCTTTCTGGGTGTTCAACCAGGTATCGAATTTTGCCTATACCCGGTACAAAGACATGATTGTGGATATTCAGGAAGTGCAGCGGAAACTGGAAAAAGGCTATATCGAAGCGGTCCCGTTTATCGACAGGACAGCCGGGGAAATGCATGCATCCAATCCGGAACTCGCCCGCGAATTCCTGACCCGGTTTTCAGTAGATGCCGGAAACCACACCGTGGCCGAATGGAAAAAGCTTTACCGCCATCTGTTCACCAAATACCTCGACGGAAACATCAAGGAATCCCGTGAAAAACCCAAAGATCATAAATATGTAAATCCCAGGGTACAGCAACCGGGATACGGTGAAGAATGGTATCGCATGATCGTAAAGGAAACGGGCGACAAATTCCTGTACTTGGACGATTCAGGCGGGCATTAAACCCCGGCGGGAAACGAACTGATGAGATTTCCGCAAATAAGGCCGCATCCCGTGCCGGGAGGCGGCCTTATTTTTTTATGCACATGGCGGAATGAAAAGATCATCCGGATTATTTTGCACCATGTGAAAAATTGTGTAAGTTTGCGGTCGATTTTTCGGAAGGACATTATTCAAACACACAGTAGTCATGGATCCCATCAGAACGGTTGAAAACACATTGCGGCAGGAAGGACAGCTGGAAAATATCCCTGCTTTCAAGGCCGGCGATACCATAACGGTACATTATAAAATTAAAGAAGGAAACAAGGAAAGAATCCAGCAGTTCCGCGGCGTGGTGCTCCAGCGCAGAGGAAACAGTGCAGGCGAAACCTTCACCGTAAGAAAAATGTCGGGAAACATTGGTGTGGAAAGGATCTTCCCCATTGCTTCCCCCTTCATTGACAAAATCGAAGTGAATAAAAGAGGAAAAGTTCGCCGCGCCAGAATTTTTTACCTGAGGAAACTCACCGGGAAAAAAGCCCGGATTCAGGAAAAGAAATACTGATGTACCCTATCACTGCAAAAAAGCTGCCCCGAAAGGCAGCTTTTTTATTTCCTGTCCCCTGGCTGTTGATGCCCGTTACTTCTTCTCCGTCCCTTTTCTGGCCCGCTCCAGGGCTTGCTGGTATTCATTTTCAGCAATTTCCCTTGACTTGTTATAGACAGCATCGGCAGCTTTCCTGATCCCTTCGGCCCTGGCTCTGGCTTTCAGTTTTTCCACCATATTCCCGCCTGCCTCCTGTTCTATTCTGTCGGCTTCGGCATAGGCTTTATCCTTTTCGGCCGCAGCCCGGATCAGGGCTTCGTCCCTGGCTTTCTCAGCCCGCTCAATGATCTGCTGTGCCCTTTCCCTGGCTTCATCAACCACTTCCTCTTTCTTTTCCTCCAACTTCTCCTTCACTTCTTCTTTCTTCTCTTCAATCATGGCTTCAGCCTGTTCACGAACCTGGCTTTTTAATTCCTGCACCGCCCCCTGCATGCTTTCCTTCAAACTGAGCGAAATATCCGGGTTTTTCACCGTTCCGGTGATCCGTACATCCACATTCACCCGGTCGGCCGGTGTAATGTTCAAACCCCGGGAAGCAGCGTTTGCCACCAGGTTATCCACCACTCGTTCGGCCCCTTCCCCCATATAGCTGCGCGGTATGGACATCTTTACCAGAAAATCCATACGCTGGTCCAGTCCCTGCCTTCCTCCTACCACCATATCCATCCCGCCCATTTTGATTTCGAACGGTTCCACCAGCAGATTCCCGTCGACAATCCGAAACAGGATATTGATGTCTTTCAGCCGGTTCGTAAGATCTTCCCTGAGCTTCAGCATACTCCTGATCCTGTCGAATGTGGAAACATTGACCAGGGTAACCTCATTGGAGCGCAACGATCCTTCACCGTTTACCGTGGAAAGTACAGGCATCAGATCGCTTCCCAGCATACTATTGTATTTCAGGCCAAGTAACATATTCCCCTCGAGCCCGGCCGCCAGGGGGGCCAGCTTCTGAATGGTCACAAAGCTGTTGTATGCGGCAGGTATGCTCAGGTCCCTCACATTCAAATCCAGCTCCACCGAAGGTTTTTCCATATCCTCGGTATAGTATGCTCCGGTCACCCCCACGGTTCCGTTCAGTATATTAAGCAACAACTGGTCAAGCACCACTTTTTTGTCACGGACGATGATCCAGCCCTGCATATCCGAAATATCCATATTCCCGAACTGAATCTTCTTTATCTCGGAAATCAGCTCGAAATCCACATTCCCAGGCACTTCAATCACCGACAGAGCCAGCGTGTCGTCTTCTTCCTCCGTTTCTGCCTCTTCCGTTTCGGGTATCAGTTCGTTCAGGTTCAGCATGGAGGAAGAAAAGGCAAAACGGCCGCGCACCGTTTCATTTTCACGGAACACATAGGGAATAAAATTTTCCATTCTCCCGGTAAAATGCATATCGCTCTCCCCCATCAGCAGGTCGAGCCGGCTGACCTCCACATAACGCGGGGAGAAAAACATCCCGGCCACGGGCATTTGCACAGGTACGGGCAACGCCGGGGTGTTGAACACAAAATTTTCCAGCTTCAGGGAACCGTCTGCGGTGAATTTTTCATAGTCTTCCTGTTCGATCCACGACATCCGCCCCCCAAAGGTAAGAGCCACGTCGAGAATTCCTTCCAGGGTGGTTTCTTCCATGGGAATAGCATCGGCCAGGGAACCCAGATCGATCCGTCCGTTCACTTCTCCCGACAACTCAGGATCACTGACGGGGGTCCTTACATGAAAACCTGCCGTAAAAGGATTATCCCCTATCCGGAATGAAAAACGTTCCACATCTACGATGGACCGGTCCATATCGTGCCCGTCGACAAATAACCGGGTATCTATGTTTACCCCTTCCACCGAACGGGGAAGGTCGGGATATCGGAACATGGCATTGTTTACCAGCAGGGTAAGCCGTATATCCGGATAAACGGTATCCACCGTACTGTACTCCCCGGTGACATTCCCCTCAAGGGAAAGGCTGCCCGATGTCTCTAGCCCGGCAAAATCTTTCGTATACATGGCAGGCACCATGGAAAGCAGCGACTTGAAGGAGGTCTCTTTCGCATAAAAACGCAGGTCTACCGGATAACCGGTCTCCTTCATGGCGGCGGTACCTTCCAGTCCCAGAACAATCTCATTCAGTTGCAGTTCATTTTCTTTCAGCGTAAATTCCATCGCATTCAGATCGGCAGCGATTATGGCACCGAAGGCAGCACGCGCACGGTTGAGGTACTTCACCCCGTCCATCTCCACATCCAGGGCACCGATGGCAAGGTCCATCTCCAGGGTGGTGAGCTCACGGTTCATATCGCCGCTCAGCACAAAATCAAGCGGTTCCAGCATGGCCGCCATATTCGATACCTCATCGTAATAGGCAATCCTTCCCTCCCTGATCTCGAACTTTTGCAATTCCACCCGCATAGCCGGCATTTCCATGGCAGCCGTATCCGTTTCCTCCTCCACTTTTTCCTCCGAAGGAATCATGATATCCCAGTTCACCGAACCGTCTTCAAGAGCCCGGGCCATAACCACCGGTCGGTCGATCAGCACCGACCGCACCTGGATCCCCTCGCCCCTGATCAACGGCATCAGGTTCACCGTGGCATCGAATAACCTGAACCCGGCCAGGGTATCTTTTTCAAATACACCGGTACCGATCACCGACAGGTCGTCCATCTGGAAAGACAGATTGGGAAAATGCCGCAACAGACTCAGCCTGAAGTCGCTGAATTCTACCTGTGCTTTCAGGCTCTTGTTTATCTCAGTTTTAACAGCCGTCAGCATCTGGTCTTTGAACAGAACAGGAATGACAATGGCAGCTGCCAGGAGCAGGGCGACGATCACACCCAGCGTGATAACAAATATTTTAAATGCTTTTTTCATAGCCGGAAATATTTAAGAGTAAAGGTAAAAAATCAAAGCAAATGGTTATATACTGCTTATTGAACCGGGCCGTTTACGGAATTGAAAAAAAACAATATCTTTGCACTCACAACCCGGACCCGTAGCTTAATTGGATAGAGCACCTGACTACGGATCAGGAGGTTGGGGGTTCGAGTCCCTCCGGGTTCACAAAAATGGTCACTGCCGGTGACCATTTTTTATTACATTACATTTGTATATAAACAATCTCCCGGGGGCGAAAAGCCCTCATAATCGTTTTTCTCCTGGCCTCCGTTCCCCTTACCGCACAAGTCGGCCACCGGGGCGTGATCTATGCCGGCGGGTTGAATGAATTCGGCTACCTGACTGAAGGTCAGGCCGGACAGAAAGAATTCCACTCTCTTTCTTCAAAGATCCCGGATGCCGAAAAACCTTTTACCGATGTATGGAAAATCTAGTCCATCGGGAACCGGGTGGGATTCGAATTCGCCGCACCCTTTTTCATCATGAAGGGAATACCCGTTACAGTTACCTCCTGAAAGAATTTCAGGATGACTGGCCACCCTGGTCGCCCGGACCCTCGTAACCTTCAATAACCTGAGAGAAGAAAAATACCTATTCCGGGTCAGGGCCATGAATGGATATGGCCAAACAAGCCCCGCCGGCTGGAAAGGGGGAAACAGCAGCTGGAAACGCTGGTGGCCGAAAGAACCCGTGAGGTGATCAGGCGAAAGAAGAAACAGAAAAACAGCGCGACCTGGCCAGAAGGCTGAAAAAAATGATCGAGAACCAGATCAGAGACCGCATCAAGTATGCCCGGCGTATCCAGCGGGCTATCCTGCCCCCCAAGATTTTCTGTCGGATTTTATTCCCGAATGTTTTGTCATCTAACTGCCCAAAGATATTGTCAGCGGCGATTTCCAGCTGGTTTTCGGGAATAAACAACAGGCTGATCATTGCCGTGGCCAATTGCCCCGGGCACGGGGTGCCGGACGCCTTCATGAGCATACTGGGTATGGCCTACCCGAATGAATTCGTGAACTAGAGCAACATCATCCGGCAGGCAGAGATCCTGTATTACCTCAGGATTTACGTGATCAGCTAACTGCATTAGAACAGCAGGGTGGGAGAAAGCCGCGATAGAATAGACATCAGCCTGTTCACCATCAATACCCGGTCGCTGGAACTGGAATTGGCCGGAGCCTAACATTCCCTGCTGAGCATCCGTGAGGGGAAGCTGCATGTACTGAAAGACAACCGCATGCCCAGCCCCATCGGTATTCATAAACGGATGAACGGGTAATTCACAAACCATCAATTCACCCTGCAGAAAGATAACCGGCCGTATGCCTTTACCGACGGGTATGCCGACCAGTTCAGAGGACCTTCCGACAAAAAGACCACAAGCGGAGTGCTGAAATAATGGCTGCTGGAGATCCACCGGAAAGAAATGAAAGCCCGGCGGGAGATCCTGGAAAACAGGTCCCTGGAATGGAAGGGAGAAATCAACAAATAGACGATATTCTGATGGTGGGACTGAGAATTTTGGATCCCTGTCCATAGCTTGCCGGAAAGTTTCCTTATTTTCATCAAATTTCCACGCACTGATTTGCGGTTTCCCTCAAGCATTTTTACCTTTATTTTTCAGGAAAACACCGAAGGCAGAACATTTTAAGTGTATTCAACGTACAACGATTGATATATCCGGCAAACCAGCCCCTACCGGAAAAACTCGAAAAAACATATCAAAAAATCTAACCCCCATTGGTCATGAAAAAAAAGATCTCTACCCTCGTTCTCTTCCTGGCCATCATGTTGCCGGGTATGACACAGGCCCCCCTGGGACTGAACTACCAGGGAGTGGCCCGCAACGCTTCGGGCCAGGTTCTGGCCGAACAGAACATCAACCTCAGACTCAGCCTGCTCCAGGGCAGTGAAACCGGCACTCTGGTATGGGAAGAATCCCAGGCAGTCACCACAAACACGGTGGGACTGTTCAACCTGGTGATCGGTACCGACGACCACCGTACCGGGGGAAGTGCTGCCACTTTTGCCGAGGTGGACTGGAGCACCCCGCCCTACTTCCTGAAAGTGGAAATGGATGCCGGACAGGGATTCGTCGATATGGGCACCAGCCAGCTTCTGTCGGTCCCCTATGCCCTGTACGGGGAAGACGCCGATGCCGACCCCGGAAATGAACTGATCACAGATTTTGATTATTCGGGTACCACCCTGTCGCTTACCGATGCCGGGGGCACCAGAACGGCAAACCTCAGCGCCCTGCTCGACAATACCGACAGCTGGGAACAGGCCGGAGATTCCATCTTCTTCATGCACGGAAATGTGGGGATCGGAACCGATCTGATGCGAAGCCGCCTGGCCGTAACAGGTTACGGCACCGATCCTGAAGAACCCCTGTTCGAAGTGAGGAGGGCCGACGGGCAGACCGTGTTTGCCGTATACAATGAAGGTATCCGCGCTTACGTGGACGACTCGCCCGTGAAAGGCTCCAAAGGAGGATTCGCCGTGGGCGGTTTCAACCCTTCCAAGGGAGTGACCAACGAATATTTCCGGGTCACCCCCGACAGCGTACGGGTTTACATAGATGAAACCATTGCCAAAGGCTCGAAGGGAGGATTCGCCGTGGGCGGTTTCAACCCGGGGAAAGCCACCCCCACCGACCTGATGTACCTGAACAAGGACAATTATTTTATCGGCCATGAGAGTGGAATGTCCACAACGGGAACCTACAATACCTTCTTTGGTTATAATGCCGGTTTATCCAACACCTCCGGTTCGAATAACATCTTCATGGGATACCGGGCAGGTTATTCCAACCTCGGCGCAAACAACAACGTATTTCTGGGCAATGAAGCAGGATACAATAACACAAACGGATATTCCAATATCTTCATGGGCATAGGCAGCGGATACTCCAATACCACGGGTTACCGCAATGTATTCATCGGGGAAAGAAGCGGGCATTCGAATACCGACGGGATATTCAACACCTTTATAGGATATCTGGCCGGAGAAAATAATACATCAGGCGACAGAAACACCTTTGTGGGATACCGGTCGGGACTTTCCAATACCACCGGCGAATGGAATGCCTTTTTCGGTTTCCAGGCAGGTTATGCCAACACCACCGGAAGTTACAATTCGTACTTTGGACAGAATACCGCTTTCAACACTACGGAAAGCTCGTACAATTCCTTCATGGGTTACGAAACGGGCATGAACAGCCAGGGCAGCTATAACACCTATATGGGCTACCAGGCCGGAAAATCGGGAACCAGTGATGCTACCGGAGTGCAGAATGTAGCCATTGGATACCGTGCCGGTACAGCCAATACCACCGGAAGTTACAATGTTTTCATCGGACCGGAGGCAGGTTATTCAAACCAGGATGGCAACTACAATACCTTCGTTGGCTTCCAGGCGGGATTTAGCAATGTTGGCGGTGACGGCACATGGGAAGGTGAATATAATACGTTCCTTGGTTACCAGGCAGGATACAACAGCACTTCCGGACACCGGAACATTGCCATCGGATACCGGTCGGGTTATGGAATTACTACTAACCGCTACAATGTGATGATTGGTGAAGAGGCCGGTTATTCCCTGGCCAGCGGCCAGGCCAACGTACTGATCGGGACCTATGCCGGGGAATACCTGAACGGAGGAAGCGGCAACGTTATGATTGGCCTGGATGCCGGCTGGTACGCCACCACGGCAACAGACAATGTAATGATTGGCCTTGGAGCAGGTCGCTCATCCAACGGTAACGGAAATGTGTTCCTTGGCAGATATGCCGGCTATGCTGAAAACGGCAGCGACAAACTGGTCATTGAAAATAACTATACCGGTTCCGATAATGAAAATAATGCCCTGATTTATGGAGATTTTAGTTTGAACCGTCTGAGAATTAACGCGAACACTTCAATCAATACTGCTTATAGTCAGTATTACGGCTTATCGATCGGGATGGATGCCAATGATTCATACGGCCTTGTCGTTTATGGTCCTACCTGGTGTTCGTCCGGAGCCTGGGCAGGTTCAGATATCAATCTGAAAACCAATATCCGACCATTTGAAAATCCACTGGAAAAAATAACCCAGATCAATGGCGTGTATTATGAATGGAAGCCGGAATTCTATGAATCATTAGGCGTATCCTCCGGAAAACAAATAGGAGTCATTGCTCAGGATGTTGAAAAAGTACTTCCTGAATTAGTCCATGAGGGTCCCGATGGTTATAAATCAGTCGATTATTCAAAGCTTACAGCCGTTCTCATCGAAGCCATCAAGGAACAGCAGAAACAGATCGAAGAGCTTCAAAAGGAAGTGGAACTTTTAAAGAAATAATGATCTCCGGATAACAAAGAAAAGACGGCATGGTATAGATGCCGTTTTTTTTTGAAATATCCCGTTGTTTCAATTGTTACGCATTGGTATCATTTGATTTTCAATGGATGATGCCGTAAATTTATCTTTTCAATCTCTAAAAAATTACATCATGAAAACCCCGTTCAATCCATTGCTTAGACCATCGAAAGCAAGATGCTGGATATCCACTCTGATAACTATGTTATGTATGTTTACCAGCGGCCTGTTCGCCCAGGCTCCCAACCTGCTGGGTTACCAGGCGGTGGTGAGGGATGCCTCGGGCGTACCCCTGGCCGAAACAGAGGTCACCCTGAGGCTCGGCATTCACAGCGAGGCTCCAGACGGGTTGTTGCTGTGGCAGGAAGATCACAACCTGATCACCGGTCCGCAGGGGCTGGTGAACCTGCATATAGGACGGAATGAAAACCGCACCGGAGGATCTCTGGAAGAGTTCTCCCTTATCGAATGGGGCGCTTCGGCACATTTCCTGCAGGTTCAGGTAAACACCGGAAGTAGCTTTACCGAACTGGGCACCACCGAACTGGTTTCGGTTCCATACGCCCTGTATGCCAGAGAGGCGGGAACCACCCCACTGGCTGAGATCTGGTCGGCCGAAGGGGAAAACATATCCACTTCGTTCAATGTGGGGATCGGAACGGGAACCCCTGCCGGCAAAATGGAAGTGCTTGGAAACCCAGGAGCACAGGATGATGATCCCCTTTTTGAGGTAAAACGGAATGACGGGCAGCCGGTACTGTCCGTATACAACGAAGGCGTGCGTATATGGGTCCGGGACGACTGGGTCAAGGGTACCAAGGGAGGCTTTGCCGTGGGCGGTTTCAATCCGGCAAAGGGCGAAACCAACGAGTTCTTGCGGGTCACACCCGACAGTGTGCGTATATACGTGGAAAACCCCCAGGGAAAGGCCAGCAAGGGCGGATTTGCCGTGGGCGGTTTTACTCCTGCCAAAACCGATGCAGAACCCCTGATGCAGCTTACCAGGGACAATTATTTAATTGGACATCAGAGCGGTAAAAATCTTACCGCTGGTTTGAATAATATATTTATCGGTTATCAGGCCGGTTATTCAGTGAAGGAAGGCAGCGGCAACATTTTTATCGGACAAAATGCCGGAATGTCCAACAACGGATCAGGGAATATTTTCCTGGGTCCTGAAGCCGGCAGGAACGAGTCAGGTTCCAATAAACTGTATATCGACAACACCGAATCCGATCCCAACAAAACCCTCGTGTGGGGTGATTTCGAACGGAACCACCTGCGTTTCAACGCTTTTGTGGGCATTCTGAAAGAACCCGTGGACGGGATTGCCATGGATATTAACGGAAACCTCAGAATAAACGAAGAACTGATCACCGGGTCGGATATCCGTTTTAAAACCTCGGTGGAACCTCTGAACCATGCCCTCGACCGGATATCCCGCCTGCGGGGGGTAAGTTATGAATGGAACCGGGAAGCCTTCCCCGGCAAGCATTTCAGGGAGGGAAAACACATCGGACTGATTGCCCAGGAAGTGGAACAGGTAGTTCCCGAACTGGTGGAGACCGGTGCCGACGGGTATAAGGCAGTGAATTACAACAAGCTTCCCGCCCTGCTGGTGGAAGCCGTCAAGGAACAGCAGGCACAGATCGAGGCCCAGGAAGAAAGGATCAGAATACTGGAAACCATGGTGGAAAAGCTGGTGGAAGAAAGATAAGCTATGGTAATGCAGTAGGGATGCAGTGGTCATCCGGTGGGGATGAAGTAGGAATATTGAAAGGAATTAACCGAAGGGTAAATTAAATAAATCAAAATGTGTGTTCATAAAATCATGAATCCATGGCTGGAAAAGTAGCTCAACTTAAGGATCTTGAAGTATATCAGCTTTCAACGAAACTGGGAGAGGATGTATGGAATGTGGTTATACATATGGATGATTTCGCCAGGTCCACATTGGGCAAGCAATGGATCAGATCGGCTGATTCCGTTGCAGCCAATATCAGCGAAGGATTTGGAAGGTATTTTTACAAGGAGCACCGGCTGTTTCTTTTTTATGCCCGTGGCTCTCTGTCGGAAACCGAAACATGGCTTCAAAAATCATTCAAACGTGGGTATATCTCACAGGAACTTTTCAATCGTCTCTCAAAAGATATCAGGAACCTGAGAATCAAATTGAATAATTACATTCATTCCATAGGAAAACAGACAAAAATTTATTTAAAAGAACCAGATGACAACCAGATGACAACCGGATAACAACCGAATGACAACCGGATGACAACCGAATGACAACCGGATGACAACCGGATGACAACCGGATGACAACCGGATGACAACCGGATAACAACTGGATGACAACCGCATAACAATTAAACAACAACTGCCCCCACCCTCATATTCCCTTCCACATTTTCCCCCAACTCCCGGAAATTTGATACATTTGGACCAGACAATCCTAAATGTATGGACCCGTTGAAAAACAATACAGAGAAAATCCGCCGGATACTGGAGCACGAAGCGGCTGCCGTCCGCAACATTCCCGTGAACGGCGATTTTACCAGGGCTGTAAATCTGATCTATGAAAAGGTACACCGGCAGGGAGGCAAGCTGGTGGCCAGCGGTATGGGCAAGGCAGGACAGATAGCCGAGAACATGGCCACCACCTTCAGCAGCACCGGCACACCGGCTGTTTTCCTGCACCCAAGCAATGCCCAGCACGGCGATCTGGGGGTAATCCAGCCGAACGATGTACTGCTGCTCATATCGAACTCGGGAAAAACCCGCGAGATAATCGAATTGGTGAGCCTTGCCCGCAAGCTTTATTCCGGGCTCCCAATCATTGTGATCACGGGCAATCCCGACAGCACCCTGCCTTCGGAGGCCGACATCACCCTGTTTACCGGCAATCCACCCGAGGTCTGCCCGCTGGGCCTTACCCCCACCACCTCCACTACGGTGATGACGGTCATGGGCGACGCCCTGGTGGTTCTGATGATGGAAAAGATCGGATTTACGGCCGCCGATTACGCCAAACGCCACCACGGAGGATATCTGGGCGACAAATCGAGAAATTACGCACCCCGAACCTAAACAAAAATCATCTGCCATGAGAATAACCAGGGAATACAGCCTGGGGCTGATCATCGATATCCAGGAACAGTTGCTGCCCCATATCCACGACCATGTATCCGTTAAGCGGAACACCATCCTGCTGATCCGCGGATTGCAGATACTCAGGGTTCCTGTCATACCGACCGAACAGTACCCGAAAGGCTTGGGGAGTACCGTTGAACCGGTAAAAGAATTACTGGCAACGGAAGAATTCATCGAAAAAACCGCCTTCAGCTGCTGCGACGAGCCCCGGTTTGCAGAAAAACTCAACCTGCTGTCAAAACGGTTTGTGATCATAGCCGGCATCGAGGCCCATGTGTGTGTGCTGCAAACAGCGCTCGACCTGCTGTCCAACGGATACCAGCCGGTGGTGGTTACCAATTGCGTGGGATCGAGGAAGGAAGAAGACCGGGACACCGCCATCCGGCGCATGATGCAGGAAAAAGTCCTGCTAACCACCTGCGAATCCATCCTCTTTGAACTGGCCCGGATATCGGGAACCGATGCTTTCAAAGCCATTTCGCAGCTGGTTAAGTAAGGATGGAAGGGGTTTGGAGGTTGATTGGTTTGGGGAACCGTTACAGCATGAAACATTAGGGGAGCCTGGAAAGGAGGCAGGTTCAGGAGTTTAGTGCAACGCGTATTCATGAAATAAAGAACAATAGTGGTTTTGAAAGAGGTTAACCTGTGTCTTTCAAAATTTTTGCAAAAGCATCTCCTGGAAAACCCCGGTTTAAAACTTTTCCTGAACGGGTGTTCAATAATTGCCCGACTTTTTTGATTTTATAGCGCTTCTTCAATTTACCTGCCACTAATTTAAGCAGTTCCGGCTCCTTGTATTATTTACATTTCCCTTTTCTCCTGTGAGCGGCTCTCCATTTGGCACAATCCTGTGAGTAGAATATCCTGTAACCATCCTCAGAAATTTTTCCACGAGGCATATTCCTGTTGATTTCCCGCCTAATGGCGAAAACATCCCGGGAATGCTCCCCGGCAATCAACCGGTAGCTCTTTCCCTTTTGTGTCCCTTTGAATATCTCTTCTCGTTTACTGAAACTAAGTCGATCATACTTTTTCATAGTGCAACTTATGAAATGTTGCTCTAAATTCCTGGACTCAAGAAAAATATATATCTACGTAGCAAACTACGTAGTTGTCTACGTAGTTTGCTACGTAGTTACCTTTTCATAATCATATGTTTCCGGATGCCTAATAATAAGTAAATACATATTTTTTACCTGTCAGCTGAAAAATAACATACATTTCTCATTTGAAATGCTGAAAATATCCGTTTCGCGCTGACCGGTTCGACGTAGCACAGCGAAGGAGAAGTACGCAGAGACGTCCCGGCGGAAAAACAAAATTCAGCCATGTTGATGTCTATATGCCAAAATATTTTATCCGGTCCGGGTTTGAAGGCAAGTCTGTGGTT
>Ga0190334_1000533_pt1 | contig 18672 bp, 20 predicted proteins | sample 48720478_MG_FD_161270 | JGI IMG/M metagenome (GOLD analysis project Ga0190334, IMG submission 161270) | Hydrothermal vent sediment bacterial communities from Southern Trench, Guaymas Basin, Mexico - 4872-04-7-8_MG | ecosystem: Environmental > Aquatic > Marine > Hydrothermal vents > Sediment ...
GAGGGGAGGCTCGTCGACTCCGTCATCTGCGGGGATGATGGGTGGCCGGCCGGGGCGGCCGGAGACGGTGATCCTCCCTACGGATCGATGGAGCGGGTCGATCCATCAGCCGAGGCTGTGGCCTGGAGGACGAACAACGGGCTCGTCCGCAACGGCCTCGATGCCGATGGGGAACCGATCAACGGGACTCCCGGCGTCGAGAACTCGGCGAAGATCGTCGCCGAGGGGTCCCCGCGAGTGGAGATGACATCCCCGACGACCGATCAGGCCCCGATCTCCGGGGTGTTCATCGTCGGCTGGAGCGCGACCGATCCGGACGGTCCTCCCGAGGGGTTGAGGATCGCGATCTACCTCTCCGCTGACGGCGGAGAGGCATGGAACCTCCTGATCGACGGGCTCGCCAATTCGGGGAGCTACGCCTGGGATACGGCCAGTCACCTGAACGGCGATTCTTACCTGTTGAAGATCGTCGCCACCGATCCCGACGGGAACAGCGGAGAAGCGGAAAGCCCGCCGTTTGCGATCGAGAACTAGCCCCTCTTCGCGAGTGAGCGGATCCGCTCGATGTTGGCGGCCGCTGCGGCGAGCCCGGCCCGGATCGCCTCCTCGCTCCGGCCGAAGTCAAACATCTTGATCGAGCTGACCTCCGGTCGGATGACGAGGAGGCGGCCGTCGAGCCGCTCGGCCGCCCGCTCGAGCTGGAGCCGGCTTAAGTGGTGCGAGGTGACGCGCTGCGCCTGGAGGAGGGCATCGAGGCAGGTGGCTACCTCCCTGTCGAGCGGGGCGCCGGTATCGACCGCGATCACCGCATCGGCGCCGAGTTCGATGACCGCCTCGATCGGGATCTTCTCCACGATCCCCCCGTCGACCAGGTAGCGGCCGTTCGAGAGGACCGGTGAGAAGACCCCGGGCACGGCCGCGCTCGCAGTGAGAGCCTGGGAGAGCTTCCCTGTGCGGAGGACGACCCGCTCGCCGGTTCTGACGTCGGCCGAGACGGCGGCGAACGGGATCGCGGCATCGGCGAACGTCTTGTTCGCCGTCAGGAGGGAGAAGAGCTCGTTCAGCCGGGCGAGGTCGTGCGGGGTCGCCCCCTCCTCCTGCCACACCGAACCGCGTACGTACTCCATCATGCTCCGGCCGAGGATCCGCTGCAGCTCGCGGAGGGTGCTGTCGGTCACCTGGAGGAGCTGGTTCAGGTCGATCAGGTCAAGGAGGGTCCGGAGCTTCTCGAGGTCGGCACCGATCGCCCTCGCCGCGCCGATCACCGCCCCCATGCTCGTCCCGGCGATCGCGTCGATCTTGACGTTCGCTTCCTCGAGGGCGATCAGGACCCCGAGGTGGGCGAACCCCCTTGCCCCCCCTCCTCCGAGCGCTATCCCCAATCTTCTCTTCCGTCTCAAAAGAAAAGCCCCTTTCGCCCGATCATAGTCGGGCGAAAGGGGGGCTAGCAACCGATCTAGTAGGGCATCCCTCCCGGCATCCCCGTAGCGGCGGGATTCTCCTCCTTCTCCTTTATCTCGGCAACGAGCGCATCGGTCGTCAGGAGCATCCCCGCGATCGAGACGGCGTTCTGGAGGGCCGAGCGGGTGACCTTGGTCGGATCGATGATCCCGGCCTCGAACATGTCCCAATACTTCTCGGAGACGACGTCGAACCCGACCCCCGGCTTCTCTTCCTTCACCCTCTCGGCGACGATCGCCCCTTCGAACCCGGCGTTGTCGGCGAGTTGGCGGATCGGCGCCTCGAGCGCGCGGCGGAGGATGCTGACCCCGACCGCCTCGTCACCCTCGGCCTTCAGGGTATCGAGCGCCTTGGCCGCGTTCACGAGCGCGACCCCACCGCCGGGGAGGATCCCCTCGTCGACGGCCGCCTTCGTCGCCTCGAGCGCGTCCTCCATCCGGTGCTTCTTCTCGGAGAGCTCGGTCTCAGTCGGGGCGCCGACCTTGATCACGGCGACCCCGCCGGCGAGCTTCGCCTTCCGCTCCTCCAGCTTCTCCCGGTCGTAGTCGGAGTCGGTCGTCTCGATCTGGGCCTCGATCTGCTCGATCCGGCCCTTGATCGCCTCCGGCTTCCCTTTACCACCGATGATCGTCGTGTTGCTGTTGTCGACCTTGACGGTCTCCGCCGTCCCGAGCATGTCGAGGGTAGTGTCCTTGATCTGCATCCCCGCATCCTCGGCGACGACCGTACCGCCGGTGAGGACGGCGATATCCTCGAGCATCGCCTTCCGGCGATCGCCGAATCCCGGCGCCTTCACCGCGCAGCTCGTCAGCGTCCCCTTCAGCTTGTTCAACACGAGGGTGGTCAGCGCTTCACCGGTGACGTCCTTGGCGATCACGAGGAGCGGCTTCCCCGCCTGGGCGACCTTCTCCAACAGCGGGACGAGGTCGGTCGCGCTCTTCAGCTCCTGATCGGTGACGAGGATCAGCGGCTTCTCGAGGACGACCTCCATCTTCTTCGGGTCGGTGACGAAGTACGGGGAGATGTATTCCCGGTCGAACTGCATCCCCTCCACGACCTCGTAGTAGGTCTCGATCGTGTCCGAGTCCTCGACCGTGATCACCCCGTCGTCCCCGACCGCCTCCATCGCATCGGCGATGATCTTCCCGATCGACTCGTCGTTCGCCGAGATCGTCGCCACCTGCGCGGTCTCTTCCTTCGTCTTCAGGGCGCGGCTCTGCTTCTTCAGCTCGTCGACGATCACCGCTGAGCCCTTCTCCAGGCCGCGCTTCAGCTCCATCGGGTTCGCACCGGCGGCGAGGTTCTTGAACCCCTCCTCGATCATCGCATGGGCGAGGATCGTCGCCGTCGTCGTCCCGTCACCGGCGATGTCGTTCGTCTTGGAGGCGACCTCCTTGACGAGCTGGGCGCCCATGTTCTCGAACTCGTCCTTGTACTCCTGCTCCTGCGCGATCGTCACCCCGTCGTTGGTGATGTCCGGGCTCCCGAACTTCTTGTCGATGATCACGTTCCGACCGCGCGGCCCGAGGGTGATCCGAACAGCATCGGCCAGCTTGTCGATCCCCGCCTTCATCCGGCGGCGGGCCTCTTCACCGAATATGACCTCTTTCGCCATTTCAATTCCCCCTTCTTACTCTTCGACGATAGCGAGTACGTCCGAATCCTTCACCAGCAGAAGCTTGTCCTCCCCCTGCTCGATCTCCGTCCCGGAATAGCTCCCGACGAGGATCTCATCCCCCACCTTCACCGGGAATTTCTCGTCGGTTCCGAGGGCGAGGACCTTGGCGCGGACGACCTTCTCACTCTTCACGTTGTCCGGGAGGACGATCCCCCCCGGGGTCTTCCGCTCCTCCGGTTCGAGCTTCTTCGCCAGGATCCGCTTTCCCAACGGCTTGATCGTCATACTGCATCTCCTCCTTCGCAGAGTAGTTAGCACTTAACCTTTGAGCTTGCTAATGCATTGTAACCGAGGCCGGTGGGTCCGTCAAATACCGGTTTGGCTTGTTCTGAAGCGGATTTTGATGGATAGTTGGCCCGTGCCGTCGGGAAGGGTCCACCTGAGGATCGATGCGGGGTGTCTGGTATGCTGGGGAGGGTTCGGCTTCTATCTCCTCGCTCGGGGGGAGATCTCGTACCAGGAGCTCGTCGGATTCATCGCCGGTTACGTGTTCTCCATGCTCTTCCTCAGCCCGGACCTCGACCTCTCCCGGAGCCGGGCGTTCCGGCGGTGGGGGATCTTGCGCTGGCTCTGGATCCCGTACGCGTCCCTCTTCCGACATCGCGGCCTGTCGCATCGCCTCCTCCTCGGCCCGTTCAGCCGCGTCCTTTATCTGACCGCGATTGTCGGAATGATCGGATTCGTCCTCTCCCTCCTCGGCCTTCGGATCGCCCCTTCGGTTCCGCCATGGCGGATCCTGGCTGCCGTCGGGATCGGCCTTTATCTTCCGAACCTGAGTCACATACTCGCCGACCGGATCTCCTCGGCCCTCGGGGGCAGGGGATGAGCCGGGCGGTTGTGCATCCGGAGGCGGAGCCTCTATACTCGATGGTATGAAGGAATGGGTCATCTATCTCTTGATCGGTGTCGCAGTTGTCGGCCTGGCGGTGGTCTACTCCCTGTTCGGGCCGTACTACGAGGTCGGGATCGCCTCCTGGTACGGTCCGGGTTTCGACGGGAACTACACGGCGAACGGCGAGATATACGATATGAACGGGATCTCCGCTGCGCATAAGACCCTCCCGTTCGGGACTATCGTCCGCGTCGTCGATCTCGAGACCGGGAGGAGCGTCGTCGTCCGGATCAACGACCGCGGGCCGTTCGTCGAGGGGAGGATCATCGACCTATCGAAAGGGGCGGCGGAGAGGCTGGGGATCATCGACAAAGGGATCACCAAGGTGGGGTTGCGGATCATCCGCTGGCCTGACCGGTATCGGCGCTGGCCATCCGGATGAAGGCCCGATTCGGATATGATTGGCGATAGAGCGTACAGGAAGGAGTGACGGGGATGGGGCTTTCGGTCAGCGAGATGCGTAAGGGGATGACCATCCTCTACAACGGCGAGCTTTACGAGATCGTGGATTACGAGCATTCGAAACGGGGCCGCGGCGGTGCAGTCGCCCGGACGAAGCTCCGCCACCTGACGAGCGGGAGGGTCGTCTCGGAGACGTTCAAGGGGGCGGAGAACACGGAGTCGGTCTTCCTCGAGTCGCGCCAGTTGCAGTACATCTACCACGACGGGACGGACTATGTGTTCATGGACACCGAGAGGTTCGATCAGTTCCCGATCAGCAAGGAAGTCCTCGGCTCAGGCGTCGACTTCCTGGTCGAGGGGAGCAACGTGATCGGCCGCTACTATAACGGCGAACTGGTGAAGATCGATCTCCCCACGTTCGTGGAGCTCACTGTGGTCCATACCGAGCCCGGGGTGAAGGGAGATACGGTCTCCAACGTCGAGAAGCCGGCTACCCTTGAGACAGGGATCGTCATCCGCGTCCCGCTGTTCGTGAAGGAAGGCGACAAGTTGAAGATAGACACCCGGACCGGGACCTACGTGGAACGATTATAAGGAGGAACGATGGCCGAGAAGAAGGTCGAAATAATCGATGAGGACGGCCGGATCACGATCGCGGAGGACGTGATCGGCGCGATCGCCCGGATCGCAGCGGAGAAGGTGGGCGGGATTGCCCATTCCGGCGGGACTTCCGGTGGACTGAAGAGCATCTTCGGCGGCGAGGACCTCGCCCCGAACATCAAGACCGAGCTCGGCGAGGAGGCCGTCCGGCTCGAGCTCCGGATCGCCGTCGAATACGGGTATCCCGTACATGAGGTCGCCCAGGGGGTGCAGCGGAACGTCCAGCAGGACATCGAGCGGCTGGCCGGGATCACGGTCTCCGGGGTCGACGTCTACGTGAAGAAGGTAGTCCCCCCGCACACGCACGAGGCCGAAGGGGAGTGAGGAGGCCGATATGGTAGAGGGAGAGAAGGGGAGCGTCGGGATTTCCAAGGATGTCGTCACCGCCATTGCCGGGATAGCTGTCTCCGAGGTCGAAGGGATCGCCAACCTCCGACGCGGGGACAGCACGTTCCGCCGCGGCGAGGGGATGAAGCGCTACGTCGACACGACGGTGGAGGGGGACGTGGTGACCGTCACCGTGCGGATCACCGTCCTCTATGGCCACCCGATCCATAAGGTGGCGAAGCAGGTGCAGACCCGGATAAAGACGGAGATCGAGCGGATGACCGGGCTCCGCGTCAACGCGGTGAACGTCGACGTCCAGCGGCTTGTCCAGCCGGAAGAGGCTCCGGAAGAGAACGAGGAAGAATGCGAAACTTCAGAGCCCTAGGGAATTTTATCTTCTTGCTGGTCACCGCCGGCCTCGGGGTGTTCATGATCATCGTCGGGGTTGGTGGCGGGGTCTTCCCCGACCTGGCATCGCTGGTCGGGACGGCTGCTGGGATGGCGATCACGATCCTGATCGGCGTCCTCCTCACCCTCGCCGGTGTCCACTTCCTGATCGCGATCGCCGACGAGCGGTTGGACGCCTCCCTCTTCGTCCGGGAAGGGGAGCGGGGGAGGATCGGAGTCTCCCCTCATGCGATCCGGGAGTTCATCAGCGGGATCCTCCGCGACGAGATCGGGATCGAGCGGTTCCGAGTCCGGCTCGATCACCACAGAGACGGGGTCGGGATCACCGTCCGGATGACCCTCTCCCCGGATCAGAGGGTCACCGAGGTGGGCGAATCGATCCAGCGGGAACTGATGCAACATGTCGCCGAGAGGACAGGGGTCGAGGTCCGGGAGGTCTCGGTCCTCGTCAAGAGCATCAGGAGCCGCGGCCGCGGAAGGGAGACGGCGGATGACGCAGCTGGCGGATCCTAAGTTGATCGGCGCGGCGGTCGGGATCCTCGCCGGGATCCTCCTTCTCGCCGGCGGCTGGCGGGCCTTCCTCATCCTCCTCGGATTCGGCGTCGCCGGGTACATCGCCGGCTCGCTGTTCGAATCGCGGCGGGAGATAGCCATCCGGATGAAGGACGCGATCGCCCGCCTGTTCCGCCCCTGATGCAAAGGAGCCAAGCGCGGGAGTTCGTGCTGAGCGCCCTCTATCGCCGCGAGTTCATCGCCACCCCCCTCGAGGAGATGCTCGCCGAAATCAAGCCGGGTGAGCAACGCTCCTACATCGAGCGGGTCTTCTCCGGGATCCTCGGGCGCCGGGAGGAGATCGATGCCATGATCGGCTCCCATACGATCGGATGGCGGTTCGAGCGGCTCGGTCTGATCGATCGGAACATCCTCCGGATCGGGGTGTACGAGCTCCTCTACGACGATGATATCCCCCCTGAGGTGGCGATCGACCAGGCGGTGGAGCTCGCCAAGAGATACGGGACGGAACAGGCGCGCGTATTCGTGAACGGGATACTCGATCGGATCTGGAAGGAGGAGCGTGAGCGCAAGGTTGCTTGACGGAAGGGACCTGGCCAAGGAGCGCGAGGGGGGCCTCGCCGAACGGGTGAACCGGCTGAAGAGCCGGGGTATCGTCCCCCGCCTTGTCGTCCTCTTGGGGGAAAGGGCGAAGGAGGGGGTGTACTTCCGCGCCAAGGAACGCGTTGGTGCCAGGGTCGGGATAGCGGTCGAGGGGATCTCCGTTTCGGACGGGGAGGGACTACTGAAGGAGCTGAACCTCCTCGCTTCCGACCCGGCCGTCTCGGGGATCATGGTCGAGGCCCCCCTCCCTCCGGGTATCGACCCAGCCGCGGTCCGCGACCTTCTCCCCCCGGAGAAGGACGTCGATGGCGGAGGGATAAGATCCCTCGGCCGCCTCGTCGCCGGCGCGCCGTCGTTCCCCCCGGCGACAGCGGCCGCGGTGATCGCGCTCCTCGACGGGTACGGGATCGACCCTGTCGGCAAGGACGTCGTCATAATCGGCCGGAGCCTCGTCGTCGGCCGGCCGCTCGCCCTCCTCTTCCTCAACCGCGACGCCACGGTGACGGTCTGTCATTCGCGGACGCGGGATATCCGGTCCAAGACCCTGGAGGCCGACATCGTCTGCGTCGCCGCCGGGAGCCCGGGCCTCCTCAAAGGGGACATGATCCGGCCGGGCGCTGTCGTGGTCGACGTCGGGACGAATCCCACCCCCTCCGGCTTGGTCGGGGACGTCGATTCCGGATCGGTGGCGGAGGTCGCCGGATGGCTCAGCCCGGTCCCGGGCGGGGTCGGACCGTTGACGACCGTCATCCTGATGGAGCACGTCGCGACCGCGGCCGAGCGGATGGGGGGGTGATCGGTATGCCCGCCGGCTATGCCGACCTTCACCTTCACACGACCGCGTCGGACGGTATGCAGACGATCCCCGAGCTCGTCCGCCGCGCGAAGGGGCTCTCCTTCTCCTGCATCGCTGTCACCGACCACGACACCCTCTCCCCCGACCTCTCCCTCCCCGTTGAGTCGATCGATGGGGTCGAGGTGATCAGCGGGGTAGAGATCAAGACCGAGTTCGATGGGATCCGCGGCGAGCTCCTCGCGTACTTCGTCGATCCATCATCGAGGGAGCTCGGCCTGTTCCTCTCCCGGATGGCCGATGCGCGGCGGAGGCGGATGGAGAGGATGGTCGAGCGGTGCCGGGAGGAGACCGGCGTTCCGATCGAGATGGCCGAAGTCCGCGCGATCGCCGAGTGGAGCATCGGCCGGCCGCACCTCGCCCGGATCCTCGTGGAGAAGGGGATCGTCCGCGATAAGGACGAGGCGTTCTCCACCCTGATCGGGGACGATAAACCGTGCTACGTCCCGATCGAGAAGGCCCCGTTCCGCGAGGTCGTGGAGACGATCCACGCTGCCGGGGGGGTCTGTTCCCTCGCCCATCCCGGCCTGATGAAGGTCGGCGATTGGGAAGGTTTCCTCGATTCGATCCGAGACGGGGGGGTGGATGCGATCGAGGCGTTCTATCCGTACGAGCTCGCCCTCATCCGGCCGACGATAAGCCCGCGTCTCCTCGCGACGATGGCGGAAGAGCGTGGATTCCTCCTGACTGGAGGATCGGACGATCACGGCCCGGAATCGGGCCGGGCCCGGTTGGGCGCCGTCCGTCTCCCCTACGAGCGGGTGGAGGCGTTGAAGACCGCCTGCCCCGGCTAGTCCGTCCTCCAGGCGAGGACGAGGACGGCGGCGATCAGCGGTAACAGGGATACCCCGTTCATGACAGCAGCGAGCCCGAACCGGTCGGCGAGCCAGCCGATCGGGGTGAGGGCGAACCCCCCCAATCCCCATGCAAGCCCCATCACGAGGCCGGAGACGAGCCCCGTCCTTCCGGGCATCGATTCCTGGGCTGCCACCACCCCGACTGGGACCGACGATAGGCTGAATATCCCGGCCAACCCTATCAACGGGAGGGCGAAGGAGAGCGGTGCGTGGAGGAAGGCGAGGTAGAACGGGGCGGCGATAACGAGGCTTCCGAAGATGATCGGCTTCCTTCCGAACCGATCGGAGAGGTTCCCGGCGAAGAACCCGCCCGCAGCTCCTGCAAGGAGGAAGAGGCTGATCGCCCCGCCGCCGGCGAGGGGAGAGCCTCCCCGGTCGACGATCAGAACGGCGAGGAAGTTGGAAAAACCGATCGAGCAGGCCGACGACAGGACGATCGCGAACCAGAGCGGGAAGAGGCGGGGTGGGATCCGAGTGACGATCACATCCTTCTTCTTCCTTACAGAGCTGGGGAGCGCACGCTTGAGGAGGATGGCGAACGCGGCCAACGTGAGTATCCCGGGGATGAGGAGAAACGGCGTCCCTGCAAGCGAGAGCTTATCGACGAATGAGACGATGAACACCGGCGCGACCGCCCCGCCGAGCGTCCCGCCCGAGGAGAAGAACGCCATCAACAGGCCACGGCGCCCCGCGGTCCCCGCGGCGACGAGCGATGCCGCTGCCGGATGGAACATGGCGGTCCCGATCCCGGCCAGGATCATGATGATAAGGAGCAAGACGGAGCTCGAGACCCGGCCGATGAACGACATCGCGGTCACCGTCAACATCGGTCCGATGACGACGAGCCACGGCCGCTCGGAGCGGTCGACGAGGGCGCCGAGGCCGGGTTGGAGGAGGGAGTTGGTCGCGATCCGGAGCGTCCCGAGGGAACCGGCGAGGATGAGGGAGAGGTGAAGCTTTTCGATCAAAAGGGGGAGGAGGGGGGCGAAGAAGCTGGCGAACCCGTCGTTCAGCATGTGGCCGAGGAAGAGGGCCGCCGTCCGCTTTACCGGAGAGCTGGAGTTCGCTGCCATAGAGTCGGATCATAACCGGCCGCGAAGCGACCGGACAATGCGATCCGGGCCTATCCTTCTACCCTCTCCTGATAGACGATCCCCCTGTTGTGGAGCTCGGAGAGGATGAAATCGACGGTCCCCTGTTCGGCGGCGACCGCCTCGAGCGGGCTGATCCCCGGTCGTATGTACAACCCTTCGGAGAGCATCGCGGCTACGGCCGCGGCCGTATACCCGGTCGTCCTCGCCATCGATGACGTCCCCATCTCCCGATCGAACCGGTCGAGAAGCTCGTAGGTGTAACGGACCGGCCGGCCTTCCCGGGTCCCTTCGACGACGATCCGCATCGCCGTCATGTCCTCCTCCCCATCTTTGAACTCCCAGATCGGGAAAAGGAGGGCGGCGGTCAGGTCGATCGGCCTGACCTGAACGCCCCCTATCTCCACCGGATCTTCATTGAACAGCCCGGTCTCCTTGAGAAGGGATATCTTCTCGGCATGGCCGGGATAGCGGAGGGTCTTCTCGACCATTGAGCGGGCCGGGATCGTCCTAAGGAGGGTCCGCAGCCCGTCGGTAAGGAACGCCTCGAGGGTCCCTATCCCCTCGAACTCGAGCGTCTCGAGCTCGGATAGGGCAGGGCGTTCGACGATCCTCCCCTCCTTGACGATCCGTGCCGGCCGCGTGTACTCCTCGATAACGTCGATCGGGGAGAACGTCGCCCGATATCCGTACGGACCGACCGGCTCGGTGGGGAGCCCGCCGACGTAGATCGCCACCCTCTCGATCCGATCGAGGCCCGCAGCGGCGTGGCCGACGAGGAGGTTGCTCATCCCCGGGGCGACCCCGCTGTCGACGACGGCGGTCACCCCCCTCTCTTTGGCGAGGGTGTCGAGTTCGAACGGGTCCTCGGGGAAGAAGGCGATGTCGACGACGTCCTTTTCCGCCTCGATCACCGCTTTCAGGGTCTGAAACCCGAGGAAACCGGGGACGGCGTCGATCACGATCTCGGCCCCTTCCACCGCTTCGCGAATCCCATCTTGGCGGGAGAGATCGACCGCCAGGGTCTCGACTCCGGACGCTTTTTCGAGTCGGCTGAGGTTCTCCCGGTCAAGATCGGCGACCCGCACCAGGAAGTTCCCTCTCCTTGCGAGATCGGCGGCGATTGCTCTCCCGACCCGGCCTCCTCCGAGGATCGTGACCTTCATGCGACCTCCTGCGATGAACGAGTGATGGACGATTGTAAGGGGGAGCGGACCCGTTCGCACCCGCCGATCGCACCCGGTAGAATCCGGGTCGGAGGGATGATGAACCTGGAGGAGACGCTTTCTGCCCTCGCTTCCGCGATCTCGGGGAGTCGGGCGAAGGGGATCGTCGCGGAGATATCGAGGTTTAACCGGATTCAGGCCTCGCCCGGATACGACCGGGCGCTCGAATACGTCCGCGGCCTCCTCGCTGAGGCGGGGATCGAAACATCGGTCGATAGGTTCCCCGCCGACGGGAGGTCGAAGACCTACGGGTGGACCGCCCCCCCGGCATGGACGATCCATTCAGGAAAGCTGGTTCAAATCGAGCCTACGGAGGAGGAGCTCGTCTCGTTCGACGAGGTCTCTCAGGGGATCGTCGTCCACTCCCCGGCAGGGATGTTCGAAGGGGAGCTGGTCCATGTCGGGAGGGGGGACTCCCCGGCCGACTACGAGGGAATGGAGATCGAGGGGAGGTTCGTCCTCGCCTCCGGCCGGGCGACCGACGTGGAGAGGGAGGTCAGGAAGCGGGGCGGGGTCGGGTTCGTCATCTACCCCGACGGCGAGCGGGCCTCGGCGTACGACCTCGTCCAGTATCAAGGTTTGTTCCCGAAAGCCGAGGAGATCCCTCACATCGTCCCCGGGTTTTCGGTATCGCGGCGGATCGCCGATCGGCTGATCGCCCTGACGAGGAAGGGGCCGGTCCGCCTCCGCGGGGAGATAGACGCCCGGTTCACCGATCAGAAGCTCGCCGTCCTCGAAGCGCACCTCGGCGGGGACCCTTCCCAAGGGGAAGTCCTCCTCGTCGCCCACCTCTGCCATCCGCGCCAGTCGGCGAACGACAACGGTTCGGGGAGCGCCGCCCTCGTCGAGATCGCCCTCGCCCTGAACCGGCTCGGCTCGGAGGTCGGGCTCCGGAACTCCGTCAGGTTCCTGTGGGTCCCGGAGTTCTACGGGACCCTCCCCTGGGCGGCCTCCCACGCGCAGGGGCTGAGGAACGTCCACTACGTCCTGAACCTCGACATGGTCGGCCAGTCGCCGGAGAGGATAGGGAGCCCACTTAGGATCTTCCGCGTTCCGAACGACATCCCGACCTACCTGAACGCGACCTTCGCGCCGATCGCCGGGCTGGTCGCGCGGATGGAGGGGTGTTTCGCTGTGGGCGGGAGCCGCCGGCCGCTTCACTTCGTCGTCGAGCGGCCGAGCGGGGGGAGCGATCATCTCGTATTCTCCGCCCCGCCGCACAGGCTTCCGGCTGCGATGTTCGGCCATGACGACCCCTATTGGCACAGCGACCTCGACACGCTGGATAACGTCGACCCGACGCGGATGAAGCAGGTGATGACGATCGCCGCCGCCCTCGCCATCCTCCCCTCCTGGGCGGGAGAGGAGGGAGACCTGCTGTACGAGTGGACCCTCGCCTACGGCGTGGCCGAGATGATCCGGGCCCGCTCCCTCGCCCGGGGGCTCGATCCGGGAGAGAGAAGACGCCTGATCGAGATCTCGCTCGAGATCGAACGGGAGCGGCTCGGAAGCCTGACCCGGATCGCACCCGATCCGTCCGGGTTCGGCGAGGCGGGGCTGGCGACCCTCGACGGGCTCGCCGATCGCCTGATCGGGACGCTTCCAGCGGTTGATTCGAGCCGGAACGGAGGTCCATCCGACCATCCCCGCCGGTCGATCGACGGCCCCCTCGTCTACGCGGTGACCGATCGCTTCGACGAGGAGGAGAGGGAGTTCTTCAAGGAGACCCTGTCGGCGAACCACCGCGCCTTGGCCGAGGGGCTTCTCAACCTGTGCGACGGGACCCGAATGGCCGAGGAGATCGCGCTTCGGCTCTCGCTCGATCTCGGCCGGATCCTGGCGGTGAGCGACGTGATGCGGGGGATCGAGCTCCTCGCGAAGGCCGGCTACCTCGAGGGATGAGGGGTCATCTGGAAAGGACGGCCTCCCTCGGATAAGGTCTGGTCCGCTGTGGAAACGCTTCCGGAATCGAACCCGCGTCCGATCGGTCGGTATTTCGCCCTCCCCCTCGCCGGGGCCTCCGTCTTCCTGATGGCCGCCAACGGCGGGCTGAACCTGATCGTCAAGCTCTTCTTGAGGGCGGAGGGGGCCCCGCCGATCGTCGTCGGGGCCGTCACCAGCGTCAGCGCAGCCGGGGTGATCCTAGGGAGCCTCGCCTGGGGCCGGCTCGCCGACCGGCGGGAGCGGAGGCCCCTCCTATTCGCCACCGTACTCGGGGCGGTCGGAGCGATAGGAGTCCTCATCCTCCTCCCTCCCCCTTGGCTCGTCATCGGGAGCGTCTTCGTCCGCACGGTCATGTGGATGGGGTTCTCCACCGTGACCATGGCGATCGTCTCCGGGGCGAGCGCCGTCGCCCGGCGGGGGAGGAACCTCTCCTACGTCACATCCGCCCGTTCGCTCGGGTTCGCCCTCGGTGCGATCGCCTCCGGCTACGTCCTCGAACGGTTCGGATTCCGGGGCGGGTTCGCCGTCATGGCGATCCTCCCGCTGCTCGGGATCGGGTTCCTCTTCCTCCTCCCGGCCGGGGAGGCGGCCCCTGCGCCGGTCATGCGGAGGGGGTCGTGGCGGTTGGCCTTTTCTTCCGGACTGGTCGATCTCTATCTGAGCACGATCCTCCGCCAGATGGCGATCCACGGGGCGTTCTCCCTCCTCCCGATCTACATGGCGGCCCTCGGTATCCCGCCGATCCAGATGGGGCTCGTCACCGCCCTCAACACCCTGACCCAGGTCGGCGCCCTGATCGGGTTCGGCCGGCTCGCCGACCGGATCGGCCGGAGGAGGATCTTCATGCTCGGGTTCGCGCTGTCGGCGCTGACGCCGTGCGTGTTCGCGTTCGCGCGGCATGCAGCGGGGATGGCAGCGGGTTACGGGATCCTCGGGCTGTCGTTCAGCTCCCTGTACATCGGCTCGGCCGCCCACATCGGCGACCGGGTCCCGGAGGAGAGGCAAGGGGCGATGCTCGGCCTGTACGAGACGTCCCGCGGGATCGGCGGGCTCGTCGGTCCCCTCCTCGCCGGTGCGATCACCCCGGTACTCGGCTACACCGGGATGTTCTTCACCATGGCGGGGATCGCCGGCGTCGGCTTCCTCGTCATGTTCATCCGCCGTGAGTACGGCCGGATGGGGGGAGATGATGGACGAGCCGGTGTATGATGAAGCCCCATGCGGTTGGGAACGGGAGGGAGAGACTGATGGATAGGGGAGGGCCCACGCTCGTCGTCCTTGCCGCCGGGATCGGGAGCCGGTTCGGTGGGATAAAGCAGATCGAGCCGGTCGGGCCGAACGGCGAATCCCTGATCGATTACTCGATATACGACGCCCTCGCAACGGGCTTCGGCCGGATCCTGTTCGTGGTTCAGGAAGGGATGGAGGAGCGGTTCAGGGAGCGGTTCGGTACCATCGCCGACCGCTGCGAGCTCGATTTCGCCTTTCAGCGGCTCGACGACCTCCCGCCCGGCTTTTCCGTCCCGGATCGGAGGGGGAAGCCGTGGGGGACCGCTCACGCCCTCCTCTCCTGCCGCGGGAGGCTGGAGGCCCCCTTCGCCCTGATCAACGCCGACGACTTCTACGGACGCGGCGCGTTCGACTCCCTCGCCCGATCCCTCTCGACCGGAGGGGGGCCCGCCCTCGTCGGCTACCCTCTCGGAGCGACGCTATCCCCGTCCGGGCCGGTGTCGCGCGGGATCTGCCGGTTGGACGATGCCGGATACCTCGTGGAGATCGTCGAGCGAAGCGGGCTGAGGCAGGAGGAGGATCGGATCGTCTACGAGGACGGAGAAGGTCGGCACGGGGTCGAGGGGGGTGCGATCGCCTCCATGAACATGTGGGGGCTGACGCCCGATGTATTGAAGGAGCTCGATCGGAGGTTCCCCGCGTTCCTGCGCGGGAGCGACCTTCGGTCGGCGGAATACCAGCTTCCGACGGTCATCGGCGATCTGATCCGGGAGGGGAGGCTCCGCGTCCGCGTCCTCCCAACGGAAGAGGAGTGGTTCGGGATCACGTACCACGAGGATCTCCCCCGCGTCCGGGCGGCGATCGCCCGGCTGATCGCGGCCGGTACCTACCCGTCGCCGTTGTTCGACTGAGGTATGGGACCGATGCGGGCCGTCTTCCGGGATCATCGCCGGCTGTTCGCCTACCTGATCGCCGCTAACTTCCTCCTCATGTTTGGACATCGGATCTGGCAGGCGGTCTTCAACAACTTCGCTGTTGAGAGGATCGGCGTCGGTCCGGAGGCGATCGGGTGGATCCAGAGCGCGCGGGAGGTCCCCGGCCTCCTCGCCATCCTCCTCGCCTTCCTCGCCCTCGTCCTGTCCGAGCTTCGGATCATGGCGCTCAGCCTCGTCCTTCTCGGCGCGGGGATCATCCTCACCGGCGTGGCCGGCGGCGTCCCGATGCTGATCGCCGCCACCCTGATAATGAGCTTCGGGTTCCATTTCTTCGGGCCGAGCAGTAACAGCGTGATCCTGATGACGGTGAAGGAGAGGGAGGCCCCGCGCGTCCTCGGGGTCCTCCAGAGCTTCGGCGCCGGTGCGGCGCTCCTTGCGACGATCGTCGTCTATTTCTTCGCCGCTCGGGTCGGGTACAGCTCCCTCTTCTTCCTCGTCGGCGGATTCGTCCTCGTCGGCGGGCTGATCCTCCTCCCGCTCGGAAGGGGAGAAGGGGGTCTCCCTCCCCGGCGGAGGGTGAAGCTGAGGAGGCGTTATTGGGTCTTCTACTCCCTCGCGTTCCTGATGGGGAGCCGGCGCCATATCTTCACGACGTTCGCCCCGTTCCTCCTCGTCAAGGCGCACGGGGTGAGCGTGGAGACGATGGCGATCCTGTTCTTCGTCAACGCCCTGATCAACACGTATGCCTATCAATTCGCGGGGAGGGTGGTCGCCCGGTTCGGCGAGAGGATCGTCCTCTCGACCGTATTCATCTTTCTGATCCCGGTCTTCCTCGGTTACGCCTACATCGGGTATCTCCCTGCCCTGTTCGCGCTTTTCGTCTTCGACAACGTCCTGTTCGGGTTCAACCTCGGGCTGACCACCTACCTCCAGAAGATAGCGGTCTCGCCCGAGGAGCTGACCGGGAACCTCTCGGCGCAGACGACGATAAACCACATCTCGGCCGTGGTCGTCCCCGTCCTCGGGGGGACGATCTGGGTCCTGTTCGGCGCGAAGGCCCCGTTCCTCGCCGGCGTCGGTATCGCCGCCGTCTCCCTCGCCCTTAGCCAGTTCGTCCGTACCGAGCGGAGGCGGGTCCCCGCCTGATCCTGGTATAATCGCTCGCGCTGGCAAGGAGGGATCTGTGAAGGAGAGTAGCGATGACAGGGTGCGTGCCGGGGAGGTCCGGTTCATCCCCCTGTCGGTGGGGGAGACGATCCGGCCGGAGGAGGGATCCGGGAGGACAGCCGGGTCGTTCTTCGCCGACCTGATCGACGATCGTGGGATCGAGCTGAACGACAAGGACATCCTCGTTCTGAGCTCGAAGGTGGTCGGGATCCTCGAAGGGGCACGGGTCAGGCTCGATGACGTCCGCCCTTCCCGGAAGGCACGGATCCTCGGCCGGGTATTCCACAAGGACCCGCGTAAGGTCCAGCTGATAATGGAGTCCGGGAGGGTGCTTATCGTCGTTCCGATGAAGTGGATCATCAGGATCCCGAGCGTCCGGCGGATGATGGAGCGCCGCTCGGCGAACCCCGCGGCGATGCGCGCCGGGTTCGAGCGGACGAACAGCTACGAGTTCGTCGTCTCCGCCCATGCCGCCTATCTCGACGATGCGGGGATCGACTACTCCAACCTTCCGGGAGGGTTCGTATCCCTCCTCCCGTCCGACCCGTGCGCGACAGCGGGGAAGATCCGCGCCGAGATCATGGAACGCTTCGGTAAGGACGTCGCTGTGATCATCACCGACACCGTGGTGAGCGTCGGCCGCGTCGGTTCGCAGGACGTGGCGATCGGATACGCCGGGATCGATCCGGTCACCAGAGTGACGTTCAGCGACGACCTGTTCGGCGTCCCCCGCTCCGGCGGGGTCGACATCCTCGTCGACTCGATCGCGGGGATGGCCGGGCTCGTCATGGGACAGACGACCGAGAGGAGCCCGGCCGTCGTCGTCCGTGGTGTCGATTACCTCCCCGAGCCGGAGGATGAGGAAGGGATGGCAGCCCTCGCCTACCCGCCGGGTGCGCAGTGGAGGATGGCCGTCTACACGATCGTAGCGACCGTCTGGTTTCACCTGGTGGATCTGATCACGTTCCAGCGCTGGCCGAGGCGGTCAGTCTAGGGTCAGCCGATCCCCGGCCGATCCGAACACGTCCTCGAACCGGTCCGGCCTCCGCCAGACCTCGGCGGTCCCGTCCTCGCGGATCGCCACCTTCCCCGGCCGGGGGAACCCGCAGCTGTGGCCGGCGAAGTGGTCTGCCCCGTAGGCTCCGGTATGGTAGATGACGAACCGCTCCCCCCGCTCCGGCAGCCGGTTCAGAGATATCTTGATCTTACTGATCATGTCCCCGGAGAAGCAGAGCCGGCCGGCGAGGAACGCCTCTGCCCCCGGATCGTCCGGTCGCTTCGGGAGGACAGCGGCCGGGAAGATGTCCGGTGCGATCAGGTTGCTCCCGTGGTTGTTGATCCCGAGATCGAGGGAGACGACGTTGTGCCCGAGGACCCGCTTCGCCCCCATCACCCGGGAGAGGGTTATCCCGCAGCTCGCGATCAGCGAGCGGCCAGGCTCGACGACGAGGGTCGGTGAGCCGAGGCGTTCGAGCTTGTCGAGGGTCGTCTCTCCGTCGGGGAAGCGATGAAGGAGGAGGTGCTCGAGCATCGTCGCTCCGGGGTAGCGGGTGAAGTAGGACTTGCCGATCCAGCGCTCGTCCGTTCCGCCCTTCTCGAGGTGGGCATAGCCAAGGGGGAGGTCGTTCCAGGTCATCCCTTCCTCGATCGGGACCTCGCGGCGGACACGGGCGAGATGGCGGGTCTTGAACTCCGTCCATTCCCCCTCGGTCAGGAAGGAGACGGGGAACCCGCCTCCGATGTCGATCCGCTCGATTGCGATCCCAGCGGCCTCGGCCCGTTCGGCGATGGAGAAGAGATACTCGAGGAGGAGCACGTACCCCGAGGGATCGGTGATCTGGGTTCCGATATGGGCCGAGATCCCGACGGTGCGGAGGTGCGGCGACGAGGTCAGCCGGCGGAAGATCGCATCCGCTTCGTCGATATGAAACCCGAACTTGGTCCAGTCGGCCGCCGTCGTCTGGTCAGCTGACGTCAGGCCGGCGAGCGGCATCCCGCGGAACCTGACGAGGACCAATGCCGAGCGATCGAGCCCGACCACCAACCGTTCGAGCGCGTCGATCTCATCCCGGTTGTCGAGGGCGATGTAGGCGCCGGAGTTGATCGCCAGCCTGAGGTACTCATCAGACTTGGCGTTCCCGTTGCAGGTTATCCTCTCCGGGGGGATCCCTTCCTCGAGCGCGGCGCGGAGCTCGTGTTCAGAGGCGGTATCCGCCCCGAGGCCGAACCGCTTCGCCGCCCGGACCGCTCCCCGACATGGGTTCGCCTTGACGGCGAACGCGACGATCGTGTTCGGGTAAAGGTCGGCCGCCGTCTGGAGGAAGCCGGCGGCGTTCCTCTTCATCTCCGTGAGGAAATAGACGTGAATCGGGAGGCCGAACCGCTCGATCGACCGCTCGATGGTGGGGGCATGCCGCTCGAGCAA
>Ga0190334_1000534_pt1 | contig 18619 bp, 16 predicted proteins | sample 48720478_MG_FD_161270 | JGI IMG/M metagenome (GOLD analysis project Ga0190334, IMG submission 161270) | Hydrothermal vent sediment bacterial communities from Southern Trench, Guaymas Basin, Mexico - 4872-04-7-8_MG | ecosystem: Environmental > Aquatic > Marine > Hydrothermal vents > Sediment ...
GTAACAAAGGTTCCAGAGCAGTTCCCATGAGGTATTATTTGATGATATTGTAATAAGTATATCATAATCAATAAGTAATATAAATTATGTGAGAAGTGATGTCAAAATTAAAAGTAAAGTACACATGGAAATTGTATAGCAAATTCAAAATGATTGAAAGAAATTGAAAGGAGAAACTCTTTAAAAATTCTATAATGAGCACCATAACTTAAATAGAAGAGTTTTAATTAAGTTATTGTGTTTCATGTTCCTATTAAAGTTAACATAAGATATATTATGTGAAGTTAAAGATTCTAGCTATCGGGTATAGTGCCGTTAAATGCTTGCATATCGCTCCTCAGGGTTTTATCATTTATAATTATGAAAGTAAAAAATGAAATTGATAAATCCAATGTAAAATTTAATTTAAATCCTCGTTGGTATGATTATTTTTTTCTGTTACGACCTATTCTCTGGATTCCTGTCTGGGCTTTTCTCTTTCTCGGATATTTCTGGGGTTCAGCATTCGAAACTTTTAGTTTTACTCTCATTTTACCATGGAAATTCTGGGCGATTCTCGGTCTTTACAGTCTTATGATGTCTTCAGTATATATTATTAATCAAATTGTTGACCGGGAATCTGATTTGATAAACAATAAACTATTTTTGATTCCATACGATATAATAAGTATCAGAACTGCAACTATTTATACAATTATACTTGCACTTGTATCTTTGATAATTGTCTATTTCCTTGGTATTAAATTTGTTATATTATTCATACTTTCTTACTTGTTAGGGGTAGCCTATAGTATAAAACCCATTGAATTAAAGGCCCGTCCAATCGCTGATATGCTGGCAAATGCTATAGGATATGGAGTACTCGCATTCCTTACAGGATGGGCTGTAACGGGTAAAGTACAAGGAAGGGCGTTTATTCAATCCTTTGGATATGTACTCTTTGTATCTGCTATATTCATAAATACAACTATTCCTGATATCCATGGGGACCAGACTACAGGCAAATACACTATTGGTGTGTTTCTAGGGGCAAGGAATGCAACTATCCTCTCCTCCATTCTTCTCTTTCTTGCATTTATTTATTCTTTTTTAGAATTCGACGTGTTTTTGATGATACCTTCACTGGTTGGACTCCCCATTTTTATAATTTCTATTTGGGATGAATCCATGCAGATGGCTAAAATTTCGTACAGAGCAGTATCATTCCTGTTTGTCTTAATGGTGGCTTTAAGATTTCCTTTATTTTTAGCTCTAGGTATTTTAATTCTTATTTTGTTAAGGATGTATTATACAAAAAGATTTATGATAAATTATCCATCCCTTACGGGGAGATAACCATGTACAGAAGTCATACTTGTGGAGAATTATCTTCAAATCATATCGGTAAAAAGGTTGTACTCTCTGGTTGGGTAAGGAGAGTGAGGGACCTCGGCGGATTGATTTTTATTGATTTAAGAGATCGCTACGGCAGAACCCAGCTTGTGGTAGAGCCCCATAGAAAAGAGATCTTTGAAATTGCCAAATCCCTTGGAATGCAATACGTTATAAAAGTAGAAGGAGAAGTTAGAAAAAGACCCGAAGAAATGATAAATCCCGAATTAAGCACCGGAGAGATCGAAGTTGTAGTGGAAAAACTCGAGATCTTAAACCACACTCCTCTACTTCCTTTTGTGATTGAGGACGAGATAAAAGTTCAGGAAGACACACGATTGAGATGGAGATTTCTTGATTTAAGAAGGCCCAAAATGCAAAGAAATATCATTGTTAGGCATCATACACTCCAGGCCGTAAGAAATTTTCTGAGTAGTGAAGGTTTTATTGAAATAGAGACCCCTTTCTTAACTAAAAGTACTCCCGAAGGTGCACGGGATTTCTTGGTACCTTCCCGTAATTTCCCAGGTAAGTTCTATGCTCTTCCACAATCACCTCAACTATATAAACAGGTACTAATGTCAGCAGGATTTGATAAGTATTTTCAAATAGTAAGGTGTTTTAGAGACGAAGATCTTAGGCAGGACAGGCAACCAGAATTTACCCAGATTGATCTCGAAATGAGTTTTGTAGATATAGATGATGTACTTTCTTTAACTGAGAGAATGTTAGAATATGTTTTTGATAAAGTTCTGCATCAGAAACTTGAAATTCCTTTTCCCAGAATTAGTTATGAAGATGCATTGAAAAAATATGGGAGCGATAAGCCTGATTTGCGTATAAAAGAGGAAATTCATGATTTTACAGAGATCTTCAAGGGAAGTGGATTTGGAGTTTTGAAAAATATCATACAAACTAAAGGTATAGTGCTTAGTGTTAGGTCTCCTCGTGATTTTTCCCGAAAGGAAATTGACGAATTGAAAGATTTTATAGTAAAAGAAGGGGGAGCAGGACTACTCTGGTTCAAAGTTAAGGCGGGAACTCTCCATGGTCAACTTGCAAAATATATAGATATTAATACTTTGGAAGAAGGAACCTATTTCATAATTGCTGGAGATAATAAACCTGCAACATATTTACTTGCAGGTAAATTGAGGGAAAAAGTTTGCAAAAGCTATCAAGATAAAAAATTTAACTTCTTGTGGGTTATAGACTTTCCACTTTTTGAATGGAATGAGGAGGAGAAAAGAATAGAACCAGCTCATCATATGTTTACTATGCCCTATGAGGATCAAATACATCTTTTGGAACAAGATCCTTTGAAGGTGATAGGGAAACAATACGATCTTGTGCTGAACGGTGTAGAGCTTGCATCTGGCTCTATAAGAGTCCACAAAAGAGAACTTCAGGAGAAAATAATGGAAATCATAGGACTGAATAAACAAGAAAGGGGAAAAAGGTTCGGGTTTCTTCTAGAAGCACTGGAATATGGTGCCCCTCCCCATGGAGGTATTGCATTTGGTTTTGATAGACTTGTAGCAATGATGCTAGGAATAGGAACCATCAGGGACGTTATTGCCTTTCCAAAAACTACTTCAGCGCAGGCCCTATATGAAAAAGCTCCTGATTTAGTGGATGATGAGCAACTTAAGGAATTGCATATTAAAATAATAGATCAAGATCTTGGGTGAAATTCCCTGTGTATTTCTTTTAAGTATTTAATGTCCAAATGGGTATACACTTGAGTAGTTAAAAGTGAGGCGTGTCCCAATAAAAGCTGCAAACTCCTCAAATCACAGCCGTTTTTAAGCAAATGAGTTGCAAAAGAATGGCGTAGTATATGGGGATATATATTCTTTTCAATGCCAGCCTGTAGAGCATATTGTTTTATGATCTTCCATATACCAACCCGTGTAAGCTTTTTTCCTCTCATATTAAGAAAAATATAATTTTCCGCTTTAGACGAGGCGATGTGGGGCCTGGCCTCTAAGAGGTATTGCATGAGAAATTTCATAGCTATATCTCCTACTGGAACTAGCCTTTCTTTACTTCCCTTCCCCCTTATTCTCACAATTTTTTCATCTAAATCTAAATTATTAAGACGCAAATTGACTATCTCAGAAACCCTCATTCCTGTTGCGTAAAGGAGCTCTAAAAGTGCCTTATCTCTAATACCCTTAAGGGTAGAAACAGAGGGAGCATCCAGTAACCTGGAAACTTCTTCCTCGCTTAAAAATTCAGGTAGATTTTTTTTCTTTTTGGGAACGGATATCTCCTCAGTTAAATCCTTTTTTAAATTTTCTTCCAGCTGTAAATATTTAAAAAAAGAGCGCAGGCAGGAAAAAGCTCTCGACCTCGAGTTCTGGGAAAGTCCTTCATCCTTTAAAAATTCTGCAAATTCATCCACATTAGAGGTGCTTATATCGTCAATCTCTACATCTCCTAAAAATTTATAAAATTTCAGAAGATCACGCCTGTAAGAATCCACAGTATTAATAGAAAGACCTCTTTCTGAAAGGATATATGCCAGAAAACTATTAATCGCATCCAGTATGTGCATTCTAAGATTTTAAACTGCTAGAGATAAAAAAATCAAACACATTAAAGGTACAAAACCTTTATCATTGTCGATAACCTTTAAACCTATGAGAATTTTGGTTTATATCGTTTAAGTAGTAAAGAAAGACTCACCACTGTGACAGAACTCATTGCCATTGCAAAACCTGCAAATTCCGGTCTGAAAGTTATACCAAAAGGTGGGTACAGAACGCCAGCTGCCACTGGAATAAGGATAGAATTATACGCGAATGCCCAGAAAAGATTGCCTTTAATTCGACTCATAACCTTTTTACTGAGATCTATAGCTAGAACCACATCCATTGGATCATCTTTCATTAAAACGATATCACCACTTTCTATAGCTACATCTGTGCCCCCTCCTATGGCTATTCCCACATCTGCCTGTGCAAGTGCAGGAGCATCATTTATACCATCTCCAACAAAAGCTACAATTTCTCCTTCTCTTTGCAAATCTTTGACTACTTTAGCCTTATCTTGAGGTAATACTTCTGCGATTACACGATCTATATCCAACTCATTCCCAATAACTTCTGCCGTTTTTTTGTTGTCTCCTGTCAACATTATCACATTAAGTCCCATTTTTTTCAAAAGATTGACTGCTCTTCAATATCATGCCTCACATTCTCGGGTAGACTTATGTTTTGAGATTGTATAAAATTTTTACTTCCTATCAAAATTTCTTCATCTAAAATCCTGGCTCTTACTCCCCTACCCTCCACCATTTCAAAAGATTGGACAGGAACAAGTTCAATATTTTTTTTGTTTTATTTACAATTGATTCTGCAAGAGGATGTTCTGAATTTTTTTCAACACTTGCTGCAATTTTTAGTAAGACATCCTCCTTAATTCCATAAGGTATGGTATCAGTCACAGTAGGTTTGCCTAGGGTTAAGGTCCCTGTTTTGTCCATAATAACTGTGCTGAGTTTATGTGAGACTTCCAGTGCTTCACCGTTTCTTATAAGTATTCCCAGCTCAGCCCCCCTACCAATCCCCGTAGTAACAGCAGTGGGAGTAGCAAGTCCCAAGGCACAGGGACACGCTATAACCAAGACAGCAATAAGAGTCGTTAAGGAGAAGAGAAGAGGCTTTCCAAGCACTAAGTACCATACAGTAAAGGATAAAATGGCAATTGCAAGAACAACAGGAATAAAATAGCTGACCACTTTATCTGCCACTCTTTGGATTGCTGGTCTTGAAGATTGGGCCTCTTCAACGAGACTTATAATTTGTGAAAGCAGTGTATCTTTTCCAACCCTTTCTGCTTTAAACACCAGAACACTATTTTTATCCAGAGTTCCGCCTATAACTTTATCTCCACGCTTCTTTAAACGAGGTAACGGCTCGCCTGTTATCATGGATTCATCGACATAACTTTCGCCACTTAACACAGTTCCATCTAAAGGTATTTTTTCTTCTGGCTTGACAAAAAGTATATCTCCTGGTTCAACTTTTTCAAGCTCAATATCTTCCTCACTTAAAAAATGGATGATTTTTTCTAAAATCAATTCCTCCAGAGGATATTCAAAGTATTTATCCTTCCATTTGTAAATTCTACACCCAGAAAAACTTTCTTGTTTTCCTTCCAGGTCTCTACCATTTACCAAAATTGTAGGACTACCTGGAAAAATTATATTTTTAATCTCTGATTCTTTAACTTCTTTGATCTTTACAGCCTTGTCATCCAGACCTAATGTCTTGAGTGCTTTATTAAGTTCCTCTAATGCTCGTGTATAGTATGAACAGCCTTAAGTATGTAATAATTCAATTTCAAGATTTTCAATCTTTAATAGATGGGCGGTCTTAGGTCTAAGTCCTATTAGTTTTTTATCACCTCGGATGTCTTTCCTTTAGCTTGTGCTTCCAGAAACCTCCCCAGCGACAAAAAGGAAGCAAGGAGTAAGGCGGCATCGTAGAAGAGAAAATCTCTGGTAAGAACTAAATTAAAGGTCCCCATTAAACTTGATATATAAGCAACGCCGATACCCATGGAATACATCACATCCATATTCAGTGTTTGATTTTTTAAAGCCCTGAACCCGGCTCTGAAAATTGGAAGAGACACATATATGAAAGGAGGAGTAGCAACCAATAGCATTAGCAAAGATTTTTCAAATGGGAGCGTCAGTTTTAGATAGCCCATTAACATTAGAAGTATACCAAAAGCAAAACCAAGGATTATTCTGACTAATCGAGATTTAAGTTCTTTCTTTCTGGTTTCCTCTTCTTCTAAAGGTTTTTCTTCTGTCCCAAGGTATTTATACCCAGCAGATTCAATAGCCTTTTTGAAATCTACGGTCCCCACTTCCTCAGGATTGTAAACAATATGGGTTTTTTCTGTCCCTAGATTTACACTTACTTCAATTATTCCATCAAGTTTTTTTAAAGCGTTTGCTATGGTCTTAACACACATTGTACAGGTCATTCCCCCAATTTTAACAGTCGTATGTCCGAATATTACGTCATAACCCACCTCCTGAACTGCTTTTTAACGGTCTTTAAATCTACCTTACCTGATATCAACTCCACTGAGGCAGTTTCTGTGGCTAAATTAACATCCGCTTTTAAAACGCCGTTCAAATTGACCAGAGACTTCTCGACTGTTTTTGCACAGGTTGCACAGGTCATACCCTTGATCTTAATTCTAATATTTTTCTTATCAGATGCCATAATGCACCATTCCATATATGTTAAATTTTACATAAATTTAGTATAAGGTCGCAGGGAAAAATTTACAACTTTTTTAATTACATTTGTTAAATATTTAAATGCTGTAATTACGGCCTTCTTGCTTTATACTAAAAGCAAGAAAGGAGAATGATATGAAAGAGAACAGACTCTCTTATCATCCCATCCTCGAAATTCTTGAAAAACCAAAGGTTCCTTTTTACTACAACGATAAACTTATTTTTGGTAGAGCAGGTGACACTATAGCAGCAGCACTTTTTGCTAATGGCATTAGGATTTTTGGCCATCATCATAAAGACGGAGCCCCACAGGGAATATTTTGTGCAAATGGTCAGTGTGACCAGTGCAAAGTCATCGCTGATGGCAAAACTGTGAAAGCATGCATGACCCGACTCAAGCCGGGAATGAGAGTATATCAACTAAATGGTTTACCCGAACTCCCAGAAGTTCATGATATACCCGAACCTCGGGAATTAAAAACATATAAATTTACAGTTCTCATAATAGGGGGAGGCCCTGCAGGACTGGCTGCTGCAAAGGAGCTTGGAGAAAAAGGTGTCAAAACATTAATTGTGGATGATAAGCACAGGCTGGGAGGCAAGTTGGTTTTGCAGACACATAAATTTTTCGGTTCAGTAGACGCATGCTATGCCGGAACAAGAGGAATAGACATAGCCAGGATTATGGAGGACGAGGTTAGAAAACATGATTCTGTTGAAGTATGGTTAAGTTCCACTGTGGCATGGATATATAGCGATAAAAAAGTAGGAGTATTAAAAGATCAGAAAGAGTATGTTCTTGTAGAACCGGATATCATCCTTGTTTCGGCTGGTGCTCGAGAGCGTTCTTTGATTTTCCCCGGGAATACACTCCCAGGTGTATATGGGGCAGGAGCATTTCAAACACTCCTAAACAGAGACCTGATAAAGCCTACAAGTAAACTCTTTGTAGTGGGAGGGGGAAATGTTGGTCTGATAGCTGCGTATCATGCCCTTCAAGGCGGAATCAAAGTTGTAGGACTTGCCGAAGTTATGCCTGAAGTAGGAGGTTATCTTGTCCACAAGGAGAAGCTTTTAAAGCTTGGTGTTCCTGTGTATACTTCCCATACCATACTGAGTGCCAACGGGAAAGAGGAGGTTGAATCTGTAACCATAGCAGAAATAGATGAAAAATTTAATCCAATTCCTGGAACAGAAAAAACATTTGAATGTGATACGGTATTAATCGCGGTTGGGCTTGACCCTGTGAATGAATTTTATGAAAAAGCGAAGGAATTCGGGTTTAAGATTTATGCTGCAGGAGATGCGGAGGAAATAGCTGAGGCATCTTCGGCTATCTTTTCTGGCAGAATTAAAGGGCTTGAAATTTTGAAGGAGCTTAACCTATACACTGGAGATATTGACCCACAACTTTATAAAACCCAAGAATTGTTGAAATCAAGGCCTGGTAAGATTTATGAAATGAAATACCCCAATAGAAAAGATGGGGTTTATCCGATCATTAATTGTGTGCAAGAAATTCCATGCAATCCGTGTTCCACTATATGTCCCAAAAATGCCATTGTAATTGAAGGCAATTTAATGAATCTGCCGAAATTTACAGGGGAATGTATAGGATGTGAGATGTGTGTGGCAATATGTCCGGGACTGGCAATTACCTTGGTGGACTGGAGAAAGGGGGAACCACATGTTACAATTCCCTTTGAATTTGAAGACAACGTTGTAAAAGTTGGGGATATTGTGGATGTGACCGACAGACTTGGTAATGTCCTAGGAAAGGGATTGGTTATAAAATCTCGCAAGGTTAAAAGATTCGGTAACACTAGACTATTAAAATTGAAAGTGAGTCCCGATATAGCGGAAAAGGTTTCTGGAATAAGAATACAGAAGCCAGAAGCTCCGATTGAGTATCACGAAGGGAGGATACCGGATGATGCAATTGTGTGTAGATGTGAGCGAGTAACGGCAGGGGAAATAAGGAAACTTATACGGGAAGGCGTAAGGGATATGAATGAAATCAAAGCCTTGACTCGTGCCGGAATGGGAGCCTGCGGCGGAAAGACCTGTACCAACCTCATAAAGAGAATCTTCAAAGAGGAAGGTATAAAAGAGGGAGAATACAAAGAATGGACACGGAGGCCTCTTTTTATTGAAGTACCCCTTGGAATTCTTGCAGGGATTAAGGAGGAAAATAATGGAGAATAGATATGATATCATAATTATAGGAGCTGGAAGTACAGGGGTTCCTCTCACTTATTTCCTAGCCAAGGAAGGTGTCAAGGTTCTGGTGATAGAAAAGGAAAAGAGCCCTGGACAAGGCTCCAATAAAGCTGCTATTGGGGGAATCAGAGCTACTCACTCCAATCCCGCAAAAATAGTTGTTGGATTAAAAAGCATTGAAATATTCAAAAATTGGGAAATGGAAACGGGGGATAACATTGAATGGTATCAAGGAGGATATAGTTTTGTAACATACCGTAAAAGTGATGAGGAATCCCTGAGAGAGCTTGTTAGGTTTCAGAAGAATTATGGTCTTAACATAGATTTTCTTAACAGGAATGAACTCCTAGAGAAAATACCTGCATTAAATCCTTATGGGCTTCGTGGCGGAACATACTCGCCTGAAGATGGAAGTGCTTCTCCGCTTCTGGCCATAAATAGCTTTTACAGACATGCTATGAAACATGGCGCAACTTTTTTATTTGATACAGAAGTCACCGGATTTACAAAAACCAAACATAGTATAATCGAAGTTAAAACCACAAAGGGTAGCTTTAGGGGTGATATTTTTGTCAATGCCGCAGGTGCTCATGCCTCGCAGATCGCTTCTATGGCTGAACTTTCAATTCCTGTAAATCCTGATTCACACGAAGCCGGTGTAACAGAACCAGTCAAAAGATTTTTTGATCCCATGATCGTGGATATTCGCCCTCAGAAAGGCTCAAAGAATTTTTATTTTTACCAGCATAAAACAGGGCAGATTATTTTCTGTCTAACTCCTTCTCCCAGTGTTTGGGGGTTTGATGTTAGGGAAACCTCTGAGTTCTTGCCACAAGTTGCACGAAGAATAATAGAGGTCGTACCTAAACTCGTAAATATTCGTGTAAGGAGAACATGGAGAGGGCTTTATCCTATGACCCCTGATGGTAATCCAATTGTAGGTTTTATGGAGATTAACAATTTTCTTCAACTGGCTGGGATGTGTGGACAGGGCTTTATGCTCGCCCCGGGCCTAGGATTCTATCTAGCAAAATATTTAATAGGTGAAAAATTGGATGAGGTGGATCTGATTCTCCGTGAGTTTAATCCCTGGAGAGAGTTTGTCAAGGAAGAAATGTTAAAATGATTTCCTTGACTTTCTTCTTATAATTTTTTATACTTTCCTATCAAATCAAAGAAAGGAGGAGATTTTTTATGGTGATGGAGAAACTGAGAAACAGCACGAAGTTGATACTATGGATAGTGGTTTTTGCCTTTGTGGGTTGGCTTTTCTTTCAACTTGGTGCACGTATTAGTGGTCAAAGAAAACTAAAACCCTGGCAAAAGGGTATTATCGCAGAAATTGAGGGTATAAAAATTGATCACAAGAATTTTGAAGCAAGGGTAAACTATGCCATTCAGGAAACCCTTGCTCTCAGGGAGAATAAAAATTTAACAGAAGATGAGATAAAAAGAATTAGAGAGGCTGAGTTTAATAAACTTTTGGAGGATATCAGGTGGGCTAAATTCACCCAGGAAAAAAGAAAAATGAATATTCAGGATGGTACAATCTATCAAATAATTCTGAGGAACCCCCCTCCTGAGATAAGAAATGATACAAGTTTTTACACTGATGGCCAGTTTGATTATGAAAAGTATAAACAGGTTCTTCGGGACCCTCGAGCTCAACAGTATTTCGCTGCTTACGGCTATAAAATTAAATTACAAATTCCTAAAGAATGGACTATAGAGGACATTTTAGCCGCAGTTGATTTTTCTGACACTGAGCTCTGGGATATATACAAAAGAGAAAATACCAGCGTGAAGGTTAAATACTTTGCAATTTTTACGAGAGAAATTCCAGATTCACTGATTTCTCTGAATGATGAAGATATTAAAAAATATTATAATGAACATAAAGAAAAATTTAGAGAGCAACCAAAAGCAGCTTTGAAACTAGTTCAATTTGAGATTAACCCCACTATTGATGATACTCTTACTATCCGGGATAGGCTGGCAACAACCTTAGAAATTCTTAAGGAAGGTGGTGAGTTTGAGGAGCTTATCAAAGACTACTCAGAAGATAATGGAGATTTTGGATGGATTAAAAAGGATGACAGGCAAACAGGAGAATTATTTGAAAAATTAAAGGATAAAGACACCGGCGAGGTGGTCGGGCCAATTACTTACGGGAGAGGAATGTATCTTTTCAAAATTGAGAAAAAAGCACGCGACAGCATAAAAGTAAAGGACATTTTTGTTGCTATTGCCCCAAGTGAAGCTACGAAGCAGGATGTCTACGAGAAAGCAAAAGAATTCGTAAATATAGCCAAGAAAAAGGGATTTGAAGAAGCTGCTAAAGAGCTCAACCTTAAAGTTCTTGATACAGGAGAATTTTCACAGGAAGCGATTTTTATACCATACATTGGTTTCAGAAATCAGATAGTTAAACATTTTATAAAAACCAGCAAAGAAGGTGAGATTTCAGAGGTGTTCAATTTGAATAATAGATACCTTGTATTGTACCTCTATAAAAAACAAGGGGAAAGAATTCCGGCTTTCAACGAGGATAATATAAAGGAAAAAGCCAAAAAACTTTATATCCTCTCGCAGAAACTTCACATTGTCAAGGAAAACCTTAACCGTGCTGATTCTCTCATTAAATCAGGATTATCCATGGATTCTATTCCTGAAAAGCTCATGGTAAAAGCTCATGTGGCTGAAACTGGATACTTTAGGTGGAAAACCCCCCCGGATCAAATAATTGGGTATAATCCAGAATTTAACGGAGTAGCTTTTTCTCTTAAGCCTGGATTAGTATCCGAACCTTTTGTTACAGAACCACACGGCGGGTATATTATTAAATGCTTGGATAAGAAAGAGCCCACTAGGGAAGATTTTGAGAAGAATAAAATTCAACTGGTTCAGAGGTTAAGGTCTGAAATGTTGAATTACATCTTCAGAGAATGGCAGGAAGATTTCTCCAGTCTCGAGCATATAAAAGACTATAGAAACTATATTTACATTTATTAACCTTAAAAGTGGAGGTATTGTATGAAAAAAATATTGATTGAGAAAATATTTGCAAGGGAAGTCCTGGACTCCAGAGGTAACCCAACTATCCAAGTTGATTGTGTGTTGAACGACGGATCTATGGGAAGGGCAACTGTACCTTCTGGAGCTTCCACTGGAACTTATGAAGCGCTCGAGTTAAGAGATGGCGAAAAAAGATATCTGGGGAAGGGAGTATTAAAAGCCGTTGAAAATGTCAATAAAACAATAGCTAAAGAAATTGTAGGGAAATCACCCTTTGATCAAGTAGGTATTGACCAGCTTCTAATAAAACTTGACGGAACTCCAAATAAATCAAAACTGGGTGCAAATGCTATTTTAGGGGTTTCTCTGGCTGTTATGAAAGCTGCAAGTAATTCTCTTAATCTACCTCTCTACCGGTATATAGGAGGAGCAAATACAAAAACCCTTCCTGTTCCATTTATGAATGTTATTAATGGTGGTGTACATGCAGATAATCAATTAGATATACAGGAATTTATGATTGTGCCCTTAGGTGCTCCCAGCTTCAAAGAGGCCCTGAGATTCGGTGCTGAAACCTTTCATAACCTCAAAAAAATACTCAAGGAGAAAGGAGAAGTCACCTCAGTGGGTGATGAAGGCGGCTTTGCTCCCCAACTTTCATCTACCAAAGAAGCAATAGATATTCTAGTGGCAGCTATTGAAAAAGCTGGATACATTCCTGGAAAGGATATCGCACTGGCCCTTGATTGTGCGGCATCAGAATTTTATAAAGAGGGGCGGTATTACTTTGAAGGGAAGGAACTGGATGCAAAAGGTATGGTTGACTTTTATGAGGAACTGGTAAAGTTCTATCCCATTGTTAGTATAGAGGACGGGCTTGCAGAAGAAGATTGGGAAGGATGGAAGATCCTGACAGAGAGATTGGGTAGTAAAATTCAGTTAGTGGGTGACGACATTTTTGTCACAAACACTGAAAGAATCAAAAAGGGAATAAAAATGGGAGTAGCAAATTCCGTCCTTGTTAAATTGAATCAGATAGGTACAGTCACAGAAACGCTTGAGGCTATAAATCTTTCTCACAAAAGTAGTTACACTACAATAATCTCTCACAGATCTGGAGAAACTGAGGACACCACAATCGCCGATCTCGCTGTCGGCGCTGGAACTGGTATGATTAAAACAGGTTCCTTATCAAGATCTGAGAGGATAGCCAAGTACAACAGACTCCTGGTTATAGAAGAGGAGCTCGGGGACAGTGCAATTTACCCAGGTAGCAGTGTCTTGAACCCTAAGAAATTATAACTAACCCTCGGGTAGTAGGATATGAAGAAAAAAATAAAAAGTGTTGTAAGGATTTTTCTTCTACTTTTCCTGATATGGGTTATATATCAGTATGGTGTGAATTTTTACCAGCTTATTGCACTTAAGATAGAGGAAAAAAAATTGGAAAGAGACATTCTGCATTTTAAGGCAAGAAGTATAGTTTTAGCATCCAGGATACACTATCTTCAATCAAATGAGGGAAAAAGAAAAGTTCTCGAATTTAAATTATCGAGAGAGAGATAGGATACTATTCGCTTTTTGTATATCTTTTCTGATTTGCTGAGTCAGCTCCTCTAAAGAAGCGAACTTTTTTTCAGCTCTGATAAATTTGACAAAATTTACACTAAGGTTTTCTCCATATAAGTGTTTATTGAAATTTATTAGATGAATTTCTAGGCGATGCTCACCCAGACCGAGGGTAGGGCTTTTGCCGATGTAGGCAACCCCTTTCAACATTTTTTCACCGTATAAAACTTCAACCGCATAAACTCCATTTCCTGGTAATAGCTTATTTTCATGTACTGTAATATTCACCGTTTTAAATCCCAGATCGCCAGCGATTCCCCTACCCTTTGAAACTACTCCAGAGACTGTATATAACCGCCCAAGAGCCTTAGCTGCTTCTTCTACTCTACCTTCTTTGAGGAAATCGCGAATTAAAGTAGAACTTATTACTTGCTCTCCCAGAAAAACAGGTGGAACAACGGTGAGATAAAAATCGAACTTATTTAGCAATCTGGATACTTTTTCCGGCGTTCCTTCTCTATTTCGGCCAAAGTGATGGTTAAAGCCCATGACAAGATGCTGCATATTAAAATTTTTCTTCAAATAATGTAAAAACTCCTCTACTCCCATTTGCATGAGGGTTTCATTAAATTCTAACACTTCAATGTGTTTAATTCCCAATTGTTGTATAAGAAAAATTTTCTCATCATGGGTAGTTAAAAGATATCTTGCTTCAGGAGACATTTTTAAAAACTTGGGGTGCCCTTTAAAAGTAACAACCATAGGTTCAATCAGGAATGTACGTGCATGAGAAACAACTGTGGAGATCACTTTCTGATGCCCCAGATGCACGCCGTCAAAATTTCCTATAGTAACAATAGAACCATACATTTCAGGACGTTAGGACTTTTTTAGGATACACTCCATCCCATTTCAACATACCAACCCCGAGAAAATCTCCGGACTGATCAAATACACGAACAAGGGAGAAACTTCTGGCATTATGGCTTTTTTTTATTATAGCACTCTGCGGTACTCTATTACCGTTTCGGAAGTAAAATGAGGAATTATTGGTTATGGTCACGCTTGCCATAAAAGAAAGTCCCTCTCCAACAGGGATGAGTGCTTTTTTTATCTTCTCCTCATTTTCCAGATCGATTGAATTTTCAATTTTAAAATGTCCTATACGGGTTCTTACAAGATTTTTAACACATCCATATGTATTAAACCTGAGAGCTATATCACGGGCCAGGGACCTTATATAAGTCCCAGATGAACACACAACCTTGACTTTGAGACTATCTCTGTTGAATTGCAGAAGTTCAATAGAATGAATATAAACTTTCCTTGCCTTTGGTACAACAAAAACTCCTTCCCTGGCAAGTTCGTAAAGCCTTTTCCCTTCTTTTTTAATTGCGGAATATGAGGGGGGAACCTGCTCTATTTCTCCAATGAACTCTTCCAAGACGGCTTCCAGTTCACTTTGTGTTATTGTTGGGACTTCTTTCTCCTCCAGTATATTTCCATCCATATCTAGGGTATCAGTTAGAATACCTAGTTGAATAGTAGCCACGTATTCTTTTTCCAAGTTAAATATATATTCTAAAAATCTTGTACCTTTATTAACCCCTATAACCAGTACACCTGTTGCTCCAGGATCAAGGTTTCCAGAATGCCCCATCTTTCTGATTTTAAGAATCTTTCTTAATTTTCTAATAACATCAAAGGAAGTTAATCTCCTTGGTTTATTGATGTTGAGAAAACCATCCATTTTCTTCTTCTACCCTTACAAAAGTAATTTCAGGTATAAATTTTATTCTGAGATTTTGGGCTATTTTCCCCCTTAAAAATCCTTTTGCACTCTCCAATCCTTTCTCAGCTTCTTCTCCATTTATGGAGGAATAAAATATTTTTGCTCTTCTTAAATCATCTGTAACCTCTACCCTCAAAATAGTTACATTTCTTATCCTCGGATCACGAGCCTCTGTTCTTATAACTTCAGCCACAATTCTCATTATTTCATGTCCAACTCTAACGGATCTTTTGTAAGGTTTCATAGTTAATTAATTATAATTTTTACTCGCTGTAAAAGCAAAGACAAAAGCAGTGTTATAAAAATCTCTCCCGGACACCAATTGCCAAGAACATTCTATAAAAAATCGTAAAATTGATTATAAAATTGATTAAATAAGCAAAATATTTTAAAATTCACTCCAATGAAGAAGCTTATCCCTTTTTTAATATTATTTACATTCTGCGCTCCGAGAAGAACTATATTAACCAGAGAAGAAGCAAGATTATGCCTCCAGAAAAGTATTTATCTCTTAAATTCCCTGGACAACGTTGAAGGCAGGGGGATCGGTGACTTTGAGGGTACCAATCTATATATCAGATCAAGGTTTACATTCACAATAAGTTCAGATTCTTTGTGGTTCCGGGTTGTTCATCCCATGTATGGATTTCAAAAGAACATAAATCTCATAAAATTTAAAAGATTACTCCAGGAGGCATCAAAAAATCTCGTAATCGAGGAGAGCTATAGACTAAATGATGATAGAATTATCGTGGTGGGCATTTTTAATGGAAAACCTGTAAAAATTGTACTTAGAAAGGGACATATACTAAACTTTTCAACCGAAGACACTACTCTTGTATTTGGAGAATATATCAATATAGGAGAATTTTCCTTCCCCGAATATATCCACGGGATTATTAACGGAATTAAATTTGATCTTAAGTTTACAGAAATAAGGAGGTTAAAGGATGATTGATTATTTCCTGACCGAAGAGGAAGAGATGATCAAGGAACTAGCAAGAAAAATCGCTGAAGAAAAAATAAAAGCAAAGAGAGCCTATTACGATGAAACCCAGGAGTTCCCATGGGATATAGTAAAAATTATGGCCGAAAGTGATCTTTTCAGGATTTTTATACCAGAGGAATATGGCGGCTTTGGAGGCGGTGTAATGTCACTCACCCTCGCTATTGAGGAACTGAGTAGAGGGTGTGCTGGTATTGCCCTTGCCTACGCTGGTACGGCTCTTGGAACTTTTCCTATCTTGCTCTTCGGAAATGAGGAACAGAAAAAGAAATACCTACCAAGGATAGCAGAAGGTGAACTTGCAGCCTTCGCATTAACAGAAGCACAAGCAGGCAGTGATGCAGGAAATATAAGAACTAGAGCAGAAAAAAGAGGAGATTATTATGTATTAAATGGTACGAAACAATTTATTACCAATGGAGGAGAGGCTGGCATTTATACTGTGATAGCTCTCACCAATCCCGAGAAGGGAGCCAGAGGAGCGTCAGCATTTATAGTGGAAAAAGGAACGCCTGGGCTGAGATTTGGCAAAAAGGAAAACAAACTGGGTATAAGAGCATCCGCCACAAGAGAAGTTATTTTTCAAGATTGCAAGATTCCCAAAGAGAACCTCCTTGGAAAAGAAGGAATGGGATTTATTATTGCAATGAAAACATTTGATTATTCAAGACCTGGAGTGGCTGCTCAGGCACTGGGTATTGCCCAGGCAGCTCTTGAAGAGGCAACTAAATATGCAAAGGAAAGGGTACAATTTGGTGTACCCATTGCAAATTTTCAGGCCATACAGCATATGCTTGCTGATATGGTTATAAAACTGGAGGCAGCCAGGGCTTTAACTTACCATGTGGCCAGAAATATAGATAAAGGTAACACGAAGATCACAAAAGAATCTGCAATGGTGAAATGTCTGGCTTCCGATGTGGCTATGGAAGTCACCTTAAATGCTGTCCAGATCTTCGGTGGATATGGTTATATGAAAGAATATCCTGTTGAAAAACTGATGAGAGATGCAAAAATAACCCAGATATATGAAGGGACCAACCAGATAATGCGAAATATTATAGCTTCTCAATTGTTAAAAGAGGTGAAGTAATATGAATATAATCGTTTGTATAAAACAAGTTCCCGACACACAAGACGTTAAAATGGATCCTGAGAGGGGCACTCTTATTAGGGAAGGAGTTAAGTCCATTGTAAACCCGTTTGACCTCTATGCTCTTGAAGAAGGCATCAGGATAAAGGAACGCACTGGAAAAGGTACAGTAGTAGCCCTCACTATGGGACCTCCTCAAGCTGAAGAGGCTTTGAAGGAAGCAATAGCTATGGGTGTCGACCGGGGAATTCTTATTACGGATAAGGCATTTGCCGGCGCTGATACACTGGCAACTTCTTATACTCTTGCCAAAGCCATTGAAAAGATTGGATTACCTTGGGTTATAGTGTGTGGAAGACAGGCCATTGATGGAGATACTGCCCAGGTGGGACCAGAACTTGCAGCCTGGCTTGATGTACCCCAAATTACTTATGTAAGTAAGATTCTTGAGATTGACGAAAAAAAGATCAAAGCTGAAAGGCTCACAGATTATGGTTACGATGTGGTAGAAGCCACCGTACCGTGTGTAATTACAGTTAACAAAGAAATCAATGAACCTAGGCTACCTTCTTTACGTGGAATGATGAAGGCCAAGAGATTTAAACCCGAAATTTGGGATTCCAGCTCTATGAATGTGGATGGGAGATATATAGGTCTCGAAGGTTCACCAACCCGAGTAATAAAGATATTTGCTCCTCCTCAAAAAAGCGGTGGTGAAAAACATGAAGGAACACCTGAAGAACTTGCAAAGATAATTGTGAAAAAATTCGAAAAATTGAAAATTATATAGGAGGGCATGATGCCAGAAAGAGAGCTCAGGGTTATAAAAGAAAATTGTACTGGATGTGGAGTCTGTGAAGAGGTATGTCCATACAATGCTATTGGGGTTATAAATGGTATAGCAGTGGTAAAAGACAACTGTGTATTCTGTGGTATTTGTGTTGAATCATGTGCCTTTGAGGCACTGGAACTCTATGAAGAAAAACCTGAGGAAAGAATGGTACCAGAAGGATATTCTGGCGTTATGACCTATGCAGAGGTCCTGAACGGGGAATTATCAAGGGTTTCTCTCGAAATACTCAGTATAGCTAGAGAACTGGCAAAAAAATTGAATACTAACGTCACAACTCTTTTGATTGGACATAATATAGAAAAACACGCGAAGGCTCTGATAAACCATGGTGCTGATAAGGTGATTGTGGTGGATCATTCTGAATTAAACAGATTCATTGATGAGAAATATGCAAAAATCTTTGTAACTGCAATTGAACAATTCAAACCTGAGGT